>Ga0123333_10002857_pt1 | contig 17208 bp, 13 predicted proteins | sample BioC12SIPDNA_3_FD_89957 | JGI IMG/M metagenome (GOLD analysis project Ga0123333, IMG submission 89957) | Anaerobic biogas reactor microbial communites from Washington, USA - Biogas_R2_B C12 SIP DNA | ecosystem: Engineered > Bioreactor > Anaerobic > Unclassified | place: Washington, USA... | reverse complement strand
TTAGACGGGGCGGGAGGGGACTGGTCCATTTTTCGGTGAGTCGACGCATTTTGGCGTCAAAGGCGCTGGCCGAAAACATGGACCTGTCCCCTTTTGGTTAGGGCTTCTCAGATTCTCCAAGGTTCTCGCAGCGCTTCCGACCGCAGGCGATTGGCCTGTTCGTCGCCGATGAATTCGTTCTTCCGGGGATCGTACCGCAGCTTGCGATTCAGGAAGATCGCGATATTCGCGGCGTGACAGGCGATGTGCGAGTAGCAGGCCGCCTCGGCGTTCCCCTTCGGCTTGCCGCGAGTCTTCACACAATCCAGGAAGTCGCGGACATGGAAGGTGGCCGGATAACCGCCGATTTCTGCGACCTCTCTTCCGGCCAGCAACGCCGGCGAACTGAGAGCCAGCTTGCCGCTGTCGCCCGCCTCCACCCAGCCGTCCTCTCCTTCGAACCGCACGGGGCACGAACCCAGCGGCAACCAGCCGTCGCCACGGATGATCAGTTCGACGCCGCTGGCATAGCGGGCGACGAGGCGACCGTCGACCGGCGGGTTGTACTCGACCGGGGCCATGCCGTCGGCATCGGCGGCCCACTGGCAGAGATCGACGCAATGGGAGCCCCATTCCAGCACCCCGCCACCGACCATGCCGCCCCCTTTTTCGAAGTTGAAGCCGTCGAGCAGTTTCTTGTTGAACGGCCGCCAGGCCGCCGGCCCGAGATAGAGATCCCAGTCGACCTCGTCCTTGGGCGGTTCCGGCTCCGCGGGAAGCCAACCGCTGCTGATGGTCGTCATGCCGGCGGGGTGCGCGTGGACCGCCTTGAGTTTGCCGAGCCTGCCGGTTCGGGCCAGTTCGCAGGCGAAGGCGAAGTGCGGCAGGTTCCGTCGCTGTGTGCCCACCTGGAAGACTCGGCCGGTGCGCCGCATGGTCTGGGCGAGGATCAGGCTTTGTGCGATGTTCTTGGTACAGGGTTTTTCGCAATAGATGTCCTTGCCCGCTCGGGCGGCATACATCGCCGCGGTGGCGTGCCAGTTCGGTCCCGTTGCGATCAATACCGCGTCAATGTCGCTCCGCTCGAGCAATTCGCGAAAGTCGCGGTACGTCGCGCAATCCTGGTTGCCGTACTTTTCGTCGGCCATCGTTTTGACGGCGGCGCGCCGCTGGGCTTTGACGTCGCAAACCGCCACGAATTGCACGTCCGGTTGCGGCAGAAAACAGCCGAGATCGTAGGTTCCTCGGTTTCCGATGCCGATGCCACCCAACACGATCCGCTCGCTGGCCGCTACGGCGCCGTCCTTCCCCAAGGCGGTGCCCGGGATCACCTGCGGCGCCATGAGCAGGGCACTAGCCTGAAGGGTGGATTTCAGAAACCGACGCCGGTGGATACGTGCCGTGGATGCAGTCATGATAGGTCTCCGGTCGAGTGAACCAAATCGATCAACTTACCTCGAGTATCGCCGGTCGCCGCGGCCGGTGCAAGAAGACCGGATTTTTTCGCCCGCCAGACGGCTCGCCGCATGGGCGACGTAGCCGGCCAGCAGTCGGCAACCGCGAGCGTTGGGGTGAATACCGTCGTCGCTGTAGTGCCACGCGGTACACCAAGCCCCGGGCGGTGCCATCCGGCTTAGCAGAGCGAAGCATCGGATGGGCGTGTCGGGAACGAGTTCCAATTCGTAACGCCGGGCCAACTCGCGCTCCAAGCCGGCGAAGGGATCGCTGATCAGCCCCCGCGGGATCTCGACCAGAACCGCCTTCGCACCGGCCTCCCGGCAGGTCCGGATGATTTGTTCCAGGTGTTGGGCCGTCTGCTCGCGGCTGTGGCCTTTGAGGTAATCATGCCCGCCCAACTCGATGACGACGATTTGGGGATTGGCACGGGTCAATTCCGGCAACCGTGCCAGCGATCGTTCCGTGGTGATACCGGGCTCGCCGAGATTGACGACGTTGACACGGAGCAGGGTTGCCAGGACGTCGGGATAGCCTCTGTCGAGCGGCATGCTTGCGGTGAGGCTATCGCCCAGGCAGACAACGGGCCGCTGTGGATCAAAGCGGCGAGGGCCGCCGTAGCGGGCTGCGTCGTGCCAGGCCCAGGCGACTGCCGCCCAACTGATCCAGAGCACGGCGAGATTGGCCAGCGAGATATGCGACCGGCGCGATGACTGTCTCGGCCGCCCGGCAAGCTCGATCGCAGCGGCGGCACCCGCTAGCAGCACGAAGACACTCATTTCCGCCGGCCAGAACGGCCGCTTCACCAGCAGGACCACGACAACAACGGCCAGCGGCATCCAGGCCGGCCGCCGCCGACCGGCCTGGACCGTATGCACAGCGAGCCAGAAGGCGATCATCCAAGGCAGTGCGCTGGGAAAGACGAGCAGAGAGATGAGAACGGCGAACGCGACGGCGAGCATTCCGCACGTATGGCAGAGGGGGCGGAAACGGGATCGGGGCTGATATGGCAACATGCGCATCCAAAATGGGCCCTTCGGCAGGATTGTCCCAACAACCGCACGAGCTAAGGCAGAAAGTGTCTTTGGCTGCGATCGATGAACGGATGTCGTATTATTCTGGCGTTATTATTCTGGCGCGTGAGGAATCGTGACGGCGCGCCTCCTGCGAACTCCGCGGGCTAACGACTGCTGGATTATACTCGGGCTTAACACCCGGACAACAGGTTCAGCCAGCCTGTGCCGAGATGTCCGAGATCGCTCTTGAATTCTTCTGCCGATTTCCAGCTTGTCTTCGCTTCATACATTTCGCCAAGGGCAGGGCGGTCAATAAATCATCATGCGTTGCCGTTATGCAACACGTCTGCCGAACCGCAGTACGCCCTGTTCGGGGCCCGCGGTCGCAACATGCTGTTCGGCAGGGATTTAGGCGTGGGACGTGGATCTCGCGGCGGTGTCTTCGCCCGGCGGCATGGCGGTTGCTCCGATTCATGCCGTCAGGCCAGAGTCGGCATGCAGCCGGCTCTTTCCACGCAAGAGAAACCATCGGTTGATGGACCACGTTATCGAAATCAACGACGTCGATCAGTTGCGACCGCTGCGAGGCGTTTGGAATCGGTTGCTGTTGGAAACCGGCCAGGCTTCCTTCTTCCAGTCGCTCCCGTGGCTGGAGGCCTATTGGCGGCGGTACGGCCGAGGACAGAGGCTGCGAGTTCTCGTGGTCGGCGACCGAGAGCCGGTCGGAATTCTTCCCCTGACCGTGATCCGGGAGCGGACCCGCGCGGGCTGGATCCGGACGCTGACCTACCCGCTGCACGACTGGGGCACGAGGTTCGGTCCGATCGGCCCGGATCCGGCGGCGACGTTGGCGGCGGGCTTGAAGCACCTGCAGCGGACGCGGCAGGACTGGGACATGCTCGACCTCCGCTGGATCTCGGCCGGGGCACAACTCCTTTCGGCGACCGTCCATGCGATGCGATCGGCAGGTTTCAACGCCAGCACCGGCGTTTGGGCGCGGACGGCACTGGTCGACTTACAAGGGGACTGGGAAAGCTACTTTGCCAGCCGCACCGGCAAGTTCCGAAACAACGTTCGCCGGCAAGAGCAGAAGCTCGCGCGGCTGGGCGATGTGACCTATCTGCGCTACCGTCCCGGCGGGGCGGCCGAGGGGGATGGCCAGCCGTGGCTGCACCTCTACAATCGCTGCGTCGAGCTTGCCCGCCGCAGTTGGCAAGGCAACTCCACGACCGGCACCACGCTCTCGCATGAGGCGGTCGCCGACTTCCTGCGCCAGACGCACATCCTGGCCGCCCAAGCCGGCGCCGCCGACATCAACCTGCTTGAAGTCAACGGCACGCCCGCAGCCTTCGCCTACAACTACTGTTGGAACGGCTACGTGTTCGGGCTGCGTGCCGGTTACGATCCGGTGTTTGCCCAAGCGGGTGCGGGGACGGTGTTGATCGCCCACATGCTCCGCGACAGCTTCGAGCGAAAAGACCATACGTTCGATCTGGGCACGGGCTACCTCGAGGGCAAGCGTCATTGGCTCACCCGCATCGCCGATTGCTGCCGCGCGACCCACTACCCGGTCTCGAAGCCGCGCGTGCAATTGTTGCGGGTCAAGCATTGGTTAAAGCAATCGGTCGGCGCCGCCGCTTCGTGAGCGTTGCCGATACGTCTCGAATCCGATACTTCTGGAACCGATAAGACAATAAGCATGTGCGGCATCGCTGGAATCCATCACCTCCGCGGCGAACCGGTCGACCCGGGGCGAGTCCGTCGTATGCTCGCGCCGATTGTCCATCGCGGTCCGGACGGGCAGGGCGCCGTGGCGCTGGGCGGCACCGCGCTGGGGCATGTCCGCTTGAGCATCCTCGATGTCAGCGGCGGCACTCAGCCGATGTCGAACGAGGACGGCTCCATCTGGGTCACCTTCAACGGAGAGATTTTCAACTATATCGAACTCCGCGAAGAACTGATCCGCCGCGGGCATCGTTTTGCCACGAAATCAGACACGGAAGTGATCGTCCATCTCTATGAGGAAGAGGGCGAGGACTGCGTTCGCCGCTTCAACGGCCAGTGGGCGCTGGCGATCTGGGACGCACGGCAATCGAAGCTATTGGTTTCCCGGGACCGGCTCGGAGTCCGCCCGTTGTACTATGCGGTGGTCGGAAACGAGTTGATCTTCGCCTCGGAAATCAAGGCACTGTTTACGCATGCGGGATTGCCCCGGCGGATCGACCTCGTCGGGCTGGACCAGGTGTTCACGTTCTGGTCGCCGCTGGCGCCGCGGACCGTTTTTGAAGGGGTCTCGGAGCTGCCGCCCGCGCACCATTTGATCGTCCGCAACGGCCGCATCGAAACCCGACGCTACTGGCAGATCGATTACCGCCCGAAAGCGATCGGCATCGAAGACGCCGCCGACCGGCTGCTGGAATTGCTCGGCGATGCCGCGCGGATCCGGCTACGGTCGGACGTGCCGGTGGGAGCCTACTTGAGCGGCGGGCTGGATTCGGCCGTTACCGCGGCGCTAGTGGCGCGGTCGACCAATGCGTCGCTGCGGACGTTCTCCATCACCTTCGACGACCCGGCCTACGATGAGAGCGCCTATCAGCAGCGAATGGTCCGGCATCTGGGCACGGACCACGATGCCATCCGCTGCCGCGGCGCCGATATCGGCCGGGCCCTGCCGGACGTGATCCGGCACACGGAGAAACCGATCCTCCGCACGGCGCCCGCCGCGATGTATCTGCTTGCCGGTCTCGTGCGGCGCGAAGGATACAAGGTCGTACTGACCGGCGAGGGGGCCGACGAGATGCTCGGCGGCTACGACATCTTCAAAGAGGCCAAGGTCCGCCGCTTCTGGGCGCGGCGGCCGGAGTCGGCTCGGCGCGAGGCGTTGCTCGGGCGGCTCTATCCGTACCAGCAAGCGATGCTCGGGCAGTCGCTCGCCTATCGGAAGGCCTTTTTTCACGTCCGCCCCGGCGACTTGAGCGATCCGCTGTTTTCGCATCTGCCGCGATGGGAACTGACCTCGCGACTGAAACGATTCTTCTCCGAAGCCGTCCGCGCGGAACTTGCCGGTCGCGATCCGCTGGGCGACGTCCGCGCGTTGTTTCCCGGCGAAGGGATGCATCCCTTCTGCCAGGCGCAGCACCTGGAAACCGCCACGCTCCTGCCCGGCTACATCCTCTCATCGCAGGGGGATCGCATGGCGATGGCGCATTCGGTCGAAGGGCGTTTTCCGTTTCTCGATCACCACATCGCGGAGTTTGCCGCCGAGTTGCCGCCCCGCTGGAAGATGCTCGGTTTGGACGAGAAACACCTGCTCAAACGAATCGCCGATCGACTCGTGCCGGAAGCCATCGTTCGGCGGAGCAAGCAGCCGTATCGCGCCCCCGACGCCGCTGCCTTGTTCGGCACGGCCGTGGAGCCGCTGCAGCTCGATTACGTCGACGAACTCCTTTCGCCCCAGCGGGTCCGCGACGATGGGCTCTTCGACGCCGGCGCCGTAGCACGGCTTGCCGAAAAGTTCCGCGCCCGCCGCGCCATCGGAGTGAAAGATCAGATGGCGCTGGTCGGTATCCTCTCCACGCAACTGCTCGTCGAACAGTTCATTCACTCGCCCCGTCCGGCGTCCGTGGTTTCCAGCCGTACGGAAACGGTTCCGTCGCTCGCGCCGGCGCCGGCATGTCACTTTCCCTGTACCTCGGAGACGCATTGATGACTCCTTTGGAATCGATCCGTGGGTTTGTTCAGGACAACTTCCTTTTTGGCGAGGAAATCACCTTCTCCGACGACGCCTCGCTGCTCGAACAGGGGCTGATCGACTCGACCGGCGTGCTCGAGTTGGTCGCCTTCCTCGAGGAACAGTTTGGCATCGCCGTGGAAGACGAGGAATTGGCGCCGGAGAACCTCGACTCCATCGATAACCTGATGTTGTTCATCGAAAGAAAGACGCCCGCCTGCACGTCAGGCGCTCCCGCCTGACCTCGTTTGACCGCAACGGCCAGCAGAAGTTACGAACCAAGACGCCATGATCACCTACCATGCAACTTGAAACCTTTCTGGAAACCAGCGTTCAACGACATCCCGGCAAGACCGCCTTGGTCTGCGGAGACCGCCGCTGGACCTACGCGGAACTGGAAGCCGACTGCAATCGGCTGGCGCATGCCTTGATTGCCGCGGGCATCCAACGCGGCGACCGCATCGCCCTCTGTCTCGACAACAGCTACGAGGCGGTGGTGGCGGTGTTCGCGGTGCTCAAGGCCGGCGCGGTTTTCATGCCGGTCAATCCGACCACGAAGTCCGAGAAGCTCGCCTATGTCCTGGGAAATTCTCGAGCCGCGGCCTTGATTGCCTCTTCCCGAAAACTCGCCGAACTCGGCGACGAGTGGCGGAATTCGATCCACGTCGGTCTGACGATTGCCGTGGGAGCGGCAGGCCGGGGCGTCGGAGTCCTCGGGTGGAACGATCTGCTCCAGCGTCATGCCGCCGACACCGCCGCACCGGCCAAACGCGCGATCGACATCGACCTGGCGGCGCTGATCTACACCTCCGGCTCGACCGGCAATCCCAAGGGAGTGATGCTGACGCACTTGAACATGGTCTCCGCCGCCGGTTCGATCACGACTTATCTGGAAAACCGGGCGGAAGACATCATCCTCAATGTGCTGCCTTTGTCGTTCGACTACGGCCTCTACCAGGTGCTGATGGCGATGAAATTCGGGGGCACGGTCGTGCTGGAGCGATCGTTCGCCTTTCCCCATGCGGTCCTGCAGAAGCTGGTGGCGGAACGTGTGACCGGGCTGCCGTTGGTTCCCACGATGGCGGCGATCCTGTTGCAGATGGACCTGGGCCGCTACGACCTATCGGCACTGCGATACGTCACCAACACGGGCGCCGCGCTGCCGACCGATCATATCCTGCGGATCCGCGATCTGTTGCCGCACGTAACGATCTACTCGATGTATGGCCTCACCGAGTGCAAGCGGGTGTCATACCTTCCGCCGGAGCAGATCGACGTTCGCCCCGGTTCTGTCGGCAAAGGCATGCCCAACGAAGAAGTCTACCTGGTCGACGAGGAGGGCCGCCGGCTTGGCCCCGGGGCGACCGGCGAGTTGGTCGTGCGCGGATCGAACGTGATGAAAGGCTATTGGGAACTGCCCGAGGAGACCGATCGGCGATTGAAGCCCGGCCCACTGCCCGGCGAGAAGGTGCTCTACACGGGCGATCTCTTCCGCAGCGACGCCGATGGCTATCTCTACTTCGTCGGCCGCAAGGACGACATCATCAAGACTCGCGGTGAGAAAGTCAGCCCGAAAGAAGTGGAAAACGCCTTGTACAGCCATCCCGAAGTGGTTGAGGCGGCGGTGGTGGCAATGCCCGACGCGATCCTTGGGCAGGCCATCCGCGCCGTCGTCGCTCGATCGAAAGAAAGCCGCTTGACCGAGCGGGAGCTGCTGCGGCACTGCGCCGCCCGCCTGGAGGACTTCATGGTGCCGCAGATCATCGAGTTTCGCGACCTGTTGCCCAAGTCGGGCAACGGCAAAATCGACAAACGCCAACTGCTGGAGACCTCGGCATGAATGCGACCCACGATACCGATTGCCGGCGACTGCTGGATTTGGATCCGGCGGCGGAAGTCGACCGGATCACCGTCGCCCTGCGGAACCAGGTGTTCGGCGATCTTCGGCGCAAGGGGGTCGTCATTGGCCTGTCGGGCGGCATCGACAGCAGCGTGGCGGCAGCCCTCTGTGTCCGGGCGCTGGGGGCCGAGCGGGTCTTCGGTCTGCTGATGCCCGAACGCGAATCGTCGCCGGAAAGCCTCGATCTGGGCAACCTGTTGGCCGGGTGCCTCGGGATTCCGTCCGCGGTGGAAGAGATCACCGAAACGCTGGCAGCGGCCGGGTGCTACCGTCGCCGCGACGAGGCCATTCGCAGCGTGATCCCCGAGTACGGTCCCGGTTACGTGTCGAAGATCGTTCTGCCCGATCTCGTCAGCGGCGGCGCGTACCGCGTTTTTCATATCGTCGTCCGGTCGCCGCAAGGCGAGGTGCGGCGTGCCCGCTTGCCGTTGGCGGCCTACCAGCAGGTCGTGGCGTCGTCGAATTTCAAGCAGCGGGTGCGGAAGATGCTCGAGTACTACCATGCCGACCGTCTCCGCTACGCGGTGGTCGGCACACCCAATCGCCTGGAGTACGACCAGGGGTTCTTTGTCAAGAACGGCGACGGTTCCGCCGACGTCAAGCCGATCGCCCATCTCTACAAGACGCAGGTCTATCGCCTGGCCGAATACCTCGGCATTCCGGAGACGATTCGCACCCGCCCGCCGACGACCGACACCTATTCCATGCCGCAATCGCAGGAGGAATTCTTCTTTTCCGTGGGGTACGACACGCTCGATCTCTGCTTGTGCGGCAAGGACCGGGGCCTGCCCGCCGACGAGTTGACTGCCGCCACCGGGCTGACCGATGAGCAGGTCGCCCGCGTTTACCGCGACATCGACGCCAAGCGGGCCGCCGCCCGATACCTCCACTCCGCGCCGCTGGCCGTAACGACGACAGCCTGATCCGATGAACTACACGATCACCTCCGCCGACCCCACGAGCGACCGCGGCGCGGTTCTCGACCTTTGGAACCGCAACCTGCCCGGCGCCAATGCCGATCGCTACGACTGGCTCTACGATCAGGGCCAGGCGAGCGGCTGGATTGCCCGCGGCCAAGCCGACGAGGTCGTGGGCGGAGCGGGGCTGATGCGGCGGCGAATCAAGGTCTTCGACGGCATCGCCACGGCCGGACAGGCGATCGATCTGAACGTCGACCGGCGGCACCGGGCCTTCGGTCCGGCGATGGCCTTGGGGAAGACGGTGGCCGGTGCGGTCGATGCAGACCGATGCCGGCTGATCTACGCCTTTCCCAACCAACAGTCGGAAGTCGTCTTCAAGAAAGCGGGATACCGGCTGGTGGGAACTCTCGGACGCTGGGCGAAGCCTTTGACCTGTGAGCCGCTGGTGAAGGGCCGGCTGGCGGGTTCGCTGTCCGGGCGAGCGGCGGTGGGTGCTGCAAACCTGCTGTTGCGGTGCTCGTCGCGCGAAGGCTACACCCGCACTCGGGGCCTTCGCTGCGTGGTTCACCAGCAGTTCGACCGTCGGTTCGACGGGCTGTGGGAGCGTGTGTCGCCGGCCTTGCCCATCGCCGGCGAGCGGACGGCCGAGTACCTCGACTGGAGATTTCGCCGCTGCCGGGGCATCGATCATGAGGTCATCTCCGTAACGACGCAGGACGACGAACTGGTGGCCTATGTCGTCTTCTCTCGCCGCGGCCGCTATGTGTATTTGGACGATTTCCTCGGCTGCGATCCGAAGTACGTTGCGGTGGCGCTGGCCGTACTGCTGCGGCAGGCGAGGCGAGAAGGGGCCGAGGCGGTGGTTACGGTCTTTCTGGGCGCCGCCCGCTATGCCCGCTTGCTGCGGCACTACGGGTTCTGGCAACGCCCCTCGGACTGGAAATTCATGATCTACGGCTCGCCGTCGCGGGAAACAACGGACGCGGCGGGGATTCTTGACCCGGAAAACTGGTATTTGACACGAGCCGACCTCGACACGGACTTTTGAACGGCGGCAGCCATGCCCTTACCCTCGCAGAAGTGACCATGTGTGATTCGGGAATGAGTGTGGCCAAGGCAGAGACGCTTGAGCGGCTCGTGCGCGAGATCGATCGGCTTCAGAGCAGCAAGTCCTCGCTCGAGCAGGAATTGAAACAGGTCCGCGCGAATCTTCGCGCGGCGCAGGAGCATCTCCGCGCCGAGAGCGAAGGTATTGCGCCGGTGTTCCAGAGGGCCTTTCTCCGCAAAGCGACCGCCAAACCGAAACACCCGCCGGCGAGCAAGTCCAACGGCCGAGATTACCGCGAGGAGGCGATTCTCCGCAAGGTGGCCAGCTTTGGCCGCCACGGATTCCACATCGACGATCTCGTCCGCTGGTTCAAGGGCGATTTATCGGAAACCGAGACGGTCGCCGCCGTCGAGGCGCTCGCCGGGCAGGGCCTGGTGGTGAAGGACGAGAAGGGTTTCGTCCGCGCTGCCCGATGCGAGGCGAGGGAGTAAAGTCGCCTTGGAGTGCGTGGTGCTGGTCGATTCAGCTTGCTCCTCATGAATCAGGTGCGCTGGCATTCGCAGGAGTGCAATGAAACACACCGAAGATGGCGAAGTCCGTCGCATTGGTCGTCAGGACCGATTGAATTCCGGCCTGCTGATAGGTGGCTGCCAAGAGCGTATCGAGCAGTCGTTTGCGACCGAGGGAAAACTGCTGCAACCACGCCAGGAACTGCTGCGTGGCCGCGGCGTTGGGAAAGACCTGATCAACATGTTCCTTCACCTCTGCCGCCACCAGAAAGCCTGTGTCCAGCCCGTGCGTCATGGCAGACCTACGAGCATATCGGCTAGCAAATCATCGTCCGGCCCGGCCGGAGGGCGTGCTTGGCCGAGACTGACCGGCCGGATATCGAGAACGCTGTGGCGCCACGTGCCAAGGCCCTCGACGGTGACTCGCACCTTTTCATGGTCCTTCAGCGGCAACGGGCAATCCAGTTTCACAACACCGCTTTCATAGTCTTTCTGTATCGAAAAGACGGCAACAGAGAAGAGGAACCCGTACTCTGTGTTCAAGTACGGGTTCCTCTTCTCTGTTGCCGTGTTTCCGCGGCGAAACGGACCCATCCCCTGTCGAGAGCACCGTTTCCACCGATTGCGAATCGCGCGAAGGAACCCACGAATTCTGCGGAAGAGCCCGCTTTTGAGTGTTCTCATTCTTCTTCCTGCCCGAGGTGGTCGATTCGCGGGCTGGCGCGGAAGAGCAGCAGTCCCAGCACAATGACCATCAGGCCGATCGCCACGCCGAGAAAGAGCGGGTTGTTCAAGAGTTTGGCGAAATCCGGAACGCCATGTCCGCCAAACACCTCGTTCTTCGCTTCCGGTCCGAGCGTCACCGCGACCGGCCGGTAGCCTTGCCCGAGGGCGGCTGACAGGGCGGCCGTATCATAGCGGGGCGTCTCGGCCGACTCGGAGCCGTAGGCCAGCCGGTAGCTGCAGTCGGGCGAGGCGAAGAACAGCATGCGATACTCGCTCCCCTCTGCTTTTACGCCCTTAATCTTCAGCGGAGGACTGTCTCCGTTGTCGATCACGATCCGGTACTCTTCGCTGCGTTGTTCCGAAAACGGGATTTTCAGTTCCACCCGCTGGAAGCTTCGGAAGCGGAAGACGGAAACCGTGGCACGTCCCACGTCGACCCACTCGGTGGTCATGCCTCGTTCGACCGGCGTCTGCACGCGGGCGGGTCGGCTGAAATTTACGCTTCCGGTTTCCAATGTAAGCTGCGTGAGCGGCTCGCGGCGAGTGCGGACGTGGACGATCGTCTGCTTCTGGTCAGAATCGATTTCCGTGGCGAAATGGGCAATCGGCCAGGCGACCGTCTTCTGCTGCTTGACGAGTTCCCGCGTGACCGTATGCCAGAGTTCGAGGCGGTCGATCCTCAGCGGCCGCCGCAGCACCGTCGTCTGCTCGGTTCGCCCACTCTCCTCGTCGCCGCGAAATTGCCGCGATAGCTCCATCAGGGACGATTCCTTCAGGTCGGTAACTTCGGCGACCACCGCCTTTAAACGACGGTAGCTGTTCTTCGGCAGAGGGACTTCACGATTGCTGATGTCCATGTAGCGGGAATAATCGAAGATCATCGCGTTTTCGACAAGCGGCTGCCAGTTGTCGCCGTCGTCGGACCCGAAGACGCTCACCCGCCGTTCGAAGTCGGCGAGCGGCGTGTGAAAGATGATGCCGTCGGCCGTCGGCGCCTTGTCGTCGCGGCGGACGACGACTTCGATGCGGTTGTCGTCGTGCTCGACCAGCGACTGGACCGTGCTGGGGCAGGGCTCGCGGAAATCCCGGCGGCGGTTTTCGGTCGCCTTGTCCAGCCGGCAGGGTATCTCGCGGTTTTCGGAGTCGAACACCCTCAGGCGGGTCAATTCCTCTTCCGCCGCGTAGACTTCGGCGTCGAGCGCGACGGCCAGGATCTCTTCCTGCCCGGACGCTGCCCGCTCGATCGGCTTGAGCAAGGGGAACGGCCGAAGCGCGGCGTCGTCTTCGCCGAAACAGGACGTCGAAACGAGCATCAGGCCCGCCGCCGCAATCCAGATGCGGTTCATTCTTTCGTCTCCTCGGTTGGGATCCCGGCGATGACGAACGTCTGCCGGAATTTCAGGTATAGGAACGATCCCAAGAGCACGAGTACCCCCAACACGATGAAGGCGACGATGCGGTAGAGGGGATCCAGATCCTGCAAATCCCTGAAAAACACCTTCCAGACCACGACGGCGAACAGACCCAGCCCCACATAGCGCATCTCCCTGGTGTCCCTGAGGATCCCGGCCAGGATCAGACCTAGGGCAAAAAACGACCAGAGGATCGAGATCCCTCCCGGCCGCAGCCCCGGCACGAAGTATTGCAGAAATGTGTTCAGTTCGAGCGACGACCAGACAAACGCCATCGCCACCGCCAACGCGCCAAGCACGATGCGCATCGCCCTGGCGCTGATGTCACCGGCGAGCATCATGAAGCCGAAGCAGAAGAAGCCGACGATCGCGCCGAAGTCAACCAGCCGCATCGTGGCGTCGCGGAACGAGTATCCCGCGTCGGCGGAGTAGAGCATGTCGCCTGCCAGCCGCCAGCCGGGCAGGTCGAAGAGGAAGAGCTTGATCAACAGCCCTGCCACGAAGGCCGCCAGCAGGCCCAGCATCACGCGGCTGCGGTCGGCGAGATATTCCTGGATCAGCAACAAGCACACGCCCAGCCAGAGCAACGTGAGCACGGGCATTCGCATCGGCGGGTAGAAATAGGTGAGCGTGCGGTTGAGTTCCAGGTGCAAATAGATGAAAAGCATGGCCACGGCCACGGCGATGCCGGCGCGGACGGCCCAGCGCTGGCGGACCCACTGGCCGATGTCGTTGGCACGCTCAACGGCAAGCGACGCCGTGGCCAGCGGGCGGCGCAGCGGACGGCAGCCGGCGGCCAGCGAAGCCACGGGCACGCCGAACATCACGGCTCGCTCGGCGAGCGCCAGGAGGTAGTCGCGCATCGGCATCGCGGCAAAGGGCACGGCGGCCAGGTACTGGTTCCGCAGATCAACGAAGCCGAAACGTACCAGCACGATGGCATACAGCAGATACGACACGTGCCGGAGAAACTGGCTGTCCAGCTTTCCGGCGACCCAGAGCATCACCAGCGCCTGGATCGCCCAGCTCACGGTGATCCACTCGCTGGAAAGCACCAGCGGCAGGGTTACGGTGAGGAAGAACGCGGCCAGTGCGGTGAAGCTCATCAACAATTCGCGGTCGTGCAGGTTGCGGACCAGGAAGTAGTAGACGTGGCCCACGTAGAACAAGGTGAGGCCGAGTGTGACGGCGGCCACGGCTGCCTTGTTGTCGAAGGCGTCCATAATCAGGCCGTAGCTGACGGCAAAGAAGATCCCGGCGTTGATCCACAGTCCCAGGACTTCCAGGAGCGTCGATTTGTGCCGCGTGGCCAGATTGAAAATGAAGACCATCGTGGAGAACAGCACGAAGAAGGCGGTCAAGAAGGGCATCACTTGCCAGAAATGCGAGTCTTCGTAGCTCCGCATTGCCGCGAAGAAGAGCACGTAGGTGCAGGCGAAGCTCAGGTAGCTCAACAGCCGCCAGTTCTTCTTGTAGCTAATGCCCAGCACTCCCACGCCGAGCACGAGCATATAGCCGAACAGGCCCGGGAAGTTGACTTCGCCGGTGCGGAGCATGACCGGCGTGCCGTAACCGCCGATGATGCCCAGCACGGCTACCAGCACGGAGTTGAAACGGACCGCCAGCACACCTGCCGAGAAAGTGATCAAGGCCATCAGTGCAAAGGCGGGCAGGACTTCGATCAGATGGTAGAAGTTGGCGGCGGCAAATATGGCGAAATAGAGAACCGCAATACCACCGCCCATCAGTCCCTGGCCCAGCAGATGGTACTTCTTGCCCAGCATCTGCGTGCCGGCGGCCAGCGCCGTCAGGCCGCCAAGTATCGATAAGCCGACGCGGCCGGTCGGACCGATGAATCCTTTGTCGGCCGAGTATTTCAAAAAGAAGCCGATGCCCATCACGAGGATCACGACGCCGATTCTCAGCAGCCACTGGCTGGCCACGGCGAATTCCATCGATACGCCCTTGGGCCGATGTTCCTCGCCCACGATGATCCAGTTCCAGATCTTGGCAAGCGCCTCTTTGGCGGCCGTCTCGAAACGGCTGGGCACGTGCAACACCGGCGGCTCGATCGGCTTGCCGGCGAACGGAGAGGGCGACACGGCTGCCGGCTCTTCGTCCGGGGGCGGCGCCGCCTCGGCGATGATCTCCGGCTCAATTGGTCTTTCGACAGACGGCTGGGAAGACCGCTCGACCGCCGGTTCGGCGACCTCGGTCGCGGCGTCGGCCTTTTCCGGCGGCCCTGCGGCAAACGCTTGCTCGCCCAACTGGCGGATGAGCCGCTTGCTCTCTTCCAACTCTCGCTGAAGTCTTGCCATCAGCGCAGAGAGTTCCTCGGTGCTCTCCCGCTGGTGGCGCTGTACCTTCAAGAGTATCACCAGAACGGTGATCGGGATTGCCAGCACCAGCCCCACCACCGCGAGCACGAGCATCATCGCAAGAAACTCTTCCATCGCGTCTCTCCCGAGCCTTCGCACCGCGTCCGAAAACACGGGCGTGATTCCCAGGAAAGTATAACACTCGCCGCCGTTCGCACGCCCCTCCCCCGGACGGGGCGGTGAATTCTGCGGCAAGTCGGAGCCACAGCGGAATCGCCTTCCAGCAGCCTCAACACGGCGGACCGGATCGGTTGACACGAGCCTCCCATTCGTCGATCTTCAAAGTCGGCGGTAAAAAGAAGGAGAAAGAACAAACAGTCGCTGTCCCTGGAAACCGCGTCGAACAGGTATTATCTTGTTTTCGGCCCCGGGGTCGTCCGGTTCGACGACGGCGTGCCGCTTGAGACGGACGCCCGCTTTGCGTTGCTGAGAAACCGCGACGGCGCTATGATCGTGGGCGGAACGGAATTGAAGGTCGAGTCGGCTCAAGGCGATTTGCGGATCGCGGCCGACAAGCCCTGCACGGTGTCGGCCGTTCGGAAGAATGGCATAGTGACTGTCAAGAGTTGTGGAAATATCCAATACGACACCTATGGCGGTGCGAATCATGACCGTCCGCTGCCGCAAGCGAGCGCGACGATCCAGGGGAGCCTCTGGCGCAATGATCACCCTCAACGATAAGTTTCAGCGAATGATAACGAGCCTATCAGGAAATCGATACGGGCGAGGCATCGGCAGCCTCTTGTCCGTGTCGGCCGCCCGGAAAGGGGTGCTCTTCATGAAAGGTCTGATTGTTCTTGGCGCTGTGTTGCTTCCTTCTTTGAGCTGGGCTGATGGCACGGCATGGTTTGGATCGGAACCGCCGGGCAAAGCCTATCCGGCCGGCGAGGCGGATCGCCAATATGCCATGTTGGCCTACGATCTGGCGCACCGTAGCGCATTCCAGGAGGTCGCTGCGCAGACATTCCGTCAAGATGCGCTGATCTTCGATTCGGACCGCGATCCTCTCGATGTGCTGCTGCGGCGCACCGAGGCATTGCTGGCCGACATCCGTCTCCTGCCGCACGCCCCCGACTTAGGTGAGGAATCCAAAGCCCTGGCCGGACTGCGGGCTGAAGCCGATCGAGTGGAAGTCAATGCGAAGGACTTGCGGCGGTCTCTGTTCGACCAGGTATGCCGCCTGCGGCGCCGGATTGCCTTGGCCAATCCCCTTCTGGACTTCAGCGACATCCTCTTCATCAAGCGCCAGCGGAGTTGCTTCAATCACATGTGCGATCAGTACTACGGGATTGCCCAGCGGCCCGGTGGTGGACTGTTTGTCCTGTGTGATGCATTCGGCTCGCGGCCGACGCTGCGAGACGTCCTGGCCGACTCCGTAGTCGGCCGCGGCCGCTTGAAGGGGCAGAGGCTCACCGGCGGCCCGCGGCGCAACTGGAACTTGACCCTCGATTTCTCTGGGAATCTCTCCGGCGACGAGACCGAAGGCGGATCGTTTCTCTCTCCCCAGCTTTCCTACGACGGCCGCACAGTCGCCTTCGCCTACGTGGAATGCCGCGGCAGCCGCCTGCACGACACGCACACCGATCCGCAACGAGGCCACTGGGACATCGGTCGCTGCTACCACCTCTTTCGGGTCGATCTCGACGGGAAGAACCTCGTCCAATTGACCGACGGCACATTCAACGATTTCGATCCCTGCTGGATGCCCAGCGGACGGATCGCTTTCGTCAGCGAGCGGCGCGGCGGATACCTGCGCTGCGGCCGAGCCTGCCCAACGTATACCGTCTTTGACATGAGTTCCGAAGGGAACGATATTCGTTGCCTGAGCTATCACGAGACCAACGAGTGGAATCCCAGTGTCACACACGACGGCATGATCGTCTATACGCGCTGGGACTACGTGGATCGCAACGCCATGGTGGCGCACCATCCCTGGATCATGACGCCCGATGGCCGCGACCCTCGTGCCATTCAAGGCAACTATACCCCTCGCCCCTCGCGGCCCGATATGGAACTGCGGGTGCGTTCCATTCCGGGGTCGCACCGAATGGTGGCCACCGCCGCCGCGCATCATGGCCAGGCCTTCGGGTCGCTGGTGGTGATCGATCCGCGGATCCCTGACAACGACCGTATGT
>Ga0123333_10002856_pt1 | contig 17213 bp, 13 predicted proteins | sample BioC12SIPDNA_3_FD_89957 | JGI IMG/M metagenome (GOLD analysis project Ga0123333, IMG submission 89957) | Anaerobic biogas reactor microbial communites from Washington, USA - Biogas_R2_B C12 SIP DNA | ecosystem: Engineered > Bioreactor > Anaerobic > Unclassified | place: Washington, USA... | reverse complement strand
GGGTGCTGGCGGCGGCGATTCTGGCGGCGAATGTGCCGGCTCAGGGTGGATATGACCTTCAAGCGGCGCTGTTCTTCGCGGCGCTGGTCGCGCTGCTGCTCAATCTCGGCACGTTGCTGAACGAAGGCCTGATCTCGCCCGCGCCAGCCGCGGCCCTGATGGGCTACCTCACGCTGGGGAAAGACGGCGCCGCCCCGGCGCCGCTGTGGAGCGCGGCAGCCGGCTCCGTGTTGGGCGTCTCGATCTGGTATCTGCGCGCGCCGTGGTCCCTGCGGCGCCGGCATAACGAGCACCTGCTGCGCGCGGTGATCGCCCAGACCAGCCGCATGACGATCGGCCTCTACCTGGGCGGGCTGGCGTACCGGGCGTTCGACGGGCGCCTGCCGCTCGATCGCCTGGACAACGCCGACATCGTGCCGCTGGCCGTGCTGGCAGGGGTGTTCCTGGCGGCGTACCTGGGGCTGCTGGTCTGGCAGGCGCCGGCTCAGAGGCGCCGGGCATCCTCCGCCGGGGAGCAGCCGTGGCAGACGCTGTCCGGCATCATCCTGCTGCCGCTGCCGTTCGCTGCGCTGGGGCCGGTGGCCTATCACGCACTGTCACCGCTGGCGTTTGGGCTGACCATCGCCGGGTTGCTGGGCGCCGTCATCGGGGTGTACGTGATCAATCAGGGCCAGGCACGCCTGCGCCAGCGGGTGCGCGAGCTGTCGTCGCTGTCGGCGGTCAGCCAGGCCATGCACGCCAACATGGCCCCGCACGCCCTGCTGGACGTGATCTACCAGCAGCTTCACGACCTGCTGCGGGTGAACAACTTCACGGTGGCGCTGGTCGATCCCAGCCGCGACATGCTGGTCTTCCCGCATAACACAACCGGCGGGCGCACGGAGCCGCTGCCGCCTCGCGAAATGCAACGCGGCCTGATCGAGCATGTGATCCACGAGCGCAAGCCGCTCCTGCTGGTCGATAGTGTCCCGCGGCGGGCGCGCGCGCTGGGCCTGACGCCGCCCCAGTCGCCGGCCTACTCGTGGCTGGGGGTGCCGCTGGTGGCGCCGGACCGGGCGCTGGGCTGCATGGCCGTTTATTCGACCAGCCCCCGGCAGCGCTTTTCGCCCGACGATCTGCACCTGCTCAGCCTGATCGCCGCGCAGGCCGAGATCGCCATCGACAATTCGAGCCTGTACGGGCAGGCGCGCGACCGGTCGATGCAGTTGGCGCTGCTCAATAACGTCGCGACGGTTCTGGGCGGCACGCTCGACCTGCGGCGGATTCTCGATTATGTGCGGTCATCCGCCGAGGCGGTGGCTGGCTGTGACGCGGTCGCCCTGTACGTGTGGTGGGACGATGCCCGCCGCACGCTGATGCTCGCCCGCTACAGCGGGCTGAGCGACGCCTTCTCGGTCGAGCCGCCGGAGCCGATGCTCGCTGCGCTCGAGGATGGCGCGCGCCGCCGCCAGCCGGTGATCGTGACTAACAGCCAGGTGGATCGTCGCGCCGCGCACCTCAGGCCCCGGCTCGACCGCGAGCGAAAACGGGCCTGGGTCGAGCTGTTGCTGGCCAAAGGCGACGATCTGCTGGGCATTCTGGTCCTGTATTACGACGAGCCGCGCCAGTTTTCCGCCGAGGAAATCGAGCTGTTCCGCAACTTCGCCAATCTGGCGGCGCTGGCGATCAGTAACGCGCGGCTGTACACGCGCACCGACGAAGCCTTACAGCGCCGCGTGGAGCAGCTTTCGGCGCTGGCCGTGGTGAGCCGCGATCTGGCCTCGACGCTCAGCCTGGAGGACATCTACCAGCTCGTGCTGGGTCGGGCGATGGAGGCCACCGAATCCGCGGCTGGGGCGCTGCTGCTCCGCGACGATGATGGCCTGCACCTGGTGACGCAGCGCGGCCTTGACTCCGCCGCCCTGGAGCGCATCGCGGGGGCCGGTTCTCTGGCGCAGATGGTCCTGGCGGGCGATCCGCTGGTGATCGCCGACGCCGCGCAGGAGCCAGGCGATCTCGCGCTGAGCGACCGGATGCGATCGCACCTGGCCGTGCCCGTCAAGCGGGGCGATGCCGTGTTGGGGGCGGTCGTGCTCGGCAGCGAGCGGGCCGGTGAATACAACCAGGATGATGTGTCGTTTGTCTCGCAGCTTGGGGCCCAGGCCCACATCGCCATCGACAACGTGCGCCTGTTCCACCACATCCAGGAAGCGCGCGACCGGCTGGTGATCATTCTGGACAGCATGCGCGAGGGCCTGATCCTGGTCGACGCCAGCGGGTGGATCACCCTCACCAACCCGCAGGTCGAGCCGCTGCTGGGCCTCGATCCGACGGTGATCGGCCAGCGGCCCGTCGCCGACCTGCTCGATGATCGCGCCCTTTCCCTGGCCGAGCGGCTGGGATTCGCCCCGAACGAGCTGAGCGCCATCGTCGCGGGACTGGCGGCCGGCGCGTGGGAGCCAGATCGGCGCGCTGCCGAGCGCGTGACGTACGAGGTCGCCGGGCCGGACCGCCGCTTCATCGATCGCACGGACGCCCCGGTACACGATCGGGCGGGCCGCGTGGTGGGCCTCTTGATGGTATTCGCCGACGTGACCGAAGCGTACAGCCTGGCGCAAGCGCGCCAGGAGCTGACCAGCATGATCGTGCATGACCTGCGTGGGCCGCTCACCGCCGTGATGACCAGCCTAAAGCTGCTGGATGAGGTGGTCCCGGCTGACGATCCGGTCGCACCGGCTATCGAGCGGACGACGGGCATGGCATCGCGCGCGGTGCGCAAGATGTTGAACCTGGTCGATTCGCTGCTGGACATCTCCAAAATGGAGACCGGCGCGATCGCGCTGGAATTCGGGCCGCTCGACCTCCGCGAGGCGTGCGCGGCCGTGGTCGACGATCTTGGCCCACTGGCGCAGGAGCTGAATATCACCCTGACGACCGACATCCCGCCGGAAGTGCCGCTGTTGAAGGCGGACAGCGAAAAAGCGGAGCGCATCCTCCTCAACCTGGTGGACAACGCGCTCAAGTACACGCCCACGGGTGGGCGCGTCGCGATCCACGCCCATGCGCCCGGCCTGGGCGGCGCCGCCGATGGCTTCGTCCGGATCGACGTGGAGGACACCGGCCCTGGCGTGCCCGACGACCACAAGACGCGCCTGTTCGATCGCTTCGCCCAGCTCGATGGCCAGCGCGGGCGGCGGCGCGGGACCGGCCTGGGGCTCGCCTTCTGCCGGCTGGCTGTCGAGGCGCACGGCGGACAGATCTGGATCGAGGATAGCCCACAGAGCGGGGCCGTGTTCGCGTTCACCCTGCCGGTTGCCGCGCTCGACGAGTGGGCGATCGAAGACGAGGATTGGTAGGCTATTCGCCGCCTTGTTCCAGCAGGCGGGCCAGCGCGCGTAGCAGGTCGGTCACGGTGACGATCCCCACCAGACGGTCGCCTTCCACGACGGGCAGGCCGCTGATCTTGTGCTCGAGGAGCAACTCGATGGCGCGGGGGAGAGGCGCGTCTGGCGTGATGGTGATCGGGTCCGGCGTCATGCTGGCGTCGACCAGCGTGTGATCGAGCAGCATGTCGTCCTGCCAGCGCTCGCGCAGGACCAGCGGCGAGTTGAGGGCAAGCCGCACATCGCGATCGGTGATGATCCCGCACAGCCGCCCCGCCGCGTCCAGCACCGGCAGGCGGCGGCAACCCTGAGCGGCCATCCGCGTCTGGACCGTTCGCAGGGTTTCGCCCGGCTGGACGGTCACCGGGCTGGGGGTCATAACGTCGCGCACGCGCATCGAATTCTCTGGGCCGGTCATGAGTGCATGATGCTCCGATAGACGGCCAGCGTGTCGCGCGCGGCACGCTGCCACGAAAACCGCGCAGCCCGTTCCGGCCCGGCAGCGGCCATCTCCGCGCGGAGGTGCCGATCATCCAGCACCATCCCTATCACGTCCGTCATGTGGTTGACATCGTACGGGTTGAAGTAGCGGGCCACGTCGGCGCCCAGCTCCGGCATGCTCGACTCGCGGCTGCTGACCACCGGCGCGCCGCAGGCCATCGCTTCCAGCACGGGCAGGCCCGCGCCCTCGTAGAGCGATGCCATCACGTACACTGTCGCCGCGCGGAATATCGCGGGGAGATCGTCATCCGGCACATAGCCCAGCAGCCGGACGGCGTCCTGCACGCCCAGCTCTTCCAGGCGGGCGAAAAAGTCGCCGTACAGCCAGCCTCGGGCGCCCACCACGATGAGCTGTAGATCGCGGTGATCCTGGCGCAGCCGGGCCAGGCTCTCGGCCAGCCGGGTCAGGTTCTTGCGCGGCTCGATGGTCCCCACCGCCAGCAGGAAGCGTTCCGGCAGATCGTAGATGGCGCGGACGCGCGCGACTTCCGAGTCCGGCGGGACGCGAAAATGGGTCGCGGCGGCCTCGTGGACCACGGTGATTTTGTTGTCGGGCGTGCCATAGTGGCGGATCAGGTCGTTCTTGGTGGCCTGCGACACCACGATGATCGCATCGGCCCGGCGCACGAACAGCGGCATGGCCGCATTCAGAAACCAGTAGTTCAGCTTTTTGTGGTGCTGGGGAAACAGCTTGTAGATCAGGTCGTGCACCGTCATAACCGTGGGCACGTCGCGCAGTGGCATGAGCAAGTGCTCGGTGGCGTGGAACAGCCGCGCGTCCGGCACCAACCGGTTGAACGCGATACGGAGGAGCTGCCCCTGCCAGATCATCATGCGCCAGGGTTTGTAGCCGATCCGGATCGACCGGCGCGGGATGTTCGACCACTCGGGGATGTCCTGTGCCTGCTCGGTGCGGTTGTAAAACAGGGTGGGGGGCGAGTCCATCTCACTGATCAGCGCCTGGGCCAGCGATCGGGCATAGCGCCCCAGCCCGGCCCGGCTGTTGACAGCGGCGGACACATCGACATACACGGTCACGAGGTCTCCCCCTCCCGAGCGAATGGGCGCTCGTGGTGCCGGACTACGGCCCATACGAAGCGGGGCAGGCGCAGCATCCGCCGCCAGCGCCAGGGTTGCTTGTACAGCCGGTAGAGCCACTCCAGCGCCAAACGGCGCATCCAGCGCGGCGCCCGCGGCACCACGCCCGCGACGAAATCGAGGGAGCCGCCCACACCCATCGCCACGCTCACCTTGAGCCGGTCGCGGTTCCGCGCGATCCAGAGGTCCTGGCGCGGCGCGCCGTAGGCCACCAGCAGGATATCCGCGCTGCTGGCGTTGACGCGCGCGATGATGTCGTCTTCTTCCTCCGGTGCCGGGCTGCCGGCCCACGTTCCGGCCACCCGCAGGCCGGGATTTTGCTGGATCAGACTTTCGGCGGCGCGTTCGGCCACGCCGGGCCCCGCGCCCAGCAGGAACAGCGACCAGCCCTCGCGCGCGGCGCGCCGGGCGATCAGCGGCGTGCCATCGGACCCGGTGACGCGCTCCGGCAGGCGGTGGCCCAGGTAGCGCGCCGCAAACAGCAGCCCGACGCCATCCGCGACGCACAGATCCGCCGACCGAAGAACGTGCATGAACTGCGCGTCGTCCTGGGCGATCATGACGAACTCCGGGCTGACGGTGCAAATCTGGTGGAGCCCATCGCGCGCCGCGATCCACCCGGCTATGCTGTCCAGCATGCTCTCGAACGTCGCCGGGTCGATGGGCACACCCAGAACAGTGACTCGCGGCTTGGCTCCGGCTTTGACGCTCATGTTACCTGGTTGGTTGTCTATGCTATGAAAACCACGCTCTAGGGGCATTGTACCCCGCGGGCGCGGATTCGGGCCAGTGTTGCTTTCGGGCAAGGGACCGCTAAAATAAGAAGCGGAGGATACGCCAATGGCCGACGATCGTGAGCAGTGGTCCGACGAAGATGGAGCCCTGGAATCGGAATACGATGGCGATTCCCTGGGCAGTGGCGAGTTGGTCTCGGAGGAAGCCTTCGACGCGGCGCTGGATGCGTTGGAAGCGGCCGGGCCGGATGAGGTTGACGAGTTCGACGAAGCGGGCTGGCCCGCCGAGCTGGAAGCAGTAGAGCCGGTCGAGCCCGCCGGGGAGGACCTCTTGCCTGAAGAGTCCTCCAGCGCCGAGGAGGAACGCGCATACGGGCACGATGTGGCGCCCGTGGGCGAGAGCGAGCGCCTGCGCCAGCCGCGCGCCCAGACCTTCCGGCGGCGGCTGCAGATGCAGGTGGGCACGCTGCCGCTGGCCCTGTTCGCGATCGCCCTCGGCGTTTACCTGATCGCGCGCGAGCGCGACGTGCGCGACCTGCCGGACTATTCGGCGCTCACACTGGGCGTGGCGGCGTTTCTGGTAGTGGGCTTCACGTTCGTCTTCCACGCGATCGTGTTCGGACGTCGCGAGCGCGGCCTGCTGTTCCTGGGGTTCTGGATGTTGCTGACCGCCGGCACGGTCGCGGTGGTCATGCTGGGGATCGAGGCCGATCCGAAGGCCGACGAGTGGTGGCCGCTGCTGCTGGTCTCGATGGGGCTGGCGCTGGTGGCCACGTATCTGCTGGAGCGGCTGCACGACGCTCGCCTGCTGGTGTTGGGCGTCATGGTCCTGATCGCCAGCGCGATCGCGCTGCTCGTCACCCAGGGCGAGATCGAGCAGGATGTCCTGGACACCGTGGCCGATTACTGGCCGCTGCTGTTTTCCGTCATCGGGATCGGGCTACTGCCGTTGGTGTTTCGCCGGCGTGTAGGATCGAGCTGACATGCGCCCGCTGACCATCGCAGTGGATGCCAGCCGGACCACTGCCGCCCAGCGGACCGGCACCGAGAATTACGCGCTGCAGCTCATCCGGGCGATGCTGGCGCTGGATTCCCCACACCGGCTGGTGCTCTATTTCCGGGACGAACCACCCGCCGACTTGTTTCCGGCGGCAGACAAGCGGGTCATTCCCTGGCCCAGGCTGTGGACGCACAGCCGGTTTGCGGCGGCGCTGTGGCAAGACCGGCCCGATTTTACGTTCGTGCCCTCGCACGTGCTGCCGCTGTCGTTTCCTGGCCCGGCGGCGGTGACCGTGCACGACCTGGGCTACGTCTATTTCCCCGGCACCCATCCCGGCCTGTCGCGCCGCTATCTGGACTGGTCCACCCGGCACAATGTCCGGCGAGCGGCGCGCATTCTGGCCGATTCCCTGGCCACCGCCAATGACATTGCCGCGCACTACCGCATCCCGGAGAGCAAGATCACGCTGGTCTATCCTGGCGTGGACGAGGCGCTCGCCCCAGTGCGCGACCCGTCCGTGCTGGCGGCGCTGCGCGCCCGTTATAGCCTGCCGAAGCGGTATTTGTTGTTCGTGGGCACGCTCCAGCCTCGCAAGAACATAGCGCGCATCGTCCAGGCTTACAGGCGGTGGCGGGTCGCGCAGGGCAAAACGGACGTGGGACTGGTTCTGGCCGGACCCCAGGGCTGGCTGTACGATGCGAGCTGGACTGCCGGCGCCGAAGGGGTGGTCCTGACCGGGTACGTCGATGATGCCGACGTGGCAGCCCTGTACAGCGGGGCCGAGGCGCTGCTGTTTCCCTCGCTGCACGAAGGCTTTGGCTTCCCCGTGCTGGAAGCGATGCGCTGCGGAACCCCCGTGATCACCAGCGCGACGTCGTCGTTGCCCGAGGTGGCTGGCCCGGCGGCGCTGCTGGTCAATCCGCGCGATGTGGGCGCCATCGCCGTCGGCATCGAGCAGATCATGTCGGACAGCGCGCTACGCGACAATCTGATCGCCCGGGGATTCGCGCAGGCCGGGCGCTTCACATGGCGGCGCGCCGCCGAGCAGGCGCTCGAGGCCATGGAAATGGCGGCCCATTCATCGTCATGCTAGCGTCAGGTAAACAGAGTTTGCGAGATGGGGAGCCCCTTTTTATAATCCGGGGGCATTTACTGCCGACGGTTAACAATCAGGGAAGAAGTGTGATGCGAAAACTGACCATATGTGGCCTTGTCGTTGTGATGACCGTGGTTCTGCTTGGGCTCGGCGCGCCCGGCCTGCTGGCTCCCCAGGTGGCGGAAGCCAATCCCGGCACGCAGTGGAACGCCGAGTATTTCAACAACCAGGACCTGTCGGGTTCGCCCGTGCTCTCCCGCGTGGATGACCAGGTGAACTTCAACTGGGGCACAGGGTCGCCGGGCGCGGGAGTGCCGGTCGACAGTTTCAGCGCCCGCTGGACCAAAACGGTCTTTTTCCCCACCTCTGGCTCATGGACATTTCGGGTCGGCGTTGATGATGGCGTGCGCATGTGGATCGATACGCTCGCGATCATAGACCAGTGGCACGGATCGCCCCAAGGTTTCGCTGTTTACCAGGTGAGCGTCGATCAGCTTACCGCCGGCAACCATGTCCTGCGGATCGAGTACTTCGAAGCGACCGGCGATGCGCGGATCGAAGCGTCGTGGACGGGTCCCGGCGGGGCGACGACTAACCCCGCGGGTGGCGAGACGTCTGGCTCGATTGGCGATGCCGCTGACTGGAAGGGTGAGTATTTCGACAACCCCGATCTGCTGGGTACGCCGCTCGTGACGCGCCAGGATTACCTGGTCGAATTCGACTGGGTGACCGGCTCGCCGGCTGACCTCATCCCCGACGACGCGTTCAGCGTGCGGTGGACGGCACCCGTGCAGTTCAACGAGGCGGGCTGGTGGCGGTTCGTCCTGACGGTGGATGGCGGTGTGCGGATGTGGGTTGACGACACGCCGATCATCGACAACTGGAACACGCCCTCGGACTCGTTCACGGAGTACTACGCGGACCTGTACGAGCTGAGTGCCGGGGCGCACGTCTTGCGTGTGCAGTACTACGATCCCGGTGGGGAGGCTCGCATCGACCTGTATTGGCAGAAGCGTTCGCTGCCTGAGGAGCTCGCGAGCAGCAGCACCGACGAGAGCGCGGCTGCCAGCCAGGCGCCAATCCAGCGCCCGGCAGTGCCGGTCTGGGCGGGTGTCACCGCGGACAACGTGAACGTCCGCACCGGCCCCGGCCTGGGTAACCCGGTCATCGCGCAGGTCTTCTATCCTGACGATTACCTTGTCCTGGGCGGTGTGTCGGATTTGTCGTGGCTGTTGATCGAGCTCGACGAGACGCAAACTGGCTGGGTGAGCAACGAATGGGTGTACCTGTACAGCTCCAATGCGGCCATGAACGAGGATACGACCGGCGGCGGCCAGCCCGACTTTGTGGACCATATCCCGCGCATCGATGTCGAGGTCGCCCCGCCGGCCCCGGTACCGCCGGATGGTGAGAGCTTCGTGACCGTGCGCGGCCAGGCAACCGATACGCTCAACCTGCGTGATGGCCCGTCGGCCTACGCGGCGCAGGTGATCGGAACGGTCCCGCAGGGGGCCGAGGTTACCGTGCAGGCGCGGAACAACAACGGCGCCTGGTATCTGGTCGAATATCAGGGCATCCGCGGCTGGGTGAGCGCGCTCTACGTCAACCTGCTGGATGGCAAGGTGCGCGATCTGCTGGTGAGCGGCGAGATCGTGCCGCCACCCCCGGCGGGGACGGTGTTCGTGCCGGAGGATGAGGCCGGTCAGCCAGTGACCGTGCGCGGCCGGGCGCTCAACAACTTGAACCTGCGCAACGCAGCCAGCCTGCGCGGGGATCAGGTGGGCACCGTGCCGGCGGATACCGAGATGGTGATCGAGGGTCGCAACACCAACGGCGCCTGGTACCTCATCACGTTCGAGGGAACGCAAGGCTGGGTGAACGCGGCGTACGTACGGTTGATCGAGGGGCGCGTCAGCGACCTGCCGATCCGCTAACTGCGCCCGTCGCGCCGTCTGCGAGACATTCGTGCCGCCCTGCGCCAACCGGTCGTGGGGCGGTCTTTTTAGGGGTTGAGTTGTGGGTATCGACTACATCATTCACTATGACTGCGAGCCGAAGCGCGCCCTGACCGTCGAGGGGCTGATGGGCTATCTGAAGGGGCGCGAGCGGGCGCACGCCATCATCGACCTGTACCGGGACAACGGCGATGACCGGTCCCCGTCCAAAATGGGCTTTGAGATGGTCCGGCGCTCGGCGGACGGCGGCGAAGAAGTCGAGGTCATCGTCGTCCAGGACCTGCTCGATGCGGCAGAAGCCTTGACGCCCTGGGAGCCGGCCTGCGAAGGCTGCCCGGCTAACCGCGCCGGAGTCCCGTTCGGCTGCGTGGGCAGCATCAATTACCCGCTGTCTAGCCGGGGAGAGCGCTGGCTGCTCGACCAACTACCGGGCAACGATCACCCGCTGCCGTTCATGTTGCTGCAGAAGGCTATCTACGAGCTAGGCTATACCGGCGAGACCGCCGCCCGGCTGCGCGCCCAGGAAGGCGTTTTTCTGGAGGACATTCACCCCCCGCAGCGCGACATCGACGGCATCATCATCACCGGCGATCAGGTGTTCGAGATCTTTTTCCTGTCCGGCGCGATCCAGCCAGCGCACGGCTCGATGCTGCTCCAGTTCGGCGGGGGGATCTCGCAGGACCTGGACGCCGACCAGATCATGCAGCTTGGCCTGGCGCCATCCGCGGAGTGGATTGCCGCGCATATCCCCTTCCTGCCTCGCGGGGGGCCGGGCGACGATGAGACCATCGCGGCGCTGAAGCGCTTTCTCCACGCGCTGTACGTGGCCTTCGGCCTGGGCGTGCCCGTGCTGCTGGATGTGTGACGGGGTTGGGAACGGCCCGCCAGGGGCGGTATACTTAGCAGTGTTGGACTACTCTGGATCCAGGCCCGGCTACGTCACCCATGCATATTGAACACCTCTCTCTGCAGAACTTCCGCAATTACGCGCGGCTTGAGATCTCGCTGCCCGAAGGGCCGATCCTGTTGCATGGCTCCAACGCGCAGGGCAAGACCAGCCTGCTGGAAGCGATCTATTATCTGGCGACGTCGCGCTCGCCCTATACCACGTCCGACCGGCAGTTGATCAATTGGAACGCGGATCAGGACCTGCTGCCGTTTGCCAAGATCGGCGCTGAGGTCGTCACCGCCAGCCGGACGCTCAACCGGATTGAGATCACGCTCACCGAGGCGAACGGGAGCCTGAACGGGGCGCGCCTGAGCAAAGAAATCCGAGTGAACGGCGTGTCCCGCCGGGTGATGGACCTGATCGGCCAGATCAACGTGGTGATGTTTCTGCCGCAGGATATGGCGCTGATCGAGGGCGCACCGACCGAGCGGCGGCGCTATATGAACGTGACGCTGTGCCAGACCGACGCGGAATACTGCCAGGCGCTGGCGACCTTCGACAAGGTGCTCACCCAGCGCAACGCCCTGTTGCGGCGCATCGCCGATGGCGACGGCTCCCCCGACGAGCTGGCCTTTTGGGACGACCAGTTGACCGGCTCCGGCGCGGTGCTGGTGGCGGGGCGCCAGCGGCTGCTGCGCGATCTGGAAGTGAAGGCGCGCCAGATTCACCGCGACCTGTCGGGCAATGAGGAAGATCTCGAGCTGCGCTACCAGCCCGGCTTCATGCCCACCGCGAACAACACCGGGCAGCTATCGTTCGAGGTCCCGGGGTTGGATCTGAACCGGCAGCTCGACGCCGGGACCATCGCGGGCCAGTTCCGCGAGCGACTGGGCGAGATGCTCGGTGAGGAAATCGCGCGCGGCATGACGCTGCTCGGCCCCCAGCGCGACGAGCTTCGCCTGATGTTCAACGGGCACGACCTGGGCCTGTACGGATCGCGCGGGCAGACCCGGACGGCGGTGATGGCGCTCAAGCTGGCCGAGTTGGAATGGATGCGCGACGTGGTGGGCGAGTGGCCGATTCTGTTACTCGACGAGGTGATCGCGGAGCTTGACGCCGCGCGGCGCGCCTACCTGCTGGATCGCATCGACGGCGCCAACCAGGTGCTGCTGACCACGACCGAGCCGGATATCTTCACAGCGGAGTTCTTGCGGCGAGCCACGCGCTGGCGGGTGCACCAGGGGCAGATCGTGTCCGTGTCGCCGGCGTCGTCGTGAGGCGCGGCGCGTTACAGCGGGCGCTTGGTGGGAACGCCTGGGCGGCGCGGGTACGAGGGCGGCGTGGCGGCCACCTTCTGGACGACCACCAGGTAATGCGTCTCGGCGACGTGCGGCAGCTCGACCGGGATCACCTTCTCGACGTGCCCGCCCAGAATCCGCAGCGCGTTCTCGGCCTGCTGGACTTCGGCGACGGCGTTTTCGCCCTTGAGCGCCACGCATCGCCCTCCAACGCGACACAGGGGCAGCAGGTACTCGCCGAGGGTGGGCATCTGGGCGACGGCGCGCGCCAGCACGAGGTCGTGTTTTTCGCGGGTGGCCGAGTCCTGACCGGCTTCCTCGGCGCGGGCGGTGATGACGCGCACATTCGCCAGCTTGAGGTGTTCGACGATGTGTTGCAGAAAGGCTGTTTTCTTGGCGGTGGCTTCCAGCAGGGTGAGCTCGATATACGGGAACGCCAGCCGCAGCGGAAGGCCGGGAAAGCCGGCTCCCGTGCCCACGTCGATCACGCGCAGGTTGGGCGCCAGGGGGACCGCCCGCGCTACCGAGAGCGAATCCAAAAAGTGCCGCATCTCGATATCTTCGGGTGCGGTGATGGCCGTCAGGTTGGTGGTTTGGTTCCACGCCAGCAGCTCGTCGGCGTAGAGGCTGAAGGCGCGCTGCATATCGGGGCTGATTTCGAGCCCCAGCAGGTCACGGCTGCACCGCACCAGGCGTTCGACATTCATCGGCGTTTTTAAAATGCTGAGCAGGGTACGCGTAAGCCATTATAACAGGAAATCGGGCGCGGCGAACACGCGTTGGAGGTGGGCATGGTGGTCAACGGGACGATATCGCGGGTCGAGCAGAGCCGGGCGGGCATCACCCTGATCATCCAGACGGGGCTGGGCCTGCGTGGCGTGGAGATTGGCGCCGAGTTGTGGGCGGACATCGCGCGCGACTTCGAGCTGACCCAGCCGGGCGACATGGTGGGCTGGGCCGTCGAATACGATCCGGCGCACGGCGACCTGGAAATCACCGGGCCGGGCGGCGATCCCGAGGACGAGTGAGCGCCCGCGCAGGCGAAGCGTGGGGCAAGCGCCGGACGTGTGACTACCGGCAACGGGCCATTCTCTCTACAATGAGACTGAGGCGAGTCGGTGGCGAGAGGAACGTATGAGATCGGCGCGAGCATGGTGGGGCGGGCGCGCCCGCTGGCAGTGGGTTCTGATCGTGGCCTGCCTGGTTGCGGTGGCGGGCGGCGTGGCGCTGGAGCGCTGGCTGTTCGCCGGTCTGCCCCGGCTGGAGGCGCTCGAGGAGGGGCTGGCCCTGCCCAGCACGCAGATCTTCGACCGCCAGGGACGCCTGCTGTACCAGATCGCCGATCCGGACACCGGCCTCAACCGGGTGATCGACCTGGACGATCTGCCGGAGTGCATGGTCCAGGCGACGATTGCCACCGAGGACGCCAATTTCTACCGCCACCCTGGTGTGGACCTGGAAGGCGTGATCCGCGCCGCGTGGATCAACGTGAAGGGCGGGGAGGTGGTGGCGGGCGGCAGCACGATCACCCAGCAAGTCGCGCGCAATTTGCTGTTTGACCCCAACCAGCGGGCCGAGCGCACGCTCCGCCGTAAGCTGCGCGAAGGCGTGCTGGCGCTCCAACTGACGCGGCGCTACTCGCGCGACGAGATCCTGGCGCTGTATCTCAACCAGACGTATTACGGCAACCTGGCTTACGGCATCGAGGCGGCGTCGCGGGCGTATTTTGGCAAGGGGGCGGCGGATCTGACGCTGGCCGAGTGCGCGATGCTGGCCGGTTTGCCTCAGGCACCATCGCTGACCAATCCGCTGACGGATCCCGAAGCGGCCAAAGCCCGCCAGCGCGTGGTGCTCGACCTCATGACCCGGCAGGGCTACATCACGCAGGCGCAGGCGGACCGGGCCCACGCCGAAACGCTGGACTTCGCCGCGACTCCCTTTCCGATAGAGGCGCCGCACTTCGTCGCCGCCGTCTGGACGCAGCTCCAGCGCGACTACGCGGACGCGCTCTACGCGGGCGGCCTGCAGGTGATTACCTCGCTCGATCTCGACTGGCAGAGCGCGGCCCAGGAAGTCGTTCAGCGGCACCTGGAGCGGCTGAACGTCCCCGAACCCGGCTCACCGGCTCACAACGCGCAGAATGCCGCGCTGGTGGCGCTGGATCCGCACACCGGACAGATCCTGGCGATGGTGGGCAGTCCCGATTATTTCAACGAGCGCATCGACGGCGCGGTGAATGCGGCTCTGGCGCCCCGCCAGCCGGGATCGGCGCTCAAGCCGTTCACCTATGCCGCCGCGTTCGATCCCCTGGCGGCTGAGCCGTGGACGCCCGCGACCATGATTCTGGACGTGGGCACGCCGTTCGTGACGCGCCGGTTGGAGAGCTACACGCCCGCCAATTTCGGGTTGGTCGAGCATGGGCCGGTCCTGGTGCGCGAGGCGCTGGGATCGTCGTACAACATCCCGGCGGTGGTGGCGCTGGACCATATCGGGCTGGACAGCCTGGTGCGGCTGGTGACACGGCTGGGAATCAGCACGCTGACCGACACCAGCCGGCTCGACCTGTCGCTCACCTTGGGCGGCGGCGAAGTGCGCCTGGTGGAGCTGACCGCGGCCTATGGCGCGCTGGCTAATGGCGGCTATCGCGTGGATCCCGCCTACATCCTCGAAGTACGCGATCGCCACGGCGAAGTCCTGTACGAGTGGACGCCTCCCGCCCGCGAAAACCCGGTTCTCGACCCGCGCGTGGGCTACCTGATCACCGACATCCTCAGCGACAACGAGGCGCGCATCCCGTCGTTCGGCCCGGCGAGCGCGCTCAACATCGGGCGCCCAGCGGCGGCCAAGACCGGCACGACGACCGACTTTCGCGACAACTGGACGGTGGGCTACACCCCCAATCTCGTGACCGGCGTGTGGGTGGGCAACGCCGACAACTCGCCGATGGTCGAGGTCAGCGGGATCAGCGGCGCGGGACCGATCTGGCACGAGTTCATGCGGCGCGCGCTGTTGGGCCAGCCTGAGCTTGAGTTCGCCGTGCCCGAAGGACTGGTACGGGCCGAGGTGTGCGCGCTGTCCGGCCTGCTGCCGACCGAATACTGTCCCAAGACCCGCTGGGAGTGGTTCATCGAGGGGACGGTGCCCATCGAGTCGGACACATTCTTCCGGCCCTTCACGCTCGACCGCCGGACGGGCCTGCTGGCCGACGAGACCACGCCGCCCGAAGAGCGCGAGGAGCGCGTTTATCTGATCCTGCCCCCCGAAGCGCAGGATTGGGCCATTCGCCAGGGTATTCCCCAGCCGCCGGTCGGGGCGCGCATCGCCAGCGGCGAGAATGTCCCGGCGCGGCTGCTGTCGCCCGATCCGCATACGGTGTTCCGGCTGACGCCGCTGCTGCCCGAGGATCAACAGCGCATCCGGCTGGCGGTCGCCGTGCCGAGCCAGGCCGAAGCGGTGGCGTACTGGCTGGATGGCGCGCTGCTGGCGACGGTCGAGGAGCCGCCCTACGAGCACTGGTGGTCGCTGCAGCCCGGCGAGCACGAGATCAGCGCCGTGGTCGAGTTGGCCGATGGCACCCGCATCACGACCGACCCGGTTCCTTTCCGCGTTGGGACCTGGGTTCCGCCTGAGGAGCGCCCGCGCTCCGGCCCATTTGACTAGCCTGTTTCACCGGAAACGACGCGCACTCAGTGCCTGGCCTGGGCGGCTTCCAGCCGGGCGCGCGCGGCGCGGAGGGCGTCCCGCGTGCGGACGGTTTCCTTGCTGATGCTGATCGCCTTCATGCCGTGCCAGCCGAAGGTCGTCATGTATTCGACGGTCAGCGCGCCGCGATAGCTCATCGCGTGTAGATCCTGCAGCAGTTGGGGAATGTCCATCGTGCCATCGTCGTGGGCCGTCTGCAGGGCGCCGCGCCGCGCCTGCCGGATCTGGACGTGCGCGACGTGTTCCATCAGCGGCGCAACCTCGCGGCGCACGATGCCCTGGCAGACGAAATGCGCGTAATCCAGCGTCACGCTCAGCCCGGGCACCGCGCCCAGCAGCAGCAACGCGTGCTCGGGCCGCTGCGCGACCGAGTCCATGTGCGGTTCGAACGACACGCGCAGATCGGTGTCTTCGGCGGCCTGAAGCATCCGCAGCAGCGCCGGAATCGCACGCGCCAGGCTGTGGTCCAGCCCATCCTTGTGGATCAGGCCCGGCGAGATGGTGATCCCCGGCGTGCCCAGGCTGGCGGCAAAGGGGATCAGCCGCTCGAACAGGGTGAGCTGGACTTCGCGCTGGGCCGGGTCCGGTGAGTTGACCATCGGCAGCATCAGGTAGAGATCGGTCAGCGTCAGGTCGAATTCATCGAGCAGCTCGCGGATTTTCTGAGCCTCGGCTTCGGGGTAAGCGGTTGCGCGGTTGGTGTCGAGATGCGGGCCCGATCCCAGATCGATGTACCGAAAACCCAGCCGGGCGATCGTGCCGACCGCGTCTTCGAGCGAGAGATCGTTATAGGACCAGGCATGGCAGGCGATTTGCATACTCACAGCTCCGGGAGGGCGCGGCGCACGTTTCCCGATTATATGCCCGCTTGGCCCCCCGGACCACTCACGGCGGGCTGGCGGGCGCGATGACCACCACCTGCAGGTCGGTCCCGTCCGGCGGGGGCGGCACCGCGATCAGGAACGGCTGGACGAGCTCGTAATCACAGCCGGGCAGCACGTCGAACGCCAGTTGCAGCGTCTGCGCAGCGGAGTCCAGGCCGGTGACGCGGTGGGCCGCGTCGCAGCCCGTCGCCGTGTTGACCACGCCGACCAGCGCGGCATTCTCGAAAGCGAACGAGCCGCGCTCGACGAGCCCCGGACACAGCTCGGATTCGTCCACCCGGTCGTAGAAGGCCGCCAGATCGCCCGGTGTGGTCCAGGTCCACTGGCTGCCGCCCAGCGTCGCCAGGTATTCGAAGCACACACCATCCAGCAGGGCGACGTGATCGGCATACGGGCCGGTGTCGGATTCCAGGGTGGCGAAGGGTGCCACCGGCGTGGGCGCGGATGCCCCGAGCGCCGGTGTGTCGATGACCTGGGGGATGGTGGATGTGCTCGCCGGAACCTCGGCCGGCTGGCCGGCGGTCAGGGAGCACGCGGCAGCGGCCAGGCTGACCAGCGCGATGGCAAGGGCGGTTCGTCGGTGCATGAGCCTGCCTTTCGGATCGTTTTCGTGACGTGAATTCTAACGCATATGGGTGGGCTTTGGCTGGTGGACTCCGGCGCGCGGCGGGCCGGTCGGCCGCGCGTTCAGTGG
>Ga0123333_10002855_pt1 | contig 17216 bp, 16 predicted proteins | sample BioC12SIPDNA_3_FD_89957 | JGI IMG/M metagenome (GOLD analysis project Ga0123333, IMG submission 89957) | Anaerobic biogas reactor microbial communites from Washington, USA - Biogas_R2_B C12 SIP DNA | ecosystem: Engineered > Bioreactor > Anaerobic > Unclassified | place: Washington, USA... | reverse complement strand
GGGAAGAGGGGGCGCAGCGGGCGGTCGGTCAGCCGGTCGATGAGGATAGCGTCGGTGGACGGCCGGCCCTCGCGACGGAAGAAGCTGCCGGGGATACGGCCCGCAGCGTAGAGCTTCTCCTCAAAATCGACCATGAGCGGGAAGAAGTCGAGCCCCTCCCGCACGGTTTTGGCCATTGTGGCGGTTGCCAGGAGAAGGCTATCGCCAACACGGTAAGTGACAGCGCCGCCTGCCTGTTCGGCAAGCCGCCCTGTGGCAAAGGTAATCTCGCGGTTTCCGACGGTCGTCGTAAACGTTCTTTCTTCAGCCATTGTTCCTCCGATGGCGTGCCGGCGCTCTCCAGGCAAGCGAAAACACGGTTCGCCAGAGGGAACCGCCAGATGCTTGCGGAGAGCAGAAGCACATAACGTTATTTATTCCTTTGGGCCGGAGGAATCAGAGAGGAGTTAGGAACTGGAGAGCGGCTCGTAGGGCTGTCGCGGAGGTGCACTACCTGTGCCTACGAAACAATCTCCAATACCCAACCCCGGCGCACGGATCCCCGCACGGCCCAGGAAAAATCAAAAAACGCGTAGATGCAGGGATTCCCACACCTACGCGTCGGTCACACTAACGGCGCAGGCCCAGCTCGGCAATAATCGCACGGTAGCGGTCGGGGTTCTTCTTGCGCAGATAGGCAAGCATTCGCCGGCGCTTACCGACCAGCTTGAGCAGGCCACGGCGGGAACTCTCGTCGTGCTTGTGCTCGCGGAGATGTTCCTGCAGTTGACGGATGCGCTTGTCCCAGATAGCTATCTGGACCTCAGGCGATCCGGTATCGCCCTCGAACTGGGCGAACTTCTCAATCAGCTCGGTTTTCTCTTCGGGTGTCAGACTCATCATACCTCCAGTATTCGGTACTGACCCAGCCAGCCGCCGCACCGAAAAAACGTCGCGCTGCCGAGTCAGACTACGGCGGACATTATAGGCGGAGTAGAGGCTGTTGGCAACCTGCCCATTTTCCCCCTGACGAATCTCTAATAGACAGGAGGCAGCGCGAGCCTATGGGGCCGGGGTTGGGGCCGGGGTCGGTGTGGGCGGCACCGGGACGTTCTCCAGCAGGCCCAACAGACGGTCGAAAGCGAACGTGCTCATCAGGTGCACGCGGGGATCACCCGGTTTGAGCACGTATGTAGCGTTGCCGGTCGGCGCGGCGTCTCCGAGGGCGAGCTCGTAGCGCACCACCGATCCGTCTTTCTCGACGGCAAGCACGATGGTCGCCTGCGGCTCGTCCAGGCCATAGGGCGACAGGTCGCCGTCCTCGGGGGAGAAGCTGCGGGTGGCGCGGGTATTGAGCAGGCCCGTCACGTTGTTGTTCAGCGTCGTGCTGATGACCTGCGTCGTCGTCGGGACAGTCTGCGTCCAGCTCTCTTCCTCCGTGCGCTCAAACAGCGCCTCGTCTGCAGGTTCCGTCTGAACAATCTCCAGGCGGACTACCTCCTCCACGGTAACACCGTCAAAGAGGTCAGTCGCCTCTACGAAAGAAGATGGGCTGGTTGCCGTGGGCTCGTCTTCGCCGCCCGGCCGGCGCTCGATGAGGAAGACCGCCGCTCCGACGACGAGCAGGATGAGAAGAAGGATGCCCGTCGTGCGCCAGCTCATACGTTCCTCCTGCGCCGTGTCCAGACGAAGACGCCGAGCAGGCCCATCAGCACGGGCCCGAACCAGGTGCTGATCGTGCGCAACAGCCGGAGATGCTGGTCGGGAATGTTGACCTGCCGGGCAACGACCGGGCGCGGCGCCAGCTCAATGGCCGTCTCGTCGTCGGCAAGCCAGTTCAGGCTGTTGACGAAGAGCATGCCGTTGCCGCTAACCACCAGGTTGGCGTTTCTGACAAAGTCGGCATCGCCGAAGACGACGAGCCGGGCGCCGGCGTCCACGTTCTCGGCGGCGACGCCGATATCCAGCACGCCCTGCGCGTCTTCGGCGTTGGGTTCGGCGGTGAACGTCTCGATGAGCAGCTCCAGGTTCGTCTCGCCCCAGGCGCTGTCGGTGGTCCGCACCAGGGGCGTGTGCATAACGCCACTGGTTGTCGTGGTGGAGATCGAGCGGGCCACGCTGAATCGGGAGCCGAAGCTACGCACGTCCTCCGTAATGATTGGGCTGCTGCCGTAGCTGGCGCCGATGAAGTCCAGGCCCGACGTCTGCCCCGCGCGGGCCATCTCCGGGTCGATGACGACATCTTCGCGCAGGATCGTGCCCCACGAATCCTCGAGATAAGTGCTCAGCGCATCCTCGCTGCCCACGAGCGTTCCCTGGAGGTCGATCAGATCGCGGGCAATGAACAGGCTGCCGCCGCCGTCGAGGTAAGCGGCAATGGCCTCCACCTCTTCCTCCTCCAGCGGGCCGCGCGGCCCGACGATGGCGACGACAGTCGCGTCGTCCGGCACGTCGCCGGCGGTGAAGAGGTTCAGCGTCTCCACCTCAAAGCCCTGGTCTTCGATCAGGCCGACGGCGCTGCCCAGTCCATCGACGCCGAAGTCGTCGATTTCGGCCTCGCCGTGCCCGGCGAGCACGTACAGCTTCTTCTCGACCGGGTTGACGACCTTCAGTAGGGCCGCGTGAATTTCATTATCGTTAAGTGTGTTCGCCCTGGCGTAGACCTCGTCTTCTTCGCCCCGGTTCCTGATGAAGACGAGCGTGCCGTCGAAGTTGATCTTATATTGCTGCGCGAGCAACGGATTGACCTGGGGATCGACGAACTCGTAGGTCAGGTTATCGCCGGCAGCGACCAGGTTGTCGAGGCGGGTCTTTGCCTCTTGCTGCTGCCCGGCAAGCGAGAAGCTGTAGAAGCCGATCACGTGAACCGGATCGTCGATAGACTGTAGCAGCTCGACCGTCTCCGGCGGTGCGGTGAAAAGACCGCTGGAGGTCATGTCTACTCGCCAATCGTCGTTCTGGTAGGCCAGCCAGTACAGGAGCAGGGCTATCGCCGTGAAGAAGAGAATGGAGAGCAGAGTGCTGCTGCCGTAACGGGCATAGCGGCTCTGGAAGAAGGCCCGCAGTCTATCAGGCTGGCTGGCTGCATAAAAGAGCAGGATCAGCGCGCCGCTGCCCAGCAGTAGATTGTTGACCAGCTCGAAGCGACGCGTAATCAACGTCATGATCGCGCCCGCGACGAGCAGAAGGAAGCCAGCCCAGGGCAGGAGAGGAACGAAGCGCCGAAGCCGAATGGTGTCGTTCATGCGATCCACTCCTTATCGCCAGCGGCGGCTTTCCAGCACGCGCGCCGCCGCAAATAGGGAAACGGCGGTTACGACCAGGAAGTAGAGAACGTCCTTGGCCGTAATCAGCCCGTCGAGGAAGTTGTTCAGGTGTGGCTGCAGGGAGATCTCGCTCAGAATGGCGCTGAGCCTGGGCCCTACCGAGAACAGCTCGGCCGGGATCAGCGTCAGGTAGAGGACGAGGATGATGCCAAAGGCGATGATGAAGGCATTGATCTGGTTATCGGAGGAGGCCGAGGCCAGAATGCCGACACCCAGCAGTGCGCCCCCCCAGAGCAAAGCGCCGATGTACGTGCTGACCATCGGACCAATGTCCGGGTTGCCGAAACTGAGCAGGATCGCGGGGTAGATCAGCGTCAGGGCGGTGATCATGGCGTAGAAGAGAAAAGCGGCGAGGAACTTGCCCAGAACGACCTGCAGATCGGTCACCGGAAGCGTCATCAGCAGCTCGATCGTGCCGGTCTGCTGTTCCTCCGCCAGCAGGCGCATGGTGATGGCGGGGGCAAAAAAGATGGCCAGGAAGGTAAAGGTGCTCATGATCTGCGACACGTTGGCCGGAACAGAACCCTGGAAGACGCTGAAGGAGATCTGGGCCGAAAAGAGCAGGCCGGTGATCAGCGTCATGATGATGGCAAAGACGTAGGCGATGGGCTGCACGAAGAGTGCGCCCAGTTCGCGGCGGGCGACGATCCAGATGTTGCGCACTATTCCTCCTCCTCCTCCATTGTCTGAGCCTGGCGCTGCTCGGCCTCACGCAGCCGCTCCAGGAAAATCGACTCCAGCGTCGGCCTCTCCACGGTCAGCTCCAGCAGCCCCCAACTGGCGTTCACTGCCGTACTGGCAATCGCAGCGCGGGTTTCGTCGCCGCCGTCGTAACGGACGTGATAGACGCCATCCGCGCCGTTCGTCACGTCCTGCACGCCGACCAGGCTGCGCAGGATACGAGCAGTGTCGCGCGAGGGAGAAGCCAGATGCAGGCGGATAACGGTGTTCGGGCCCATCAGCCCGCTCGTCGGCATGTCCGCATAGATATGGCCGTCGATGATCATGATCACCCGGTCGCAGAGCTGCTCGACCTCGCCGAGAATATGGGTGCTCAGCAGAATCGTGTGGCGCTGACCAAGCTCCTTGATCAGCTCGCGTACTTCGACGACCTGCCGGGGGTCAAGGCCGATCGTCGGCTCGTCGAGGATGAGCACTTCGGGATTGTGGAGCATCGCCTGGGCCAGGCCGACTCGCTGGCGCATACCCTTGGAGAGATGGCCGATGTAGCTCCCGGCGCGCTCCGCCAGGCCGACAGCGTCAAGTACTTCGTCGATGCGCTCCCAGAGATTTGGGACGCGCCGCAGGCGCCCGATATAGGCAAGGTAGCCTTCGACGCTCATCTCCCGGTAGAGGGGCACCGTCTCCGGCAGATAGCCAAGATGCTCGCGGGCCTGCAGTGAGTCGGTGAGCGTGTTGTAGCCCGCAATCCGGGCCACGCCCGATGTCGGCGGTAGATAGCCCGTCAGGATGCGCATCGTCGTGGTCTTGCCAGCCCCGTTTGGCCCCAGGAAACCTACGATCTCGCCGCGCCGGCAGCTAAAGGATATGTCCTCGATGGCGCGCGCGTTGCCGTAGAATTTGGTCAGACGCTCGACAGCGATCATCACGGGTTCGTTGAGCTCTTCCATGATCACTCCAAATAAAAAAGCACACCGCCCCCCTAAGAAGTCAATGTGCTTGCTGCGCACGTCTCGTGTGGCTTGCTTTTTTCCCGACCGGGTAATATAGCGACAAGGCCGCCTGCCGTCAAACAGGCGCACGGCTGGCGAAGGCGTTATAATGCCAACCTCATGTGGAATAAGCGCTCGCAGGCGACCCTCATCTACAATCCGCAGGCCGGTCCTTCCTCGATGGATGAGGCGATCCAACAGGCCGCCCGATTCTGGGAGCATCGCGGTTGGGAGGTAACGATTGCCCCTACGGAATACGCAGGGCACGCCGTTCGCCTGGCCCGGGAAGCGGCAGAGATGGGCCAGCGACTGGTTCTGGCAGCCGGGGGGGACGGCACGCTCGGCGAGGTAGCCAATGGGCTGGCCGGGACCGAAACGATCATGGGGCCGCTACCGGCGGGGACCGGCAACTCCTTCGGCAAGGAGCTGCGGATGCCTCGCCCCAATCTGCTCGACCAGCGGGCGCTGGTCGAGTCGGCGGCGCTGCTCGCCTCCGGCCGGGTACAGCGGATGGATCTGGGACGCTTTCGCGGGGGCAAGTACTGGATGTTGTGGACGGGCGTGGGGATTGACAGCTTTCTGGTCGAGGAGATGGAGCCGCGCTCCAAGCTGTCGAAACGGTTGGGCCGGGTCGGCTATGCTGCTCAGGCGCTCGTGCTGGCGCCGCAATTTGTCCCTATGGAGGCGCGTGTCACGGTTGACGGCAAGCTGTATGAGGATACGTACCTGCTGGTACTCATCAGTAACTGCCGCCGGTATGCAGGCGGCGAGCTGCTGCTCAATCCAACCGGCGCGCTGGACGACGGGCAGTTTGAGGTCTTCCTTTTCCGGGGCGCCGGGGTGACACGCACGGCGACCTATGCCTGGCAGCTATGGCGAGGCGAGCACATGCACAGCGAGGACATCGTCGTGCTGCGCGGTCGCGAGGTGATCGTGGAGACGGCGCGCCCGATCCCGGTCCACACCGACGGCGATCCGGCCGGGGAGACGCCCTTTCACTGTATCATGGTGCCGGAGGCGGTGCGCCTGCTGGTGCCGCGCTCGGCGCCGCGCGGCCTCTTCCGCCAGCCCGGCCTTCAGCTGCGTTAAGCGGCCTGTCGCGTTAGTTGCCCGACTTCTTACGCCACTTCCCGTCGTCGCCCTTTTCGTAGTCCTTCTTGACAGCCGCCCAGGCGACCCTGTGCGCCGTTTCTTCGCGTGTAGCCCCACCGCGCCGTTCCTCCGGTTCGTCGTACTGATCCCAGGCGCTGTTGAAAGCCGCCAGGTAGATCTCCTGGGCATGGGATGGGATGTTATCCCTGACCGATTCGGGAAGCTCGCTAACTCGTTTGTAGGGCATCGTTCCTCCATCTAACTGCCGGTTTTGTACATCTGATGCAGTTATGGCCCCGCGAGAGACGGCGATCCATAGATCGCGGGTACAGAGGCAGGCACAAAACGGTCATATCTTCGCAGCGACGGCGGACCTACCCGCTATAATGGCGCTATGGCTGAAACGATACGACGGCAGGAGTCGGCGGGCGGCGTGGTCTTCCGGCAGCACGAAGGCGTGACGGAGGTCGTGGTCATCGGCGTGGACGCCAGAGGCGAGCAGCGCTGGCAGCTACCCAAAGGGCTTGTGGTCGCCGGAGAACAACCCGAGCAGGCGGCGCTGCGTGAAGTCCGGGAAGAGACGGGCCTTGTCGCGGAAATCCTCCAGCCGCTGGAGACGATTGAGTACTGGTATAACGGGCGCGGTGGGGCCGCGCGCGTGCGCTTCCACAAGTTTGTCTACTTCTACCTGATGCGATATCTGCAGGGTGACACGGCCGATCACGATCACGAAGTGACGGAAGCGCGCTGGACGCCGATTGACGAAGCGGCCCGGATGCTCACGTTCAAGAGCGAGCGCAAGCTGGTGGAGCAGGCGGTGCAGCTGCTGGCCGGGTTGGAAGCCGACTGAAGGGCGCGATTCAACCATATTCCCGGCAGCGGGAGCTCAATATACCGCGCCTAACCGAGACGAGAAATCTTGAATGGGAGCAACAAAACGAGCATAGAGATCGTTTCTGGCTGCCTCTCTTCTTCGCGCCCAGTTACTGCAGAATCTCCTCCCCGTTCTCATGATATCAGGTTGCGTTCACGTACAATTTACGTAAACTTTACATATGGATGTGGTCCATGGATAGGATTGATTTTCGCTCTGATACGGTTAGCTGGCCGACGCCTGCCATGCGTAAGGCGATGGCCGAAGCGTGCGTAGGCGACGACGTCTACGGAGAAGACCCGACGGTCAACGAGCTGGAAGCCCGGGCGGCAGCCCTGGTGGGCAAAGAGGCCGGTCTGCTCGTCAGCAGCGGCACACAGGGCAACCTGGTCGCCATCCTGGCCCAGGCGGGCCGGGGAGACGAGGCGCTGGTAGGGCGCGACGCCCACGTCGTCTGCTGGGAAGCAGGCGGTATGTCGTCTCTCGGGGGCGTGGTGCCCCATACTCTGGCGACCGATGAGATGGGACGTATGGACCTGACCGAGCTGGAAGAGGCTATCCGGCCCGACGATCCCCACCTGCCGCAAACGCGCCTGATCCTGCTGGAAAACAGCTACGGCGCGCGGGCCGGGGCGGCGATTCCGCCTGACTACTTTGCGGCTGTCCGGGACATCGCGGACAGGCATGGACTGCGCGTCCATCTCGACGGCGCGCGGCTCTTCAATGCGGCGGTGGCGCTGAATGTCGGCGCGGACGCGATTACCCGGCACGTAGACTCCGTGACGTTCTGCCTGAGCAAAGGGCTTTGCGCGCCGGTCGGTTCGGTGCTCTGTGGCTCAGCGGACTTCATCCACGAGGCGCGCCGCGTGCGCAAGCTGCTGGGCGGCGGTATGCGCCAGGCCGGCATTATCGCCGCTGCAGGACTGGTCGCGCTGGACGAGATGATCGAGCGGCTAGCGGACGACCACGCCCACGCCCGTCTCCTGGCAGAAGGCCTGGCGACCATTCCCGGCATCGTCGTCTCGCCTGAGAGTGTCCAGACGAACATGGTTTTCTTCGAACTGGGCGACGAGGTCGCGCTGAACGCCGCGGACGTCATTGACCGGCTGGCAGCCGACAACATCTGGGTTGGAGATCAAGGGCCGCGCTCGTTTCGCGCCGTTACCCATTACTGGATCGGACCAGACGAGGTTGCGCTATTTGTAGAGCGGTTGCGGGCCGTGCTCCATGGCTAGCGCGCCAGATGGTGAGGGAAGCAGCATGACGAGTCTGATCGGTCGGGTCATTGACAACTATCGCCTGGAATCGCTCCTGGGCGACGGCGGAATGGGCACTGTCTACCGGGCCTACGACGCCAATCTGGAGCGCTGGGTGGCGATCAAGCTGATGCATCCTCACTATGCCCGGCAGCCGGAGTTTCGCGCGCGCCTGCGCCAGGAAGCCAAGGCGGCGGCAGCCCTCGACCACCCGTCGATCGTGCGCATTCTCGACTATGGCGACAATGGCGACATGGCCTACATCGTCATGGAGTACGTGGGCGGCGGCAACCTGCGCGCCCATCTCCAGCGACTGCAGAGCCGCCAGCGCTACCTGCCCCTGCAGCAGACGCTGCAGATCGGCTACCAGCTCGCCGATGCGCTGGGTTATGCCCATGCCAACGGCGTCATTCACCGCGACGTCAAGCCGAGCAACATCATCCTCAAGCAGTTAAACCGGCCGGAAGAAGCGGGAGAAGCGCCGTTTCGCGCTGTCCTGACAGATTTCGGACTGGTGAAGCTGCTACTGGACGATTTTCATCTCACGCAGAGCGGAACGACGCTCGGCACGCCGGCTTATATGTCGCCCGAGCAGTGCCAGGGACTGGAGCTGGATGGGCGCAGCGACCTCTATGCGCTCGGCGTCCTGCTCTACGAGCTGCTCACGAACCGGCTACCGTACCAGTTCAAGACGCTGGCCGAGGCGATTGCCACGCACATGCGCGGGGAGATGCCGCCCCCAGTCCGCGAGCTGCGCCCGGAAGTTCCGGCCGTCGTCGATGCCATCGTCACTAAGGCGCTGGCCAAGTCGCCGGCCGAGCGCTTTGTCAGCGGGGAAGCGATGGCCGGCGCGCTGCGCAGCGCGCGTTTCTCGCTGGCCGATAGCCCAACGCGTGTCCTGCCGCTGGAAGACGAGGGCGAGCTGCTCCTGGGTGACGTGCCGCCGGGATATGCATTGCGGATCAACACGCCCGGGCGCGAGCCGACAATGGTCGAGCTGGCGCGTCCCACGATGTCGCTGGGCCGGGACTCCGAGAACGACGTCGTTCTGCCTGCAGACAGGGTATCACGCTTTCACGCTCGCCTTGTTGCCGCGCCAGCCGGCTGGCAGGTGCTTGACCTCGGCGGTGTTAACGGCACCTTTCTCAATGGCGAGCGATTGCAGGTCAGGACGCCGGTCGCCCTGACGCCCGGCGACCGGCTGCAGATCGGCCCCTATGAGGTGGAGTTCCTGGGACCGGCAGGGGACCAGGCGGGCACTGCCGTGCCTTTCCAGTTCACGCCTCTGCCGGAACAGCCGACGCAGCCGCCACAAGGCGGCGCGGTCACGCCAGGGCCAATGGGACCACGCCCGCCGCTGGAGGTCTTCCTGGCCCGCGACCGCGTAGCCGTGGCTCCCGGCGAGCGTGTGGAGTTTAACGTCGAGATCGCCAACCGGAGCCAGGTGGACGACCGGATCACGGTGATCGTCGAGGGGCTGCCCGACGATTGGGTCGATGCGCCGGACGAGTTCATCAGTGTCCCGGCGGGCCGCACGGCGCAGGTGACCCTCGTCTTCCAGCCGCCGCGACAGGTTGAGACAGAGCCCGGACGGCGGCGCTTCCGCGTTGTCGTCCGCTCCCAGCAGTTCCCGGAGATCGAGCCGGACGCGACGGCCTCGCTGCTGGTCGGCAGCTACGAAGAGCTGGAGGTGTCGCTGAAGCCGCGCCAGCTTGAGCTGCCCGGCGTCGTGGAGGTTCGGGTTAGCAATCGTGGCAACGCACCGACGACGGTCGTCGTTGCCGGACGCGATCCAGATGGCTTGATCACGTTTGTGGGCGAACATACCCAGGTCCGCCTGGAGCCACGCCAGCGGGCGACAGTCAGCCTGGAGCTGCGCCCGCAGCGGCTTAACTTCTTCAGCCGCTCCATGGCTCATCCCTTCGGCATCGACGTCAGCAGCCGTACGGGGACGGCGCGCAGGACCGTCACCGGAGAAGCGGACATCGTGCCCATTATCCCGCTCTGGATCAGCTACAGCGTTCTGGTGATCGTCGTCTTCGCCTGCGTCTTTACGACCATGTTTCTGCTCTTCGGGCGGGATCGGGGCGTCAATGCGGCTTCGGCGACGGCTACGGCTCAGGCCGCGTTCGATCTGCAGACGATTGTCGCCGCCACGGCGACGATCGACGCGGCGACCCGTTTTGCAGCTACGCCAACCTCCACGCTGGGCGACCGTGACGGCGACGGCCTCAGCGATGCGCAGGAGACGATGCTGGGCACGCTGATCGATAGTCCCGACACAGATGGCGATGGCCTCTCTGACGGCCTCGAAGTGCTTGTGCATGGCTGCGATCCGCTGCGCCGGGATACGGACGGCGATGGCCTCAGCGACTGGGAGGAGGTCTTCCTCCACGGCACGCGCTGCGACAATCCTGATACGGACGGGGATGGCATCAGCGACGGCGTGGAGGTAGCCCAGGGGACCGACCCGCTACAGGGCGCACCGCCCACGGCGCCCCCGACGGCTATCCTGACGCCGAGCAGCACCCCTACCGCATCGCTGACGCCCAGCGTAACGCCCACGGGCCAGCCAACCGCAACGCCGACGGTAACCGGCACGCCAACCACAACCGGAACGCCTTCTGCCACCCCGACGGTGACGCCGACGAGCACGGCGACCGCCACGTCAACGGTCACATCGACGCCGACGGCCACTTCCGAACCGGCCTTTGTCTGCTACCCGACGACGCCGCTCGTGGATGGCCAGCTCACCGACGCAATCTGGGCAAATGCCAGCCGTATCCAGTTTGCGCCGGCCGGCAGCCCCGACCGGCCGATGACGCTGGCTCTGGCCCAGTCAGGAACGATCCGCTTTGCCGGCCTGACCATCAGCGATCCGGCGATCGAAGACACGGATGAGGTGCGGCTCTACCTGGACATCAATAACAACCAGGGCGATCCCGACAGCGCCGACCGCCTGTTCATCATCCGGCGCGACGGCACGGCTTCGGTGCAGCCGGGTGTGGGCACGAACAACGACCTGCTGACCTGGGAAGCCAACGCCAGCCAGACGGTAGCGGTCGGCGTGGCCGAGCTTGACGGCGCGTGGGCAGCCGAGATATTGCTTGAAGACGCGGTCCTCGGCCCGATGGCTAACCCGATCGGCCTGATGCTGCAGATCACGGACGGCGTGGCTGTGATTAGCTGGCCGGAGGGCGCCGATCCATTTGTCGCCAGTGGATGGGATGAAATCGCCAATCCCGGCTGCCCGTAAGGGGGCCGGCTGAGCTACTGGCCCGCGTCCAGGCCGTCGAAGAGATCGTCCATGCGCAGCCCGGGCGCCGGCTCCGGGCGGGCGAGATGGAAGTATTCCCGGCTGAGCAGCGCCTTCATGGCGCTATCGGGCAGGCGGCGAAAGCGGCTGTTGGGGCCGAACTGCGTCTGATGGCAGTCCCAGGCCGCCCACTTCTGGTCGATGAAGTCACTCACGTCGAGCACGGCGTGGGCCTCGTAATCGGGAACGCCGGCTGCGCGGCGGCCGTCGATCAGCTCGTCATAGCCGGTGATATCCCCGCCCGCCGCCGCCACTCGCGCTTTGATCTCCAGAATGAGCGCGTCGGGCAGCAGCGGGTAGAAGAGGCGCGCGACCTGCCACGGCTCCCCTTCGGTGGGATATTGCCGCGGATCGGCGGCGGCAACGAGGGCGGCCAGGGTATGCCGGTTGACGGCGATGTGGTCGGGATGGCCGTAGCCGCCGTAGGGGTCAAAAGTCAGCACGACGTGGGGGCGTAGCCGGCGAATAACGGCGACGAGAGAGCGCACGACCTCTGCATCTGGCGCGTTCACCAGCGCGTCCGGGTGCTCGTTTTCTGGCGTGCCCGCCATGCCGGAGTCGCGGTAGTCGAGGAAGATAAGGTCGCTAACGCCCAGCGCGCTGGCCGAGCAGCGCATCTCCCGTTCGCGTACCTGCGGCAGCGTTTCCGGCGTGGCGAGGCCGGGGCGCACGATTTCGCCGGCCTCGCCGCGTGTGGCAATGACCAGGCCAACACGCGCGCCGGAGGCTGCGTAGCGAGCCAACGCACCGCCAGGCCCCAGAATCTCGTCGTCAGGGTGGGCGTAAATACCCAGCAGGGTAGGTGGTTGCGTCATCGTGGTCTTATGCGGGCGTCTGTACCGTTACGCGTATTCTGGCGCCGGCCGGCTCGGGCAGGAAATAGGCCTCGCCGTCGGATTCGGGCGACAGACCGGCGGCACGGGCGCGCTCCAGCAGCCCCGTAAGCGCCGCTTCATCCGGCAGCAGCAGTTCATACCAGCGAAGGCCGGGGCTGTCATCGGGCGGCGAGGGCACGTCCCGGCCGGCCCACACGTTGAGCCCCAGGTGATGGTGGTAGCCGCCCGCGCTCAGGAAAGCGGCCGATGGCCCATAACGGAGGACCAGATCGAAGCCAATGACCGAGCGATAGAACGCCTCCGCCCGGGCCAGATCGCCGACGTGCAGGTGAACGTGGCCAATGGTCGTACCGCCGGCCAGCGCCTCGGCCGGGCCGTCGGCCTCCGCCAGCAGGTCGTCTGTGTCGAGCGGCAGCGTGGCCATCTGCAGGGCGTCGCCCCGGTAGGGCCACTCCGCGCGCGGCCGGTCGCGGTAAAGCTCGATACCATTGCCCTCTGGATCGGCCAGATAGATGGCTTCGCTGACAAGATGGTCGGAGAAACCCTGAAACTCGACGTGACGGCCGGCCAGACGCCAGAGCGTCTCCGCAAGGTCGCGGCGCGAGGGCAGCAAGATGGCGAAATGGTACAACCCGCTGGATCGCGGCAGGCGGGCCGGCCCGTTGGGGCGGTGGACGAGCCGGAGCAGCGGACGTTCCCCGGCGCCAAGCAAGACGCCCTGTTCTTCTTCCTGCAGCAGCGCCATTCCCAACGTGTCCGCGTAGAAGGCGACCAGGCCCTGCAGGTCGCGCGCGTTCAGTGCGACGACACCCAGCCTCGCGTCGTCCGGCAATTTCCCATTATTGTTCATCTGTCAGTGTCTCCATCATCTGGCGGACGAAGTTGATCTCGTCCTCGTTCACGCTGTGTCCCATACCGGGGTAGAGGCGCATGGTGACGGCAGCGCCAAGCTGTTCCAGCACGGCGGCGCTCTCTTCCACGCGCCAGGCCGGAATGTGCGGATCGACGTCGCTGCAGCCCAGGAAAACGGGCGTGCCGGCCAGATCGCCCGGATAGACACGTGGCGTGCCGGGAGGCCCGATCAGCCCGCCGCTGAGCGCTACCAGCCCGCCGTAGCGGCGCGCGTGGCGCGCCACGAATTCGCTCGCCAGGCAGGCGCCCTGGGAGAAGCCCAGGAAGATAATCCGCTCAGCCGGGACACCTGCTGCCGCCACCTGTGCCAGCACGTTCTCTAGCGTCGCCAGCGCGGCATCGAGGTGCGGCTGGTTCTGTTCCAGGGGGGCCAGGAAGCTGTAGGGGTACCACGTCTGGCCCGGCGCCTGGGGCGCGAGGTAGGCGAACCCGTCGCGATCCAGCTCCTCAGCGAGCATGAGAATACTGGCGGCTGTCGCACCCCGGCCGTGGACCAGGATCATGGTTGCCTGCGCCTCCTGCAGTGGAACGCCAGCCGTCAGCAGGCCGGGCAGCGCCGCCATCAGCGACCCTCCTCGGAGACGATGCCGAGCGGGCGAAGGGTGAGCGGCTTCAGTCCCCGTTCGATCTCTGCGCGCTGCGCCTCCAGCCAGGGTGGTAGCTGCAGGCGACTGCCCAGTTCGTCGCTGCTTTCGTCTGCGAGGAATCCCGGTCCCGCTGTCGCCAGCTCGACAATGTGCCCATCCGGGTCGTTGGTGTAAATGCTCTTGAAGTAGACCCGATCCATGACGGGAGAGACGCGGTAGCCGGCTTTCACCAGCCGCTCGCGGAAGGCAAGCTGGGCGTCGTCGGGCACAGAGAGGGCGAAGTGGTGGGTCTGACCGGCGCCCATCTGAACGTAGCGCTCGCGGCCCGGCTTGCGCTCGAAGTAGGTGATGATCGTGCCCGGCGCCCCATCGCCAACGCCCCAATACCAGTGGGCGGAGCCGGGGTCGTCGAAGTTGGACGTCATCTTAACGCGGCGCAGACCCAGCATATCCCGGTAGAAGGCGTTTGTGCGCTCGATGTCGGCAGCGATGGCCGTAATATGGTGCAGGCCGCGCTGCAGGGTGATGGCGGGCGTGATCTCTGGCACCGGCTCGGGCCAGAGTTCGGCGGCAATGCGCGCTTCGTCGCGGTTATTAACGACCATCTCCGGCGGCGGCTCGCGATAGGCCAATCCCAGCGTGTCGGCATCCTCGTCAATCGTCCATCCGGGTCCCTGCGTGGCAATCTCCAGAATGGCCCCATCAGGATCGCGGAAGTAGATGGAGATAAAGTAATTGCGATGCAGCGGGCCGGTTACAGCGAGACCTGCATCCTGGAGGCGGCGCTTCCATTGTAGCAGGCCATCGTAATCGGCGACCTGCAGCGCGAAGTGGTGTGTGCCGCCAATGCCCGGCCGGCCTCTGCCCGCGCGCGGCCATTCGAAGAAGGTGACGATTGTGCCCGGTGTGCCTGTTTCGTCGCCGAAGTAGAGATGGTAGGCGCCGGGATCGTCGAAGTTCACCGTCTGCTTCACGAGACGCAGGCCGAGCACACCGGAGTAGAAATCAATGGTGCGCTGCGCGTCGGTGCTTACCAGCGTAATGTGGTGTAATCGTTGAACCGGCATATTCCTCCTCAGGTCAAGACAGTCACCCGGACATCGGGCGATAACATCTTCTGGATAGACACACTCATTATAAGGGCGAAATCTATCAGATGCGTAAATTCGCCCGCAGCCCTGCGAAGAGAACCGGGGACGGCTCCAATGAGAGTCCATCCCCGGTTCGTCAGGAGGAGATTGGTATGACGCACGCTGTAATGCAGCTTCTTGTGCGCCCCGCTGGCCGTTTAGTCGGCCGTAGATGCCGTCGGTGCTTCTTCCTGCTTCACAAGCTCGATCTCGATGTCTACCTTGATCTTGTCGCCGACGAGGACGCCCCCTGTCTCCAGCGCCTGGTTCCAGGTCAGTCCCCACTCTTTGCGGTCGAGGGTGGTTGTGGCAGAGAAGCCGGCGCTGGTGGTTCCCCAGGGGCTGCGGGCCATACCGGCGTATTCGACGTCGAGCACGACTTCGCGAGTCACGTCCCGAATGGTCAGGTCGCCGACGACACGACCCCTGTTGTCGCCCAGCCGTTCAATCCGCTTGCTCTCGAAGAGGAGCACCGGATATTCCTCGACGTTGAGGAAATCAGCCGAGCGCAGGTGGTTGTCGCGATCCGGCTGGCGCGTGTTGATGCTCGCCGCGTCAATGCGTACCGAGACCTGGCTTTGCTCGGGATTCTCAGGATCAAAATCGATGGTGCCGTTGAACTTCTCGAACTCCCCACGCACCGTGCTGATCATCATGTGGCGCACAGCGAACTGAATGTGGCTGTGGGCCTGGTCAATCTGCCAACTCATCTTTCCCTAACTCCTTTCTCTCCAAGAAATAAGTGGACTTTAGTCCGCTTGTGTGATAGACTAAATATAACGGACTCGAGTCCGTTTGTCAAGGGCGTTCTGGAAACCTGTACGAAAGGACAGGACTCTTAGGCGCAAACAGAATTACAAGAGGTAGTGTACAGACGGCAATGAACCCGTTAAGATATGCACCTATGGAAGAGCAACACGAGCTGGTGCTGTGGTCGGTAGAGGAAAAGGAAGAGCGGCGCGACGCGGCGGCGAACCGCGCGCTGATCCTGGAAACGGCTGAGCAGCTTTTCAGCGAGCGGGGCGTGGACAACGTCAATATGGTGGAGATCGCGCAGGCGGCCGGCGTCGGGAAGGGCACGCTATACCGGCGCTTCGCGAACAAAGGTGAGCTGTGCCTGACCCTGCTGGATAGCCAGTTGCGGGCATTCCAGGAAGAGCGGCTTGCCACGTTCCGGGAGATGACGGTAGAAGGAATCCCTTATCTGCAGCAGCTCACAGATTTCCTGAGGGCGCTCGCCCGCTTCACCGAGCGGCACATGCCCTTTCTGGTCGCCGTCCAGCAGCATGGTCAGGACGTGACCAACGAGGTGCTGGAGCGGCCCCATTCCTGGCAATACATTACGGTCCACGGCCTGCTGCGGGAAGCAGCGGGTGCGGGCGAGATCGCTGCAGACACCGACACGCCGGTTATCGCCGAAGCGCTGCTGGCCCCTCTGGGCGCCTTCACGTACCGCTTCCAGCGCGAGCGGCTGGGCTTCACCCCCGAACGTATTGGCGACGGATTGGCGCGGCTGGTAGAAGGGCTGGCAGCGAAAGCGTAATCCGCTCCCGCCGTCTTGGGCTGCCAGAACGAAGACGACGGGATAGAATACCGGCGACAACCAATGGGGGTGAAGGACATAGTATGCGTGTACGATTGAGGGTTCGCGGGCGTGGAGCGCCACTAACCCTGACGATGTTAGGCGTGCTGCTATCGCTCGTGGCCTGGGGGGCTCACCAGACCAGCGGCGCTCAGGAAAGCGCCCAGCCGCGCCGGGCGACTACGGAGGAGGAGGTGCTGGCAAACCCTGCCGACGCGTTCCTGCCCGCGCAGGCAGGCAGCGGACCGCAACTGGGGGTGAACTTCATCAACGCACCCGAGGAGCTGGTGGACGAGCAGCAGTACGCGAATGGCGTCAGCACCGGGGCAACCTGGAACCGCTGGCCGCTCTACTGGAGCGGCGTCGAGGTGAGCCCGGGCAACTTTTTCTGGGACCGCGTGGACGCGACGGTCATCGGAGATGTCAATCACGGCCTGAACAGCAACGTTATTCTGATGGGAACGCCTTGCCACTACCGAGACGATCGCTGTGGCGCGTCGGCTGCTGCCCCCGTCGAAAGGCCGCAGGGCCGGCTCATGCTCACCGAGCCGGAGACGGCGCGACCGGATGGGCTGTACGCTCCGGTGTTCACCGATGGCAGCGACGTGCCGGGCCCTGGCAAGGCGATCAACCCCGGTAACGTCTGGGCCCGC
>Ga0123333_10002854_pt1 | contig 17220 bp, 14 predicted proteins | sample BioC12SIPDNA_3_FD_89957 | JGI IMG/M metagenome (GOLD analysis project Ga0123333, IMG submission 89957) | Anaerobic biogas reactor microbial communites from Washington, USA - Biogas_R2_B C12 SIP DNA | ecosystem: Engineered > Bioreactor > Anaerobic > Unclassified | place: Washington, USA... | reverse complement strand
GCTCCCCCACGGTGACGCTCACGCCCCAGGGACGCCAGGCCCACGCAACGCCGCCGCTGGGAGCGCAGACATGGTCTCGGACGCGTGCGTCCGGGACCTGTCTGCATGAAGCCGAGGCCATGCCACGCCCTTTCGCCTCGCAGAGCAGACAGGTCGCGTCGCTCCGCTCGCGACCATGTCTGCGCTCCTAGTTTGCTGCCGCCGCAACCATGTCTGCGCTCCTGGCTTGCCTCCCCCACGGTGACGCTCACGCCCCAGGGACGCCAGGCCCACGCAACGCCGCCGCTGGGAGCGCAGACATGGTCTCGGACGCGTGCGTCCGGGACCTGTCTGCATGAAGCCGAGCGCATGCCGCACGCCTTTTCGCCTCCCGGAGCAGACAGGTCGCGTCGCTTCGCTCGCGACCATGTCTGCGCTCCTAGTTTGCTGCCGCCGCAACCATGTCTGCGCTCCTGGCTTGCCTCCCCCGCGACCATGGCTGCGGCCCGGGCCTGCGTCACTAGCCACGAGCCTCCCCCTTTGACAGCTCCCCCTGCGCGGTGCTATGCTGCAAACGTTCGCAAAACTGACGCGCTCGGCATCTCCGAGCCCCGCCGCCTGTGGCGCCCCGGCATCCGCCGGCCCGCTATGGCGTGGGGCCGGCAGGGTACGGCGGGAAACGGCCGTGCCTCCCACCCTTGGAAAGGAGATGCACCGCCCGCACGGCCCGCACCGGGCCGTGCCCCTGGACGGTGCCCTTTCCCGGGGTGCCGTCTTTCTGTTGAGGCCGGGCGCCGTCCACCGGGAGGGAACCCTATGCACCCGCGCAGGCTCACGCTCATCGTCCTCTTGCTTTTCTCGCTGCTGGCCGTCGCCGGCTGCCGGTCCACCGGCCAGGCGACGCCGGAGCCCTCGGGCGCGGCAACGGGCGAGGCCGCCCTGACCGTGTTCGATTCCCGCTACGCCGTGGCCGATCTCCAGGCGATGGAGCAGGTGAGCGTGGAGACCGAGGGCACCACCTACACCGGCGTGCGCCTGCTCGACCTGTTGGGGGACGCTGAGGGCACCGTGACGCTGATGGCCAGCGACGGGTACTCGGCCGAGATCGCGATCGCGGATCTGGACGAGACGTGCATCCTGGCCTGGAACGCCGATGGCGGCCTGGATAGCGTGCTCCCCGGCCAGAACCACGCGGGCTGGGTGAACGGCACGGTGGCCATCGAGGGCACCGGCGCCTCAGGCGGCAGCGCCGGTGACGGCGCCGCTGAGGCCGCTGCCCCGGTCGCCACGCCGGATCCCGACGCGGTCTTCACCGCCAACGGTGTCTCCTTCACGCTGGAGACGCTCCAGGCGATGGAGCAGATCACGATCGAGGAGGAAGGCGAGACCTACACCGGCGTGCGCCTGCTGGACGTCCTCGCCTCCGCGCGGATCGACGCCGCGGGCATCCGCCTGGAGGCTTCGGACGGCTACGCGGGCCAGGTCGAGATGGACGCCCTGGATGAGACCGCCATCCTCGCCTACAACGATGAGGGCGGCGTGAACACGATCATCCCGGGTTATGACAAGGGCGCCTGGGTCAAGTACGTGATCCTCATCGAGCCGCTCGGCGCCCCGCGCGCCGCCGGCCCCGCCCCCACGCCCCGCACCATCGTCGGCGAGACCATCACCGTCACCGATTCGCTGGGCAACGTCGTCACCATCCCTGCCGAGGTGGAGCGGGTGGCCTCGATGCGCTCCGGCATCACGGAGGTGATCTGCGCGCTGGGCGAGTGCGACAAGCTGGTCGCCGTGGACGAGATGGTCCAGGGCGGGTTCTCCTATGGCGAGTTCATCACCCGGGTGCACCCGGAGCTCATGGAGCTCGCGGCCCCCTACGCCGGGCACGATCTGAGCGCCGAGAGCCTGCTGCGCCTGGAGCCCGATCTGGTGCTGCACGGCGGCTATGGCCGCATCAAGCAGGCCGAGGCGCTGATGAAACAGGTGCCGGGGCTACCCGTGGTGATCGCCCACTTTGAGACGATGGAAGCCTACATGGATGACATCCGCATCGTCGGCCGCTGCGTGGGCGCAGAGGAGCGCGCTGAGGACCTGATCGCCTATCTCGAAGGCTTTCTCGCCCGCGTGGCCGAGCAGGTGGGCGATGTCCCCGAGGATGAGCGCGTGCGCGTGTTTTATGGCGGCCACGAGATCGACCACGGCTATACGCCCGATACCTTTGAGCACGCCCAGATCGTGATGGCGGGCGGCGTCAACGTGATGCAGGAGCTCACCGGCTGGCTGCCGGACGTCTCCGCGGAGCAGTTGCTCGTGTGGGACCCGGAAGTGATTGTCGTGCTCAACGGCGCCGATCTGGATGCGATCTACAACAATCCGCAGGTGGCGGACGTCTCGGCGGTTAAGGACGGCCGGGTCTATGCCCTGCCGGAGGCGAGCTGGGACTTTTCCTCGCCGCGAGCCCTCTTTGCCATCGAGTGGCTGGCGAGCAAGCTCTACCCCGAGCGCTACGCCGGGGTGGACTTGGAGGCCGAGGCGGACGCCTTTTACCAGGCGGTGTTCGGCGCCGACTATGAAGGGCCGGCCCTGAGCGAATGACGGCCGTAGAGCGCCGCCACGGGAGAATCCTGCTCGGCCTGATCCTGGCCGCCCTGGCCGTGGCCTTTGCGTCCCTCTTTGTGGGGCGCTACCCGATCACGCCGGGCACCATGGTCCGCGTGCTGGCCGCGCGCGGCGCCGAGATGGTGTACGGCGCGCTGGCGCGCATCCAACCGGACGGCGCGCTGACAGAGTTCGCCGCCCGCCTGGTGCCCGCCGCCACCTGGGAGGAGACCGTCGAGACGGTGGTGTTCAGCATCCGGCTGCCGCGGGTGCTCCTGGCGCTGAGCATCGGCGCAGGGCTCTCCATCAGCGGCGCCGCCTTCCAGGGGATGTTCCAGAACCCCCTGGTGAGCCCCGACCTGCTGGGCGTGACGGCGGGCGCGGGGCTGGGCGCCGCCATCGGCATCCTGCTGGGCGGCAGCACGGTCGCGATCCAGCTGGCGGCGCTGCTCTGCGGCATCGGGGCGGTGGCGCTGACCTACGTCATGAGCCGCATCTACCGCACCACCCCCACGCTCATGCTCGTGCTCTCGGGCATCGTCGTCGGCTCCATCTGCAACGCGCTGCTCTCCCTTGCCAAGTACCTGGCCGATCCGCATGACGAGCTGCCCACCATCGTCTTTTGGCTGATGGGCTCCCTGGCGACGGTGACGCGGGATGACGCGCTGCACGCCATCCCCCCGATCCTGGGCGGGATCACGGTCCTCCTGCTGCTGCGCTGGCGCATCAACCTCCTCTCCATGGGGGATGACGAGGCCCGCGCCCTGGGCGTCAACCCGGACCGGCTCAAGACGGTCCTGATCGTGGCGAGCACCCTCGTCACCGCGGCGGGGGTGAGCGTCTCGGGGATCATCGGCTGGGTGGGCCTGGTGATCCCCCACATCGGGCGCATGCTGGTGGGCCCGGATCACCGCATCCTGCTGCCGGTGTCGCTGGCCCTGGGGGGGATCTACCTCACCCTGATCGACGACCTGGCCCGCGCCAGCACGGAGGTCGAGATCCCGCTGGGCATCCTGACGGCCATCGTCGGGGCGCCGTTTTTCGCCTACATGCTGCGGCGCACCCGAGGAGGTTGGGGCTGATGACCACCGGATACGCCGCCGCGCCGCCCCCGGCCGAGGCCATCGCCGTACAGGGGGTCAGCTGCGCCTACGGTGAGCGCCCCGTCTTTGAGGGGCTCGATCTCTGCCTGGGCCAGGCGGAGATCCTCAGCCTGCTGGGGCCCAATGGCTGCGGCAAGACCACCCTGCTGCGCTGCATCGCCGGCCTGATGCCGGTGCGCGCCGGCCGTGTGCTGCTGGACGGCCAGGACGTCACCACGCTGAGCGAGACCGAGCGCGCCCGGCGGATGGGGTTCGTCTTTCAGGAGCATGCGATCCTCTTCCCGTACACCGTCCTGGAGGTAGTGCGCATGGGCCGCGCCCCACACCTGGGGCTCTTTGCCGCGCCCGCCGCCCGGGATACCGCCATCGCCCGGGAGGCGATCGCCACCGTGGGCCTGGAGCACCTGGCCAACCGGCGCTATACGCAGATCAGCGGCGGCGAGCGCCAGCTGGCCCTCATCGCCCGCGCACTGGCCCAAGATCCGCGCATCCTGCTGCTGGACGAGCCCACCTCCCACCTGGATTTCGGCAACCAGATGCGCGTGCTGGAGACCGTGCGGCGCCTGGCGCGGGAGCGCGGCATCTCCGTGCTCATGGCCACCCACGCCCCGGACCACGCCCTCTTTGTCGCGGACCGGGTCGCGCTGATGCAGGCCGGGCGCCTGCTGGCCGTGGGCGCCCCGGAGGACGTGATGACGGAGGATAACCTGCGCACACTGTACCGGACCGAGATCCGCATGCTGACGGTTCCCGATGGCGAGGGCCGGCCGCCCATCCGGGCCGCTGTCGCTGTCCCGTCGGCCAGCGTCGCTGTCCCGTCAGCCGCAGCCGCCAACCGATCGGAGGAACAGCCGTGAGCGAAGGAACCTGCCCCTACTGCGAGCGGGCCTGCCGCCTGTCGGAGGATGCCCCCGGCTACTGCCGGACCTACCTCTGGCGGGATGGCCGCGCCGTGGAGCGCTGGCCGCACCGCTACAGCAGCCTGCACGTCAACCACATCGAGAACGTGCCCTTTTACCATTACCGCCCCGGCAGCCGCACGCTGGTGCTGGGCACCGCGGGCTGCAACCTGGATTGCGAGTACTGCTCCAACGCTCACGTCGCCCGCGCGGATCCGGGGCCGCAACTGGTGTACCACCTCCCGCCCGCCGAGATCATCCGGCTGGCGCAGCAGTACGGCTGCCACAACATCGCCTTTGCCGTGAACGAGCCCACCGTGGCCCTCCCCTCCCTGCTGGAGCTGGCCGCGCTGGCGGAGCCCGCCGGGTTCCCGGTGGGCGTGCTCACCAACGGCTACATCCCCGCCGCGATGGCGGAGGAGATGGCGCGCGCCTTTCGCTTTGTGAACGTCAGCCTCAAGGGGATCACGCCCGGCTTTTACCGCGAGCACGCTGGCGTGCCCACGCCGGAACCGGTGCTGCGCAGCATCGAGATCCTGGCGGCGCGCACGCACCTGGAGGTGAGCACGCCCATCATCCAGGGGATCAACGACGGGGATATCCCCGCCATGGCCGCGTTCCTTGCCTCGGTCCGGCCCGAGATCGCCTGGCACGTCTTCCGGCTGCTCCCGGAGTACCGCATGGCCGAACGCGAGCGCCCCTCGGTGGATGAGGTCAGCGCGGCGCTGGAGGCCCAGCGGGGGCGCCTGCCCTACATCTACTTTAGCAACTTTGTGGGCTCGCGCTGGGTGAGCACGCTCTGCCCCGCCTGCGGCTCCACGGCCATCGAGCGGATCAGCCTGGGCAACTGCGGCTCCCGGCTGGTGGCCCAGCAACTGGAGGGGACGCGCTGCGCCGCCTGCGACGCACCGCTCCCCATCACCGGCGGCTATACCGATTGGCATTCGAGGGATGGCGCATGATCAAGCACGCGGCCGTGATCGACGTCGGCGAGTGGCAGACGACCGTGGACCTGAGCGACGGGCGCGAGATGGCCGCGGAGGGCCCCCGCCTGGAGGTGGCCCGCGCCGTGCTCGCCGCGCACCCGTACCCCGGCGACCTCACCGATGAGGGCCTGCGCTGGGTGACCGATACCGCGCTGGACCTGCACGCCCGCTACGCCCCGAACTATATGATGCTGGATTACGCCTACGCCCACCTGCGGGCGGTGTACGGCGAGCAGTCGCCGGAGGAGCGCGCCCAAAGCATCGCCGAGGTGTTCGGCGAGGTGGCGCGCTTTCTGGAGGCCACCGGATTCGAGCCCGTGGTGGTGGGCCTGGGGGGCACCATGCCCTGCCTGGGCCGGATCGAGACGCTGGATCTGGAGGCCACCGTGGCCGCCGCGGGGATGCACGCCTCCTTCGCGGGGCTCTACGGCGCCACCGAGCGCGACCTGGAGCGCCTCGCCGAGCGCGAGGGGGTCGCCCGGGTGCTCTCCCGGGAGGCGTTCCGCGCCGAGTTCGGCGGGAGCGACGTCTTTTACAGCGCCTTTCCCGACTGGCTGGCCGTGGCGGAGGACGGGTACCTCTTTCGCGGGGTCAACACCGGCACCCGGCGGGCGCGCCGGCTGCCCCGCCCGGAGGCCGAGATACCGCTCCACACCGCGCTGGCGGGCCCGCCACTGGAGAGCCTGGTGGATGTGGCCGGGCACGTGCTCGCCGGCCTGGAGCACGCCCGCGTGGCGCTGATCCTGGTGGAGGGCGTCGATGGCGAGACCTTCCCCTGGCCCCACCGGATGATCGCCAACCGCGCCGGCTGGTACCGCTACCCCTCCGGATCGCACCAGTATCTGGCACTCAACACGGGCCGGCACTTTATCGAGCACCCGGACCCGCCGGGCTACCGCTTTGAGCTCTACGATGGCCCGGAGGCGCGCTACCCCTTCTCCGGCACCTTCATGAGCCTGCCGGAGACGGCCATCGGACGCCGTTACGCGGGCCGCAGCGCCGCGGTGGGCTCGCGCAGCATGCTCACGCACGTCTGCGCCGGTACAGAGATCGCCGTCGAGTGCTTTGCGCGGTCCCTCTACAACCAGGGGGTCATGGCCGCCGTGCGGCTGTAGGCCGCGCCATTTGATGATACCGGAGGACCACCCTGTGAATCTGCGCCTGGCCTTTTGCTGGATCGGCCTGGTCGTCTTTGCGCTGCCGATGCTGCCCAACATCGCCTACGCCATCTGGCCGCCCCGCGGCGGGGAGGCCCCGCCGGCGCGCAAGTACCCCTTGCTGGAGGGCGTGGAGCAGGCCAGCCGCACCTTTTACCTGCTCGCGCTGACCCTGCTGGTCAGCAGCACGCCTCGCGATATGTCGTCCCCGTGGCTCTACCTGGGTATCGTCTTTCTGGCGCTGTATTTCGTCGTCTGGCTGCGGTATTTTGTCGGCGGCCGCGACCCGCTACTCCTGGGAACCAGCTTCCTCGGCATTCCCGTGCCCCTGGCGGTATTCCCGGTGCTGTATTTCCTGTGTGCGGCGCTCTGGCTGCACAACCCCGTCGCCGCGGGCTGTATGCTGGTTTTCGGGATCGCGCACATCACGGTGTCCTGCCGCACGCTCCCGCAGGTGTGAGGCAGCGCGGGCGGGGTATAGCCTTACGCGCGCTCGCTACCGGGGAGACGCTGCCATACCGAGGGAGCGCCCTCAGTGCAGCGCCGCCCTCACGCAACACCCAGCGCCCGCCGACCTGTAGGGGCAGGCTTCCATGCCTGCCCTTGGCGCAGCGCCTGCCCTAACCGGAGCCCACGTGACACGCCCGGGTCGGTGGAGTCGCCAGCCCTCCGGAACACCCCGGCGCCCTATCGCCAGGCGAGGCCGCGGGCGACACCGCGGGCGACCACGGAGGGTCGCCCCTACACGGAGGCCGCGGCCACGGGCCCGCCAACACGTACGACCCACCGCGAATGCCGCCCCATCGCCGTGCGAGGCCGCGGGCAACACGGTGGGCGACCACGGAGGGTTGCCCCTGTGCAGATGCCGCGCCACGGGCCCGCCAACACATACGACCCAACGCGAATGCCGCCCCATCGCCGTGCGACAGCGCGGGCGACCACGGAGGGTCGCCCCTACACGGATGCCGCGCCACGGGCCCGCCAACACACACGACCGACCGCGAATGCCGCCCCATCGCCGTGCGAGGCCGCGGGCGACAGCGTGGGCGACCACGGAGGGTCGCCCCTGCGCAGATGCCGCGCTGTCGGCCCGCCAACACACACGACCCACCGCGAATGCCGCCCCATCGCCGTGCGAGGCCGCGCGCGACACCGTGGGCGACCACGGAGGGTCGCCCCTACACGGAGGCCGCGGCCACGGGCCCGCGGGCGCCCTGTCGCCGAACGCCCGTGTGGATAGCGCTTGACAACTCCCCGCCCCCGCTGCACACTGCCAGGCACCAGCGAACCGCCGTGCCTGACGCCGCAAAGGAGCCCGTATGCCCTCCGCACCCGATGCCCTGCTCGACCTGGTCGACCGCTTTCACCACAACGCCGACCGTTACCGGCGCCCTGAGTACAACGAGACGCAGGTGCGGCGCGAGTTCATCGACCCGTTCTTCGAGCTGCTGGGCTGGGACGTGGCCAACCGCGCCGGGCGCGCCCCGCAATACCGCGAGGTGGTGCACGAGGGCAAGCTGCGCATGGGCGGTACGCGGGGCGGCGTCAGGGCGCCGGACTATGAGTTCCGTGTGGGCCCGCAGGTGGTCTATTACGTCGAGGCGAAAAAGCCCTCGGTGGATATCCACGCCGACCCCTCCCCCGCCTACCAGCTGCGCCGCTATGCCTGGACGGCCAAGCTCCCCGCCTCGGTGCTCACCGATTTCCAGGAGCTGGCGCTGTATGACTGCCGCGTCAAGCCCGCCGCCTCCGATGCCGCCTCCCAGGCCCGCGTCCTGTACCTGCGATACGCCGAGTACGCCGACCGCTGGGACGAGATCACGGGGATCCTGGGGCGCCAGGCGGTGCTGCAGGGCGATTTCGACCGCTGGGCGGACGCGACCAGGACCAAGCGCGGCACCCAGGCCGTGGACGAGGCCTTCCTGGGTGAGATCGAGGGCTGGCGCACGCTCCTGGCGCAGAACATCGCCCTGCGCAACCCGCAGGTCGCCAGCGTGCGCGATCTCAACTATGCCGTGCAAAAGATCATCGATCGCATCATCTTTCTGCGGATCTGCGAGGATCGCGGCATCGAGCCCTACGGCCAGCTGCGGGATGCGCTCACGGGCCACGACGTCTACGCGCGGCTGGTCGCGCTCTTTCGCCGCGCGGACGACCGCTACAACTCGGGGTTGTTCCACTTTGCCACCGAAAAGGGACGCGACGAGGCCGCGGACACCCTCACCCCCGCCCTCACCGTGGATGACCGCGTCCTCAAGGAGATCCTGGAGGATCTGTACTACCCCAAAAGCCCCTACGAGTTCTCCGTGCTGGGGGCGGACATCCTGGGCAACGTCTACGAGCAGTTCCTGGGGAGCGTCATCCGGCTGACCCCGGCGCACCGCGCGCAGGTGGAGCAAAAGCCCGAGGTGCGCAAGGCGGGCGGCGTCTATTACACGCCGCACTATATCGTGGATTACATCGTCGAGCACACCGTGGGCGAACTGCTGGCGGGCTGCACGCCGGGCACCGCGTCGCGGCTGCGCATCCTGGACCCGGCCTGCGGCTCGGGCTCCTTTCTGCTGGGGGCCTATGACTATCTGCTGCGCTGGCACCTGACGTGGTACACCGAGCACGAGACCAAACAGGCGCGCAAAGAGATCTACGAGGGGCCCGGCGGCGAGTGGCGCCTGACCAGCGAGGAAAAGAAGCGCATCCTGCTCAACAACCTGTACGGCGTGGATATCGATCCGCAGGCCGTGGAGGTCACCAAGCTCTCGCTCCTGCTCAAGGTCCTGGAGGGCGAGACGAGCGACTCGCTGCAGATGGAGCTGTTCCAGGAGCGGGCGCTGCCCGACCTGGGGAGCAACATCAAGTGCGGCAACTCGCTCATCGGCCCCGATTTCTTCCAGGGGCGCCAGTCCAGCCTGACCCTGCTGACAGGGGGCGACGACGACGAGTGGCAGCGCGTCAACCCCTTTGACTGGGCGACCGAGTTCCCGCAGATCATGGGCAGCGGGGGATTCGACGCCGTGATCGGCAACCCGCCGTACATTCGCATCCAGAACCTGAAAGAGTTCGCACCCACCGAGGTCGAGTTCTACAAAGGGCGTTACCGCGCGGCCAGCAAGGGCAACTATGACATCTACGTGGTCTTTGTGGAGCGCGGGTTGAGCCTGCTCAACCCGCAAGGGCGGCTCGGGTTCATCCTGCCGCACAAGTTCATGAACGCGCAGTACGGCGAGCCGCTGCGGGGGCTGCTGAGCGAGGGTCGGCACCTGAGCGAGATCGTACATTTCGGCGATCAACAGGTGTTCGAGCAGGCCACCACCTACACCTGCCTGCTGTTCCTGGACAAGGGCGGGCGCGCCCAAGTCGAGGTGCAAAAGGTGACCGACCTGCCCGCCTGGAGGCGCGAGCGCGAGGCGACTGCAGGCGACATCTCAGCAAAACGGTTTGGCCCGGCTGAGTGGAACCTGGTCGTGGGACCGGGCGCGGACCTCGTCCAGCGGCTGAGCGAGATGCCCGTGAAGCTGGGGGACCTGGCAGAGCGCATTGCGCAGGGCATACGCACAAGCGACAACGGAGTCTACGTGCTAGACGTGCTGGAGCAAGGCGACGACACTCTTACGGCAAGGTCGGAGGCGCTGAACCAGGAAGTGCGAATCGAGCGGGCCCTGACGTCGCGCTTTCTGCAGGGCCGCGAGATCAAGCCATACAGAGTACACGACTCTGATAGGGTAGTTGTCATACCCTACACGCTGTCCGAAGGTAAGTGTGTTCTGGTCGACGAGGCAACGATGAGGGAAAGCCATGCGCTGACCTATGCCTACTTGCGCGCCTGCAGACAGAGGCTCGAGAGCCGCGAGCGCGGGCGGATGAAAGGCCCGAACTGGTACGCATACATCTATCCCAAGAATATCGATGTAATGGTGGCGCGAAAGCTGCTGGTACCGGACATCGCTGCGCGGGCGTCATTCGCCCTGGACGAGGATGGACAATACGCATTCACCAGCGGGTATGGAATCACTATGGCAAACAGAGTCCGTGAGAGCGACATGTACGTCTTGGGACTCCTCAACAGCACGGTGCTGGACCACCTCTGGCGCGCCGGCAGCACGACGATGCGTGGCGGTTTCTTCCGTTACTTTACCCAGTACATGGAGGCGCTCCCCATCCGTACAATCGACTTTGCCGACCCCACCGACGTCGCCCGCCACGACCGGATGGTGGCGCTGGTGGAGCGGATGCTGGCGCTGCACCGCGAGCTGGCTGCCGCCGAGGCAGGCGCCCCCGCCCGCGTGACGCTGCTTCAGCGGCAGATCGCCGCCACCGATGCCGAGATCGACGCACTGGTCTACGAGCTCTACGGCCTGACGGACGAGGAGATCCGCATCGTGGAGGAGGGGACGAAACGTGGCTAGACTCAAGCGTGATGCCGTGGACGCCGCCGGGCTCCTGCTGCTCGTGGCGATCGTGCTAGCCTCAGAGAAGTATGGTCAGTGGGTGTATCTAGTTCCCGTGATACTACTTGTGTTAGTCGCCGGCGCGCTAGCATTTCTCAGAGTTGTCAACCCCGATGCAGTTCGCCGGCTAGACCACCGGCTGTGTGGGGCCGCAAACCCAGGCAAACGTGAACTTGCCGCCCGTCGCGCCGTCTCCGCCGAGGTCCGTCGCGAGGTGTGGCGCCGGGACCAGGGCCGCTGCGTGCGCTGTGGCAGCCGTGAGAACCTGGAGTTCGACCACATCATCCCCATCTCGAAGGGCGGGTCGAACACGGCGCGTAACATCGAGCTCTTGTGCCAGTCGTGCAACCGAAGCAAAGGGGCGAAGATACAATAGGCCGGGCCTGTGCGCACGGCACATGGTGCCGGCGTGGTCCGCCAAGTTCAGGTATCCCCGTGGCCCGGGCAGGCACGAGGCCTGCCCCTACGAGGTCGCGCCGGTGGGTGACCCTTCCTTGTAGGGGCAGGCTTCCATGCCTGCCCTCGCCCAAGCGCCGGTGTTAACCCAAGCCCACGTGACACGCGTGGGTCGGCGAGGACGCCGGCCCTCCGGAACACCCCGGCGCCTCATCGCCAAGCGACACCGCAAGCGACAGCGTGGGCGACCGCGGAGGGTCGCCCCTACACGGAGGCCGCGGCCACGGGGACGCCAACACATACGACCCAACGCGAATGCCGCCCCTTCGCCGTGCGAGGCCGCGGGCGACACCGCGGGCGACCACGGAGGGTCGCCCCTGCGCAGATGCCGCGCCACGGGCCCGGCAACACATACGACCCAACGCGAATGCCGCCCCATCGCCGTGCGAGGCCGCGGGCAACACGGTGGGCGACCACGGAGGGTCGCCCCTACACGGATGCCGCGGCCACGGGCCCGCCAACACGCACGACCCACCGCGAATGCCGCCCCATCGCCAGGCGACACCGCAGGCGACACCGTGGGCGACCGCGGAGGGTCGCCCCTACACGGATGCCGCGCCGCGGGCCCGCCAACACATACGACCCAACGCGAATACCGCCCCATCGCCATGCGATGCCGCGGGCGACACCGCGGGCGACCACGGAGGGTCGCCCCTACACGGATGCCGCGCCGCGCGCCGGTAGACCGCTTTTCCCCACGGCGAGTGGGGAGCCCATATCTCCGCCGCCGCCGGGCTACCGCGCCGTGCGCACGACGATCACCGGGCAGGGCGCCTGGCGCGCGATCAGGTCCGGCAGGGCGCCGAACAGCCAGTTGCGCATGGGCCGCTGCTCCGTGGCCCCCACCACCAGCAGATCGTACCCCTGGCGCGCCTCCTCCAGCACCGCCTCCACCACGGATTCCGCCGTGGGGATGAGCACGTTGACGGGGTACTCGCTCCCCAGCGCGTCATAGGCGATGGCGGCCAGCTCCGTGGCAAGATCATCGCGGTGCTCGGCCTGGTCCGGCGCCAGCACGCGCATCAGGGTGACCTCGCCGGCGTCATCCTCGGCGATGCGCGCCGCCAGTTCGATCCCCAGGCGGGCGTTTTGCCCGCCCCCGGCCGTCACCAGCACGCGGCGGACGCGGTGCGCCGTGTGGATCGTGCCGGGGTGCGCATCCGCGATCACCTGCGGGGGCCGGGTGATCTGCAGCGCCCCCACGGCCATGAGGATCAGGTAGCTGAGCGGGATGGCGATGGCCAGCAGGATGATAAAGACCTCGCCCATGGTGGCCCAGACGCGGGCCTCCTCGCTGAGCGTATCCGGGCAAAAGGGGAGCGCCACCGCGGCCCCGGCGCAGGCCCCCGCGAGAAAGAGCGAGATAAAGACGAGCCACTTTTTCTTGAGCATGACGTCCTTCCATGGCGGCGCGCCCCGTGCAGGGGCGGCCGCCCGCTACCCTACCCGGGCATCGCCGGCCTGCCCGCAGCCGCTCGTTCGTCCCGCCCCTGGCTGGCCCCACCGGCCAGGGCGCTGTGCCGCCCGGAGACCGGCGTCACGGCCTTGATCTGCCGCCGCATCCAGCCCATGGCGGCGGGCTCGTACCGCCGCACCATCAGCACCGAGGTGGGGATCTGGCTGGCCACGGCGTCCGTGATCGAGCCAAAGAACTCGGTCTTCAGAGAGCGGGCCACGCCGGCGCCCATCACCACCAGGTCAAAGTGCTGGGCCTCCAGTTCGGCCATGATCCCCCGCAGAAGGCCGGGCTCGGCCACCACCTTAAAGCGCAGGTTGGCGGGCACCTCCCCCAGGGTGCTCTCCAGCTCCTCACGCAGGAGCAGGAACTCGTCCTGCAGGGGGGTCACCGCCTCGCCCTCCTCCCCGTGGGGGGCCGGCTCCCCGCCGAGATCGACAAAGCAGCGCAGCACGACGACCTCGCCCTCCTCGGGATCCACCAGCCGCAGGGCCAGGCGGACGGCCAGGCGGGCATGGACGCCGCCGCCAAAGGGCACGAGCACGCGGCGCACCTCGCCGTTGCCGCGATCCAGGTAGGCGGCCACGTCCGCGTGGGCCTCGACGAGGGCCCGCGCCAGCGGGTGCGCAGCCACCTGATCGGGCGCCACCGGCCCGGGCCAGCCCATCAGCAGCAGGCGCACATCGCCGTGGACCTCCATCTCCTGGAGGATCCCCTCGGCGACGTTGGCCGCCGGGACGGCCTCGGTGTAGTAGGGCACGTTGCGCCCCTGGAGCGCGGCCGCCACGGCGCTCTGCAGCGGCGTGAGCCGGCGCGCATAGCGCGAGCGCAGCCGGTCGACGGGGCGCGGGTGCTCCGGATCCACCTGCTCCACCGAGAGCACCTCCACCATGCTGCCGCGCTCCGGCTCCGCCAGGTCGGCGGCCAGCTGCACGAGGCGCTCTGCGGTGGCCGGGTTGGCCACGGCCACCAGCACGCGCTCGTGGGAGACGTGGCTGGCGTGGGCCCGCTGTTGAAAAGCGCGCGTCACCGGCTCGCGGACGTAATAGACGAGCGAGAGCACGGCGAGCAGGCCGCCGCCAAAGGCCAGCGCGGCGCCGGAGGTAAAGAGGATGGAGACGATGCAGGTCGCCGCGGCCAGATAGGCGGTGAGGGGAAAGAGCGGTGCCTTGAAGGGACGCGGCAGCCCGTCGTTCTTGCGCAGCCGGACCATCGCCAGGCTGGCGACGAGCACCACAAAGAGATAGCCCGAGCTGGAGACGTAGCTGAGAAAGTCCACCAGGCCGATGGAGGACATCAGCGCGACCACGGCGCCGATCACGAGGGCGGCCACGTAGGGGGTGCGCACGCGGCCCAGGCGGGAGAGCGCCCGGGGCCAGAGCGCCATGCGGCTGAGGGTAAAGGCCTCCCGCGTGGCGGCGAGCATGGCGGTGTTGACGCTGGTGAGCGTGGCGATGATCCCCGCCAGGCCGATGAGCGGCGCCCCCCAGCGGGGCATAAAGGTGCTCGCCGCCCGGGCCAGGGCATCCTCGGAGCCCGCCAGGTCGCTCCAGGGCAGCGTCCCCAGGGTGACGGCGGTGGTGGACACATAGATCACGGTGATGATGATCAGGCTCCCCAGGATGCCCAGGGGGATGTTCCGCGCGGGGTTGCGGATCTCCTCGGCGTCATCGGCGATGATCTCAAAGCCGATGTAGGCGTTAAAGATCAGGGCCATGGTGCGCAGCAGGCCAAAGAGGTTTCGGAAGGTGTTCTCCCCAATCCAAAAGCGGCCGTCGGGCATGAGCGTCTCCAGGCTGAACCCCTGGGGCGCCGTCAGGCCGCGCACCACGTAGACGCCGAGCAGCGCCAGCAGGGCCAGCCCGAGGATCGATTGCGCCCGGGCCACCTTGTTGATCCCCAGCACCTGCAGGACGGTAAAGACCGCCACCACGGCCAGGGCGGTGGGGACGAGCGGCAGCCAGGGCACAAAGATCCGCAGGGAATAGGCGAAACCCAGCGCCGAGAGGGAGGCGTAAAAGGCGCTGGAGAGGCAGTCCATGGAGCCCACCAGGAAGGAGAGCACGCCAAAGCCGTAGGCCTCGCGCACATAGGTCAGCGCGCCGCCCGTGACGGGGTACGCCACGGCGAGCTCGGCATAGTTCAGGGCAAAGGTGAAACAGAGCACCCCGATGAGGAGCATCGCCAGGACGGAGGCGGGCCCGGCGATCCCGGCCACATGGCCGGTGAGCACAAACACCTCGGCCGCAATGGTCCCCGCCACGCCCATCAGGAGGACCTGGCCGAGCCCCATCTCCCGGCGCAGAGAACGCTGCTGTGTGGTCACAAAGAGCCTCCCGGCACGCTGGAATGTTGCGAAACTTTCAGACGAACGCACCTGTACAAGGCCATGGCGATACCTCGGATCTGGGCGGACGTCGGCCGGGGGGGTCGTGGGGTCCGCACGCGGCCAGGCCGCGCACAAACAAAACACTCCGGGGTCCACGGCTCGCGCGCCGGCCTCCAGAGTGGCATGGGGAGATCGCTCCTCTCATGGCCTGCGAAGTTAGCTGACGGGTTAGGGCTGAGTGATACCCCTCCGCTGCGGGCCTGCCCGCGGCGGATGCACCCCGATGACGGTTCCTCCGCTCCTGGCCGCGGGTTCGCGCCGCCTGGCGCCATCCCGCGGGCGCAGTCAGAGGCTGCAGGGCCAGCCCTCGCTGCGCATGGATTCGGCTGCGACCGGTATTCAGTTGGGCGCCAGTATAGCCCGGCGCCCGTGGGAAGCAAATCCACGGTTCTGCGGGCCCGCCGGGCAGCAGAACGGCACGCCCCCGCGAGGGCGTGCCGGCTCGTACTCCAGGGGCCCCGGGCAGGGCGTCAGTACTCGTCCAGATCGTCCTCCTCCAGCTCCTCCTCCTCATCGGGATAGATCGCAAACTCGTCATCATCGTCGACGTCGTCATCGGCATCGGCGAGATCAAAGGGCCAATCCAGCACGATCGGGTTCAGCGATACCACCTCCAGGCGGGTGTCGCAGGTGCGGCACAGGACGATGTCGCCGACGTCGGGCATCTCTGAGAAGCGGATCCGGTTGTCACACTGCGGGCAGGTCGAGAATGGCATGGCCTCTCACCTCTTGCGCTATGGCACGCACGGTCTCGCGTGTCGCGGTGCAGTATAGAGAGCACGGGATCATTATAGCAAATGCAGCGCCGATGGGGCACACGAGTTTGAGCTGCCCGAGCGTTTAGTTTTGTCCGGTTTTATCCAGTCTATTACTTGACGCCCCCGCTCGCGCGCCACTATACTGATTACAGGCAGCCCACAGGCGGGCGCCGGGGAGGCTGAGATGGCCGGTGAGATCTACAAAGTATGGCTGATCCGCCCCACCGAGGCGTACTATGCGCTGCCGCCGAACGAACGCTTGGCGGTGGCGGAGCGGGCGCGGACCGCCCTGCAGGAGGTCGGCGGCGAGTACCTGCTGATCTGCGATTCGTCCTGGTGCTCGGAGGCCTGGCCCTCCTGGGGCGTGGAGCGCTTCCCGGATATGGCGGCCGTGCAGGCGCACGCCCGCCGGCTGGCGAGCGTGGACGCCCTGCGCTACTTCCACACCATGACGCTCCTGGGGACCGCGAGCGCCTAGTCGCCGCGCCCCCGCCCTTCCTCGGTGTACTCCAACTCCATCATAATCCGGGGCAGGTCACGCGGGGTGATGATCCCGATGAGGCTCTGGTCCGGCTGGGCGTCCCGGCTGATGAGGATCGCATCGAGCCGGCGCCCGTCGCGCTGGTGGCTCTCGTACTCCCAGAGCGCGTCGAACAGGGTGGCCTCGGGCCGCAGGAAGACATAGTTCTCGTCACACTCGGCGAGCTCGAGCATTCGCCCGATGGTGGTGCCGTCCAGATCCACCACGTCCGCCGCCGCGCGGCTGCCCGAGCGCGGGCCGCCCAGCGAGCCGAGCCAGCGGGCGATGGTCGCGCCGGTGATCAGCGCGATGCAACGCCCGTGCCGGTCGCGCACCGGCAGCTGGGAGTATCCCCGGTCACGCATGAGCCGCACCGCCAGGCGCACCGGGTCGTCCTCGCGGATGGTGGCCACACGCTTGGTAAAGCGGCTGCCCACCAGGGGCGGATCGGTGAGCAGGGCGAGATACCGCTCG
>Ga0123333_10002853_pt1 | contig 17224 bp, 9 predicted proteins | sample BioC12SIPDNA_3_FD_89957 | JGI IMG/M metagenome (GOLD analysis project Ga0123333, IMG submission 89957) | Anaerobic biogas reactor microbial communites from Washington, USA - Biogas_R2_B C12 SIP DNA | ecosystem: Engineered > Bioreactor > Anaerobic > Unclassified | place: Washington, USA... | reverse complement strand
GTAGGCACAGGCATCTTAAACCACATGGATACGGCGAAGGCGGATGCAGATGTCCGCGCGTCCGATGCCACATAACCCTGGCCGTTGACCTGGAGGCTGCTGCCGTACCTCCCGCCGCCCTCAACGACGGTGCATGAGCCTGCGGGTCCCACGCAGCGGCCCGGATTAGCCGGGATGTTCCCCGACTTGTCGGTGTAGGTGGTTGCGCCCGCGGCGTCGTCGAACGGCAGCCACAGGTCGGCCTCACCCGAGAGCTCGCGCCAGTCGGTGATAAGCGCGCCCGCGGCCTGGGTCAGGCTGTAGACCCCGGTGGACGCAGTCCCTGCCACCGACAGGCTGCCCCCGATCGTTTTCTCTTCCTGCGGCATGAGGACGAAGGATTGCGGCAGGATGCTGCCCCGATTCAGGACCGTCGCGCCCTCGGTCCACAGCAGGCCCTGGGCCTCGCGGGCATTCAGCTCGTTGGTGACGCTGGCCAAGTATCCCAGGGTGTCGCCTGGCTTGACATAACCATCAGTGGGACCCGGCGTGGGCGACCCCTCGGTGAGCTGCGAACTGAGCGTGAGGATGCTGGTCTGCGAGGTCGCGCGGGGGTTGAAGCCGTAGATCTTCTCCTGGGAGTCGTTATAGCCGTCCGCATCCTCGTCCGGATCCGTCGGGTTCGAGCTGACGCGCGTGCGAAGCTGGTGGCCCGTCGCGTCCGTCCCATACACGATCTCCCAGCCGCCCCACCAGGCGCCGGCCAACCCGCACACCTCGCCGGCCGTGCTGCGGAGGTGATCCGGGTCGACAACCTGGTGGAAGCGCTCCTGGCAATCGTATAGGCCATCGCCGTCGCTGTCGGACAGCCGGGGGTCCGTGCCCAGTTGGGCCTCCTGGTAGTCATTGAGGCCATCGCCGTCGGTGTCCCTCAGCGATGGGTCGCTGCCGGTCTCCACCTCCCACTGGTCCGACAGGCCGTCGCCGTCCGCGTCCCACTGCGCGTCATCGACATCCGCGGCGTAGGGCACGCCATCGCCGTCCGCGTCGTGCAGCACGGGGAAGAGCGAATCCCAGGCCAACCTCTGGCTGCCCTGGCTCGACTGCAGCGCATAGAAGCCGTCCAGGCTGTCAGGCAGCACGTCGTATTTCACCCGGTCGCCGAAGGGGTAGTGCGCCGTTCCCTTCACCGTCGAGATGCCGCAGCCTGACGCGATGGCGATGCCCCAGCACTCTGCTTCGGGCAAGGCGTAGCCCTCGGACAGGTAGAGGTCACCCATCTGCCGGTTGATGCCGGGCTGGGGCAGTGGGAAAGCCTCCTCGGAGGCAATGGTGTCATGGTATTCGAACCGTTCCTCGCCGCTGCTTGCGGGCTGCCACCCGGGCGCGGCCATCTTGCCCAGCGCCAGGTCCGCATGGAGGTCGTTCTCTTCGGCCTGCCATAAATAGTCGAAGTTCGCCTTGCGCAGGTGTTCGGTATCCCACAAGAACGCATTGGCGGACCATGCGACGGTTGCAGTAGGAGCGTCGTCCAGCGCGATGGTGTTAGTCAATCCGATGCTGAACTTGACCGCGTTGCCGTAAGTCATGCCGCGTTCAGGGTGCAGCAGGTTGGATGCGTCGAAGTTGCCCAGCGTCAGGCGCTCGTAGTCCTCAGGATCCATATCCACCAGGATGGTCCCGCTGTAGATCAGGCGCTTGACGATGTTGTTGAAAAAGCCGCTGATGCCGCCGCACAGCCACTGGCCCCAGTTCCCTTCCTGCTGCTCTTCCGACAGGAACGCGTTGCAGATCATCCGCACCAGCGCGTCGATCGCCGCGATGATGGCTCCGATCAGCTCGCCCACCGGCCCCAGCGCGGCCAGGATCAGGAACATCAGGAAGGCCGTGATCGTCCAGGCGATGGTACCTGCGAGCATGTTGTCCCACACCATGGCGCCTGCAGCCACGCCGCCCGCTCCCCACGACGCAAAAAAGGCGGCCCAGAGCAGGACGAGCTGGACGACCAGCTTGATGACGCCGCCCTTCGTGATGCCCCCTTCGGAATGCCTGGCGGCGCCTTGTGCGCCCTCTTCGAATATTTGTTCGAATACCTTGGCCCGCGACTGGATATATTTCTGAACCGCGTACACCGCGACCATGCCGTTGAGGACAAAGCCCACGTCGAGGAGGATGCGCTGGGCGAGTTGCGCGCCGCTGACTTCGGAGCCCAGGGCAAACGTCAGCGCAATGGTCGCGATCGCGCAGGCGGCCAGCAGCACCATGCTCCCGACGCCCAGTGCAGCCAGCGCCTTGCCACCCGAGAAAAACGGCTTCCACGGAGAAGTGGCAAAGTCGGCCAACCCGTGGCCCAGGGACTTGAAGAACACGGTGACGGGGCCTCCACGAGGCAGATCGTGGGTGCGCAGGAACTCGTTGGCCCACTCGATCATCTCTGCGACGACCTCGCCGGAGATGTCCACCAGCACGTCGCCGGCCTTCTCCGCAGCCTCGGCCAGTTTCTCAGGCGGCTCGCTCTCCTCGTTGCCGGGGCAAGTCTCGCCGACCTCGCCCGCGGGGCACCCTTGCACCGGTCCCGCAAGGCCGTTGAACAGGCTGACGTAGTAGCCCCGGGCCACCGCGGCCTGGCCCGCGATCGTCTCTGTATCGTTCTCAGGGAAAAGAGTCTGGAAGTGGCTCTTGAGGCGGGTGCTGAGCGTATCGTAATATGCGCTCATCGGATACGCCTCCCAGCCGGTCACCTTTCCATCCAGGCCCTGGCTCGGGTTGTAGCGGAAGGGCGCCCAGCTCATAGCGGCCAGAGTCTCCTCCTGGTAGTTGGCCCCCACGCTCATCACCAGCACACCCAGGGACTGGGTTCCAGCCTCCAGCCCCGCGCTGCGGTAGCGCTCCTCGCGCGCGAACAGCAGGCTCGGCGTGACGTTTGTGGAAAACTGGCTGAGGATCGCGGGTGTCATCTCCATCGCCACCTTCGCCAGGTAGTCCTGCGTGTCGTACCGTCTGTTTTCCACCCGCAGGCTGCCCTGGCTGATGTTCCAGAGCGCGGGCGATCCTGCCCACGACGGGTCGGTGCTGCCGAAGCGGGACAGGATCGTGGAGTTGCCGGTCCTGTGGCCCGCTGTATCCTGCTCGTAGATCGCCAGGTCGCGAATCCCGTCGTTATGGCAGATGTCAGGATCCGGGTCGATGCGGATGGTGGCGTCGCTCTCGCAGTCGCGGCCGGTGACGAACGTGTGTCCCAGGCCCCACGACAGCGCCCACAGTGGATTCTCGTCGTAGGTCGCGGCCGGGTTCGGGTAGGCCACGGCCACGTCCAGGCCGTGATCTTCGCGCACTGCCAGGCCCGTGATGTGGAAGCTCTCGTCGTAGGTGTGGATGATCTGCAGCACGTCGGGGGCGCGGTGCCCCTCCTCCCGGCACCACTCAGGTTGCGCCTCATCGTATTGCCCCTGCGTGGCCCCGGGGTGGCTGTCGCGGTACTTCTCCAGCGTTGGGGGGAAGCCCGTGCATGCGTCCGTCAGCATCTGCACGGCCCACACCATGCGCAGTTTCTGTGCCTCGCCCCAGAGGTTATCCTCGCCGGGCCAGTAGGGCATGCGCGCGGAAAACGCGGTGCGGCCACCGGTGGTGTCGTCGCTCACCGTGCCCAGGGGCACATAGGCCAACACCACCGTATCTGCGCCGCTGCCCGCTTCCTGCAGCCCGATGCCGTAGGGCGCCAGCACCGCCGAATCCACCATCTTGTTGGCATAGGGCCCGTTGATGATGTTCGGCATCCTGGCGCAGGCGGTCTTTCCACCTCCGGAGATCACGAGGCTGTGATGGCCATCGGCCACGCTGTTCAGCCAGCCGTCGTCCGCCGCGCCCACGCGCAGCACCTCCTGGCCGCTGGCGAGGTTCTGTGCGCTCCAGAGCGCGGCGCCGCTGGGGGGGCAGTCGCCCGCGAAGATCTGCGCACCATAGGTCCCAGCCTTCTCGAATGTGAACTTGATGTGCGTCGTCTTGGTGTCGGCGGCATCCTGTTCGAAGGCTACGGTGGTGGTCAGGGCCGTGGAACCCCCCGCGACCGTCGCGGTGATCGCAGGTGTGGTGAGCTTCAGCGGCAGGCTCGACCCGCTCATCTCGATCTGCAATACCGGCACCAGGCGCATGTCGCCCCACGCGCCCGCCTCGTCGTCTGGCCGGCGAACGTCGGGGTTATCGCTCGTCGCGAAGGTGGTGTTCTTGACCCGTTGGACCTGGCCCTCCGAGTCACCCGCCGGCCAGTCCAGCACGTTGAGAGCATAGGTCAGGTGCTTCGGATTCTCCGGTCGCAGCTGCAGGTCCAGGAACGCCGGCCAGCCCGGCTGCAGCCCCTGCACTCTGAGGCTGAAGGGTTGCTCCCGGGTGAAGGGCGTCACATCAGCACCGGTGCCGCGGATCCCGCTCAGGCCGGCCACCTGGTTGGGTGACAGGTCGACCTTGTCGGGCACCCCATCGTTGTCGTTGTCGCTCTCGAAGAGGTTGGGGATGCCATCACCGTCGGTGTCGCACTCGGCCGCAAGCGCTGCCAACGCAGCATCGCCGCGCCGCAAGGCCGGGCATTCCAGCCCATCGCTGAGCCCGTCGCCGTTTGTGTCCGGGCTTCGCGGGTCCAGGTACCAGCGCTGGTCGCCTTCGGGATAGACGAAGCCCCCCACCTCCAGCGCGTCGCCGATCAAGTCGCCGTCGCTGTCGACTGTCCCCGGCCCCGTGCCCAGGTAAGTGACTTCCTGGCCGTCGCTCAGCCCGTCCCCGTCCATATCGAACACGTTCGGATCCGTATCGTACATGCATTCTTCATAGTTGCTCAGCCCGTCGCCGTCGGTGTCGGCTGTGTCCTGGTCACTGCACGACGTTGTCTGCAGGACCGTGGTGGTGACCTGCAGAGGCGCGGGCGGCTGGGGTCCGGACGAGATGAAGGGCAGGGGCTCGGCGGAGGGTGGGCCGCTCACCTCGCCGGTGAGCGGGGAGCGGTGCGGGTCCCAGCTAGCGGACTGGCTGGCCTCCGGCCGCGCAGCGGCCGCTGCCTCCTCGCCGCGCGCTGCCTGCCTTGCTGCCTGCTCCTCCATGAAGGCCGCGACGCGGCCGGTCTTCAGGAGGGGCATGACGGTCATGGCCAGGATCACAGCCACCGCCACGGCCACATACATCTTGCGCGAGCGCCGGCAAACCAGGATGAGGGCCACCAGCGCGAGAGTGCAGGTCCATGCGACGACCCAGCGGCCGGTCGCTGCCAGGTCATCAACGACGGAACGAGGGTTGTCGATTGCGGACCGGAACGGGGCGCTTGCCCAGGCAATGGGGCCGGCGGTGAAGCTTGGGGCCGCGGCAAGCGGCTCGGGAAAGCGGGAGAAATCGCTCTGCAGATCCGCTTCTGAGTGCGATCCGTTCGCCTCGGGCGGATAGACCAGGTGCAGCGCGAGGCGCAAGGGCAGCCCGCGCTCGTCGAGCCACACCTCCCCCTGCCCGGTCAGTTCCCGGAACTCCCGCGCGGTCTCCAGCGTCACGCCCGGCGGCAGCTTGCCCTGGAGGAGCAGCACCTGCTCCAGGCGGTCGCGCATGTAGACCGCGAGGGCGGGGCCGTCCATCTCGAAGGCGTAACGGGTGAATCTGACCTCGCCGGACCCCGGCAGGCCGCGGGCTTCTGTGCCGAGGCGCGCCACATTCTTGATCCCGGCGAGGTAGCTCATCAGGTCCGAACCGGGCGCGAAGTTGCCGCTGAAATCCTCGACCGGCTCCCACGTTTCGCTGCCCGCGCGGCGCGTGTAGGCGCTCCCGTCCTCGATGCGGATCTCGGCCGCGTCCGCCGGGTTGGCCGCGCTGCCCGCGCCCTGCCACAACTGCATGGTGAGCTTGTCTGCGGGCAGGTCCGCGTCTCCTTCGAGGCGCAAATGCTGCTCTTGCGGACCGCGGCCGGTGTTGGCAAGGGATGGCGCGGGATAGCGTAGCTCCGCCAGGGTGGTTGTGAAGTGATAGACGCCCAGATCTTTGGCCCGCTGCCAGGCGCGGCGGACGGCCTGGGCGGGGCTGGGCTCGCCGGGGCCGGCTGCGCGGGCGTCCGACAAGGCGAGCGGGGTATGGCTGATCTGGGTGTGGGTTTCAGCCTCACGCGCCGCGGACTGGACGGCTTGGGGCTCGGACGGGGCCGCCGCGGTGAGGGGGTGGGCAGTCCCGGCTGAAACCGCAATGCTGGCTGTCAGCAGGATGCCGGCCAGCAGGGCTGCTCCGAGGGCGTACGCGACACGAACGATGGGAAGGCTGGCGGACACAGGAAGCTTCACTATATTCCTCCTTGCGGCTGCGCCGCGATCTGTCAGGCTCTACGATGTGGATACGTCGCAACAGATCTTTACAGCAGCCAGCCTTCCGCACACGTCGATTACGGACAGGGTACTCCGAACTGTGAGGGTTGTCAATCCTTTCTGTTTCTTCGCCAGATATCCAGATCTGGTCAATCAGCTGCTTCCTCGGCGCCTCCGCATTGAGGCGATTTCGCGCACTGCGTCGATCGCCTTTTCAACGTGCTCCTGAGTGTTGAACGGCCCGATGCCGAACCGGACTGAGCCGCGGATCTTGACCGTCCCGAGCTGCTCGTGGACCAACGGCGCGCAGTGGAGCCCGGTACGGCAGGCGATGTCGTGGTCGACGTCGAGCATCGTGCCGACGTCTGCAGCATCCATGCCTTCCACGTTGAACGCGAGCACCGCGATGTGGTTGGTGAGATCGTCCTGGCAGTAGAGCACGACGCCTGGGATGCTTGCGAGCCCGTCACGCAGGGCGCGCACCAGGCCCATCTCGTACTCGTGGATGTCGTCGAGCCCACGCGCCAGGATCCACTTCACCCCTGCGTGCAGGCCCGCGATGCCGACAGTGTTGTGCGTGCCGTATTCGAGCCGGAAGGGATACTCCTCCAGGTGGGTGCGGATGGCCGACCGGACGCCGGTGCCGCCCGCGCGCGTCTGGCGGATCTCGATCCCCTCGCGCACGTACAGCCCGCCGATCCCGGTCGGTCCCAGCAGCGACTTGTGGCCGGTGAACGCGACGACGTCCACGAACTGCTGCTCCATGTCGATCGGGATCTTGCCCGCAGACTGGGACGCGTCGATGGCGAAGGGGATGCCGGCCTCACGGCAGTAGCGCCCGATTTCCCGGACCGGCTGCACGGTCCCGATCACGTTGGAGGCATGGTTGACGATGACGAGGCGGGTGTTGGGGCGGAATCTGCGCCGGATCTCATCCGGATCCACGAAGCCCGCGGCGTCGAAGGGAACGAGGTCAACATCGACCCCGTCCAGCGAAAGATGGTAGAGCGGCCGCAAGACCGAGTTGTGTTCGATGGTCGTCGAGATGGCGTGATCTCCCGGCTTGAGCATGCCGAAGATGATCAGGTTCAGGGCGTCCGTCGAGTTGTGGGAGAAGCAGAGCCGGTTCGGATCCGTGCCATTGAAGAGGGTCGTCAGCATCTTGCGCGTGCCGTCGACGACGGAGCCCGCCTCCAGGCACAGGTCGTACCCCGACCGGCCAGGATTGACCCCGTAGTGGCGATAGAAGTGGTCCATGTAGGCATACACTTCTTCGGGCTTGGGGAACGACGTCGCCCCGTTATCCATGTAGATTAGCTCACCCATGCGTGTCTCCTTTGCAGTGATGTGGCGATATCGACTTGTCTGTGGTGGCCGCCCGCGCGCCGGGCATCAGCCCGAGATGACGATGCTCTGCTGAAACTGATCCGTAACCAGCGGAGAGCTCCGGCGCATCAGGGCATCCAGGACGCGGGTCTGCGAGCGCTCGATCTGAGCGCGCATGATCTCCTCGGCCATGCCCGCGTTGTGATCGTGCAGCGCGGCAGCCAGCGCGAGATGCTCCGCGCGCATCTCCTCAGCGCTGTCCCGAACGTCAAGGCCGAGATGAAAGACACGGGTCAGCTCGTCCAGCGTGCGCGAGACCAGGTCAACCAGGCGCTGGTTGCCGGATGCGGAGGCAATCAGAACGTGAAAGGCTGCATTGACGGCCAGAAACTCGGAGTAGCTCCAGCGATCGTTGTGAACGTAGGTGAAGTCGGCCTTGCGGCAGACCTCTTCGATGGTTGCCGACGGCGCGCGGATGGCGGCCAGCCGCGCGGCTGCGCACTCGGCGATCAGCCGAAGCTCGTAGATCTCGTGGACGTCGGAGACGGTCACAGGGCTCACGATGTAGCCGAGCCGCGGAACCGGGGAGATGAAGCCTTCCTGCACGAGTCTCTGCGCGGCCTCGCGAACCGGGGTCAACCCTGCCTGGTACTTTTCGACCAGCTGGGACTGGACGATCTGCTGTCCCGGCTCGAGGACGCAGGTGATGATATCTGCCTTGAGCATCTCGTAGACGCGGTCGGTCATCGAAAGCGACGTCACGATTTATCCCCTCTTTCCGAACTGGTGGCGGGCTGACATCATACTGATATATTAGGGTGATATCAGGCGTTTGTCAAGGCGGGACCCCGACGTCGAATGCGCGAAAATGAGGCAGCCTCCATGCGGACGGCTCAGATGTACCTCAACAACCACTTCTCGGGATGGCGCTTCTTGTATGCGCGGTACCACTCGCTCAGTGGATACATCGCCACCATGACCGCGACCCAAATCAGGTAGACCACAGCGAGAGGAAAACCGAAATCAGCCAGGCTCTCGCTGAGGAACACCTCGGCGCTCACGATGGTCTCGGTCCAGCTCCGGCCCGAGGCCGCGAGCGCCACGAGCGTCACGATATGGATCATGTAGATGTGGACCATGTAGAAGAAGAGTGAAACGCGGCCGTAGGTGAGAATGGTCTCGCTGACGCGGTTCTTCACCCGTTCGACCAGGGCCAGGAAGACCAGCGCAGGGCCGATGGTCATGAGCAAGAACTGTAGCGAGGTAGGGTACTTGGTGGTATTCAGGAATGACATGACCGAACCCACCAGGGTCCCCTGCGGCTGCCAGGGGCTCGGCTCGCCATATAGATTGAAGCCGCGCAGGATCAGGAACAACAGGATCGCCGTGGCGCCCATGCCCAACAACCATTTTCTTCTTCGCGCGGCGTCGAACCCCTCCCCGTAGAAGACGCCGAAGACATACCCAAGGGCCATCAGGCCCACCAGGGGAATCAGCGGATAGTGAAAGTACACGACCGCGTCGGGTCTGAAGGCGAAGAGCTCCAACTGGTGCAGGATGTACCAGGTCAGTGCCTGCAGGCTGGCGCCCTGCATCTGGATCGGGTCCAGCAGATTGTGAGAGAAGATTAGCATCACGCCGAACGCGAAGATCGCCCACTTCGGCAGATAGACGAGTCCGGCAAGGACCACCATGCTGATGCCGATGGCCCAGATCACCTGCAGAAGACGAAAGCTGAAGGTGATGTCGAACGTCCAGCCGAAGTTGACGACCACCCATTCGAGGAAGACCAGGAACAGGCCGCGGGTGAGCACGTAATGCGAGACCTCCCGCGTGCTGTGCCGGTGTGATCCGTAGAGAAAGGCGGACGTGCCTCCCAGGAAGATGAAGACCGGCGCGCAGAAATGGGTGATCCAACGGGTGAAGAACAACAGGGGAGTGGTCGTGGCCAGGTTGGTGGGATCGGCATACCAGCCACCGTCGGCGAGGTACATGCGAACATGATCGAGTGCCATCAGGATGATAACGACCCCGCGCAGGAGATCGATCGACTCGATTCTCGCCTTGCGTACACCTTCCATCGACAACCCCCTTTGCTCTACCACACGCCTTGCGCCCGCAACTCTGCCATCGCGGATTTGTGAACCTCGATCAGCCGCGTGATGTCATCGTCCGTGTGCGCCGCGCACATGAACCCGTGATGGGGCGAGATATGCACCCCATTCTTGCGGAACAGCAGCCGCAGGCCGGGCCCTGCGAATGGGTGCCCCCGGTGCGCATCTCGGACGCTGTTGACCGGTCCGCGGCAGGGATGCATCCAGAACATGGATCCCGCGCCGACTGCGGTGGCCCCGTAGACTTCTTCCTCCGCGAACCGGTTGATCTCGGCCCGGAAGCGTTCGCCCATCGCATTGATCCGCGCGTAGATCCCCGGCTCCTCCTTGAGGCGGCGGAGGACCGCAGTCCCGGCCGCGGTCACCATGGGATTCCCGTTGAACGTTCCTGCCATGAGGATGGCGCCCGGCTCGCAGTCGTATTCCATCAGGCGCATGGCCTCGGACGATCCGCCCATCGCGCCGAAGGGCAGGCCGCCGCCCGCGATCTTGCCGTAGACGCTCACATCGGGGATGACCCCGTAGAACTCCCGCGCGCCGCCCGGGGCCAGGCGAAAGCCGGTGATCACTTCGTCGAAGATGAGGAAGGCCCCGATCTCGCGCGTGATCCTGCGCAGCTCGAGCAGGAATTCCTTGTCAGCCGGTATCGAGCCGCCTGCGCCCTGCACCGGCTCGACGATCACGGCCGCCAGGCGGGAGGCGTGGCGGCGGATCTTGTCGAAGGCCGCCGGGTGATTGAAGGGCAGGACGATCGTCTCCTTCCAGGCGCCTTCGGCCAGCCCGGGGCTTTCCGGCAGCGCCGCAGGATCTTCGACCGGTCCAAACTCCTCAGGATGGGGCCGCGGCCGGCCGAAGCTGACCGCCAGCAGATCGTGCGTCCCGTGATACCCACCTTCGAACTTCGCGACCAGCTGCCGGCTCGTTGAGGCGCGCGCCAGCCGTAGCGCATACATGGTGGCCTCGGTCCCCGAGTTGCAGAAGGTGACCTTCTCCACCCCGGGCGCCATGTCGCAGAACAGCTTCGCGAATTCATACTCGTGCTCGTGGCACAGCCCGTAGTGCGTGCCGCGCGGCAGCGCCTCCCGGATCGCCGCGTCGACCTCCTCCGGCGCATTGCCGAGTATCATGACCGAGAAGCCCAGCATGAAGTCCAGGTACTCGTTGCCATCCGCGTCCCAGATCCTGCCGCCCTTCGCCCGCTTGACCACCATCGGAAACGGGTCTGCCAGCCTGAAGAGGCTGCCGACGCCCGCGGGCATGACGGTGCGGTTTCTTTGCCAGGCGGCGAGCGACTTGGGACTCCTGGCCGCTATCTCGCCGCGATACGCGTCGAGGGTTGCAGCGATTTTCTCCTGATCTGCCATGGGTAGTGCTCCTTATTGCGGGCGATCGCTCTCTTCCCCGCCAACGCGCACCCACTCGAAGGTGAGTTTCAGCACGTTGAGCAGCGGCTCGACGTTCAAAACGTCCGGTGTGTCCCACACCTGGTGATAGAAGGCCACCTGCTGTTGGGGCCACTTGAAGGGGAGCAGCGTCGTGGCCTTCAGGCCCGCGCGGCTGAACGGGCCCGCGTCGGACGAGGCTCCGAAGGACGCCGGCTTGACCACGTAGGGAACCCCGGCGCGCTCTGCGGCCGCGACCACGCTCCGCACCATCTCGGGCGAATTCTTCACGGTGCCGTTCGTCTCTGACGTGAGGATGCCGATCTCCGGATAGGCAACCATCTCGGCATTGAGCAGCCGCGCGTCCAGCCGCCTGAGCTCGTCTTGATGGCGCTCGACATAACGTCGAGAACCCCGGCAGCCGGCCTCTTCGCTGCCGAAGGAGATGAACCGGATCTCCGTGTGAGGGGTGATGTAGGAAGGGTTCTGCACGAGGAACCGGGCCATCGCCACCGCGAGGCTACTGGCCGAGAGATTGTCCATCGCACCCGGCACAGTGCCTCCGTTCTTCCTGTCCCGGTTGATGAACAGGGCAAAGAGGATGGAGGGGAGGATCGGGAAGGCCAGCAGAACCCAGCCCAAGGTCCCGGTGCGGACAACCGCGGCATTGCCCGCGATTACGCCTGCCAGTTGGATGATGCTCAGGACCAGCATGAGGGCCGACCCGGCGAGATAGGTGATCGAGAGAAAGTAGAAGCCGTAACCCGTGAGGCGCAGCCAGGTGCTCTCGGGCGCGCTGTCATGGTGGCCGCTGATGATCAGCAGTCGCTTCACGTCTGCGGTTCCGGGTCCGCGCAGCGTGCCGATCACATTCATCGACCGGACCTTGGGAAAGAGCGGATCGGCCCACTCCAGGCCGAAGACGAATTGGCAGATGAACAGCAGGGGTGCGAGGACGGCGCACACGAGCGCGAGAGCGGCGAGGACGACGGTGAGCCATGGGGGGATCCCCGCCAGGCGGCCCACGACAAGGTTGAGCGCAGTCGCTGCGAACATCAGGAACGCGCCGGGATACGGGCTCAGGAAGGCGCCCGGCGCGACGGTGAATTCTTCGATGGTGACGTTTGCGGCGCCCAGGTGCGATTCCAACTCCCGCGCGAGGATCGCGGCGCGCTGCCCCTCCTGGGGACTGCCCGGCACGCCGGGGCCAACCTCGGTGCAGATCCGCCTGACGAGATCGAGGGCATAGCGGGCATCACTGTCAGAAATGTGCTCAGGCATTGGCCGGTCCTCCTGCTTCGAAAGTGGTTAGCCCCGGCGCTTCTCGCCGTGTGGGTCATCAGCGACTGGTCGAGAATGGCCCACAAGCCCGGCGCGTTGCGGTGGGCGCAAGGCCAATCCGGCAGCCAGAACGAGCAGGGCCATGCAGATGGCCATGGCCGCCAGGATGCCGCGAGATCTGTGGGTGTCATCCGTCATCATTGCATCCTCGCCGCGCACTAAAATCGCATGAACAGCGCCGCGACCGCCTGCGGGAGGCCGTGCATGAGAGATCCCGGTATGACACTGCCGGTGCGTTCGCGCAACCAGGCGAACACGAAGCCGGCGACCGTCGCCCCGGCAGCCCAGGCCCAGTCCAGCCGATATTGGCCCGTCGCAGGATTGAAGCCGTTGAAGGCATGCATCAGCCCGAACAGCAACGTTGCGATGACCAGCCCCCAGCCCCAATTGGCTTCAAGCAGGCGGTAGGGCCGCCCGAAGACGGCGTTCAGCCGCGACTGCATGTAGCCGCGATACAGGATCTCTTCCCCGGGGCCCAGGAACAAGAGGTAGAAGACAAAGCCGGTCAGCCGTTCGCCGAGCGTCATGGCGGAGAAGACGCCCGCCTGGACCAGGATGAGCGCGGGTAAGGCCGCTCCCATGCGTGCATCTTTACGCGCCGGCCCGGTGGGTCCTATCCTGCGGCTCAGTAGCCGGCTGAGCCACCACAGCAGCGCGATCCAAACCAGCATGCTGAGCAAGCGGCGCGGCCAGAACCAGCCCGGATCCGGCAGATACCTCGGCAGGAAGCCGGGTAGCAAGAAGTCCGCCACGAAGAAGGTGAGGGCGAACGGCAGCCAGAGTGACAGCCCTGTCTTGCACTGCGGGATGAAGTCGCCCAAGTTCAGGCCGTATGCCTCGAGACTTGGGCGGTGCACCAGTACCATCAGGAGCGCTACTGCGATCCAGAGCGCATATACCAGGAAACGTGTCCCCCACTCTTTGCCGTCAAGGCCGAGCGCAGGGATCAACCAGAGGACGATGACGAGGCGCGTCACGATGAATACGGCTATGACTTCGACCACCGCCAGCAACCGAGACCAGAACGTGGACATTCTTACCTCCACAATCGTCTGATGGTCACGATTTTCGGTCGCGGCGCGACTGTAGCAGCAACCCTGTGCGCAGGACGGCCCAGGCGCCCGCAAAGACGCCGCTCACCCTCAGGATCCACGCGAGATCGGGCATGAAAAGGCGCAGGAAGGCGAGCATCCCGCTGGACTTCAGATACGCCAGGCCCCCCGCGAGCGACAGGTTCGGGATCAGGGGCAGCAGGATGTGCCGCGCCCATGACCGCGCCCCAGCCGGGCGGAGTGCCCCATCCCGGCTCCAACGGCGCAGGGTCCCCACCGTGGCGATGGCGGTGACGACCTGGAGGAGCGGGAGCAGCGGCAGAAGGCGAAAGACCGAGGGCACAAAGCCCAGCTTTGGGGGAGGAGGCTGGAGGCCCGCGAGCACGGCTGCTGCGCCCGTGCCGACCTCTTCGGTCAAGGGCGGCAGTCCATAGGCGCCTGAGTTGAAGAGCAGGACCAGGCCCCTCTTCCGCTCCGGAACGATCGCCATGAACGCGACGAAATCCGGGACGTTGCCCGCGTGGGAGAAGATCTTCGTGTGGTCTATGTCGCACTCGACCCAGCCCATGCCGTACCGGCCCATCGAGGCGTCCCCCACGAGCCAGTCGACCGCGCCGCGGTGCATCTCGTCGATGCCCGCGCCCGACAGGATCCGTGCATCCCCGTACCGCCCTCCGTTGAGATGCGCGATCAGGTAGTGCGCCATATCTTCTGCGCAGGAGATGAGCTGGCCGGAAGGCAGCGAGCCGCCCGGGATGGGCAGATCGGGCGCAGGGACAGGGTTGCCGAACCATTGGCGGTGGCCCAGCGCCAGGCCGTCCCCCTGCGCTACCGCCTTGGAGGTGTAAGTGTGGCTCATCCCGAGCGGTTCGAGGATGTAGTGCTTGACATAATCCGCGTACGATTCGCCGGTGGTGACCTCGACGATCAGTCCCAGGATGTTATAGTTCAGGTTGCAGTATTGGAACGTCGAGCCGGGCGGACGGGTCACCTTGAGGGTCGCCAGGCCGCGCACCCCGCGCTCGAGCGCGTCCGGGCTGTCATCTTCCGCCAGGATGAGCTCGCCCGCCATCGTGGGCAGGCCGCTGGTCTGGTTCAGGAGGTGGTGCACCGTCATCGCGGCGGAGGCCTCGGGATCCGCCACCCGGAACCAGGGCAGGTAGCGCTGCACCGGCGCGTCCAGCTCGACCAGGCCTCGCTCGACCAACTGCATCACGGCCAGTGCCGTGAACGACTTGGTGAGCGAGCCGATGAAGAAGGGTGTCTGCGGGCCCGAGGTTTCGCCGCCAGGGCGTGCAAGGCCGTACCCTCGGTGATAGGTGATCGTGTCGCCCTCGACCACCGCGAGAGATGCGCCGGGAATATTCAGGTGCTGCATCTGGCCATCGACGTAGGCGTCGAGCGCATCGTTGGGGGTGTTGTGTGTTGTTGGGTTCATCGGGTGACTCTCCTGGCGGCCGGTGGTGGCGCCTCTCGCCGTTAGGTGCCGGGCACCTCCGAGGGCCCGGCACCTGGATCATCCCGCCGCGTCGCTCGTCTTTAGGTGCCCGGCACTTGCCAAGTGCCGGGCACCTGGATCAAGTTGCCTGCCAGGAACTCCCTGATGGCCCGCATGGTTTCCGCGGGTCGCTCCATCTGCGGGTTGTGACCCGCGCGCTCGATCAGCTCCAGCTTCGCGTTCGGCAGCCGGTCTGCGAGGATCGCCTGGTGCTCCGGCGGGAACAAGAAGCAATAGCGCCCGGCCAGTACGAGTGTGGGCGTATGGATCTCGCCGAGCCGGTCCATCACGTTCCACCCGTCGAGCAACTGGCCGTAGCCCTGGATGAGGGCCTCGGGCCGGTACACGGTGTGCGGTCCTTTGAGCATACCAAGAGCCATCGTTAGCGGGTTGATGTGGTAGAAATACCCTGTCATGAATTTCATCACGGTGCGCTGGTAGGTCTCGGGCGTGACCTGGCCGCTGTAGAAACGGCGCGCCGCTTCCACCGCGGGGGCGCTGAAGCCTCGCTTCGCCAGGATCTCGGGCGCATTCTCCCGCACCCACTTCTGGTCGCCACCGGTGTTCATCAGGACCAGGTGCGAGAGGTTCTGCCCGTAGCGCAGCGCATACTCCAACGCGACATTCCCGCCGAAGGAGTGGCCCAGCACGGCCCACTTGTCGAAGCCCAACGCCTGGCGCAGCGCGTCCGCATCCCCGGTCAGGTTCTCCCAGGTCATGGAGCTGACCTCCGCGCCATCCGAGCGGCCGTTGCACCGGTGGTCATAGAAGATCAGGGTGAATTGATCCGCCAGGGGCTCCAGGGGCAGCAGGGAGGTGTGATCCAGGCTGGGGCCGCCGTGCATGAGCAGCAGCGGATAGCCGTGGCCGATGGTTTTGACGTACAGGGAGGCTCCCCGGATGGACATAGTTGTCATAATCGTGTCTCCTGGCCATCCTCATCGATCCCATACGCGCTCTCGATCAGCTCCACCAGGCGCTTGATGAAGCGGGCCGCGGGAGCACCATCGACGACATCGTGGTCGAGCAGTACGGTCAGGTGGAGGATCTCGCGGGGCTCGATGCGGCCCTCGACGACGGCGGGCTTGGTGGCTGTGCTTCCGACGACCAGGGAGAGCGAGACCGGTGTGGTGGCAATCCCCCAGCCGCTGTGCCCCTTGCCGAACATGCCGACCGCGGTAATTGCCACCGTGCCCGACGCAGACACCCGGATCGCCGGGTCGTTGCGGGTTGCGAAGGCCATGACTGCCTTCACCACCCCGGATAGCGGCCAGGGCAGGAGCATGGCGGAACGGAACCAGTCGGGCATGCCCCGGTTCGCGGGCGCCGGCGCAGCCTGCGCGGCTCGGATCTCCTCGTGGATCTCCCGGTAGCTCTTGCGGTTGGCAGCCCGGACCTGGTGGCCCATCAGCGCGCGCTTTCCGCCGGTCTCGTGCTCGATCATGATACCGACATTGACATCGTCGAACATGACGAGCTGTCCATGGCCTTTCAGGTAGGCCTGCACCTCTTTGTTTTCGTCTACCGCGCGGGCCAGGCAGTGGACCAGGAAGCCGGTGAAAGAGAGCGTCTCCCCGGAGGCGGCTTTGTGCGCCGCGATGCGCTGCCGGGGGACTGTGACGTCCACCTCCAGCAGGGCGGTCATCCACTGCGTCGGCCCGGACAGGTGGAGCGCGTTGATCCACAAGCGGCGCCCCGGGCTGAGGTCGACGACGCGATACGGTCCGGTCTCACAGTTCGGTTGTGGTGGAGTCGTGGCTGGGTCGTGGGTGCTGTGACCGGTGGCACGTGTGCCCGATGTGGAGCGGGTGAACGAGCGGAGGGTCAGTGCCAGCCCCGCGCCGCCGAGCAGCGCGGGGAGGAGAACGGCAGGGAATCTGGTACGCATCGTCTGTACCTCCTCTTGCAACTTTATACGTCGCAGGGGCCTGCCGGTTGCGAGGAGGTGCGTTGTGGATGCGCGCCAATGGCGGTCGCGCGACACGGCGAGTGTCGCGCGACCGCGTGAGCGTGGGCGAGTGCACCGAAGACATGCGCACCACGACCTGGGGGCGCGCATTCGCGGGGGTCACGGGTCTGGCGCACTCGCCCCTACACGATCGTTGTCCTTCCCTTGCAGATCGGCCGCCAACCGTTCTTCTACGAAGGTTTCCAGGGTCGGCCAATCACGAAAGTACCTTGCCTCGCCGCTGTTGGCGTGTTGGACGCT
>Ga0123333_10002852_pt1 | contig 17229 bp, 10 predicted proteins | sample BioC12SIPDNA_3_FD_89957 | JGI IMG/M metagenome (GOLD analysis project Ga0123333, IMG submission 89957) | Anaerobic biogas reactor microbial communites from Washington, USA - Biogas_R2_B C12 SIP DNA | ecosystem: Engineered > Bioreactor > Anaerobic > Unclassified | place: Washington, USA... | reverse complement strand
GGAATCTACCACGACGGAATCTGCCACGACGGAATTGAGCACGACGTTCCCGGCGTCCCTGCACCTGTGCCTGGAGCGGAAGGCGCTGTTGCGTTACGGCGAGAACCCCCATCAGGGCGCGGCGCTGTACGCGATACCGCAGGCACCAGGAGCCGATCTGGTGTCGGCCCGCCAACTCAATGGCAAGGAGCTGTCCTACAACAACCTGATGGACCTGGACGCAGCGCTGGCAATCGTCCGCACGCTGCCGGACGCCGCGGCGGTGGTGATCAAGCACACGAACCCCTGTGGGGCGGCCTGTGCACCCACGCTGGCAGAAGCGGCGCGGCACGCCATGGAAGGGGATCCGATCAGCGCCTTCGGCTCCATCCTGGCCTTCAATCAGCCGGTGGATACGGCGACGGCCGAGTATCTGGCAACTCCGGGGCTGTTCGTCGAGGCGATGGTTGCGCCGCACTACGATCCGGCCGCGCTGGAGATCCTGACCACCAGGCCGAAGTGGAAGAGCAACGTCCGGCTGATGGAAGTGGGATCGCTGCGGATGCCGCAGGACGTCCGGCACTACCGCCACATCGACGGCGGCCTGCTGGTGCAGGAGGCCGACCTGCTGGCGGACGAACCGCAACAGTGGCAGGTGGTCACGCAGACGGCCCCCACACCGGCGCAGCTGAGCGAACTCCAGTTCGCCTGGGCCATCGCGAGGCACGTCAAGTCCAATGCCATCGTGTTGAGTCGAAACCGCTGCCTGTGCGGCGCCGGCGCTGGGCAGATGAGCCGCGTGGATTCGGTCGACATTGCCATCCGCAAGGCGGGCGACCGAGCGGCCGGCTGCGTGCTGGCTTCCGATGCCTTCTTCCCGTTTCCCGACTCGATTGACCGGGCGGCGGAAGCGGGTATCGTGGCCGTCATCCAGCCAGGCGGATCGCGCAAGGACCAGGAGGTCATCGACGCCTGCAATGCCCGGCAGTTGTCCATGGTCTTCACCGGCCGCCGGCACTTCAAACACTGACAACGGCCATCTGACGCGCCTCGCCAGACCTCCCGGATCAAACCTTCGTGACCACCATTCTCGACCAGATCGTCGCGGTTAAACGGCAGGAGATCGCCGCGGCCCAGATCCAGCGCACGCAGGTCGACCTGCGTGCCGCGGTGAAGGATGCCCCCCCGGTGCGTGATTTCCTGGCGCAACTGGCGGCCGGCGGACCGATCAAGCTGATCGCGGAAATCAAGAAAGCCAGCCCGTCGAAGGGGGTCATCCGCGAGCAATTCCAGCCGCTGGAGATCGCCCAGACCTACGCCACTCACGGCGCAACGTGCCTGAGCGTGCTGACCGATCGGCAGTTCTTCCAGGGCGGCCTCGACGTGCTGCAAGCGGTCCGCCACCAGGTCCGCCTCCCGGTGCTCCGCAAAGACTTCATTCTCGATCCCTACCAGGCGTGGGAGGCACGTGCCGCCGGCGCCGACGCGGTGCTGCTGATCGCGGAATGTCTGGACGACGACCACTTGACGCGGCTCTACGACACGGTCTGCGAACTTGATATGACGGCTCTGGTGGAACTATACGAGCCGGGCAACCTGGAACGAGTGCTCAGACTGGGCGCTCCCCTGATCGGCATCAACAACCGCGATCTGCGGACGTTCGTGACAGATGTTGGTCACACTATCCGGCTGCGGGCACAGATCCCCTCCGATCGTCTGGTGGTAGCGGAGAGCGGCATTCATACGCGGGCCGATGTGCTGCGGCTGGAACAGGCCGGCATTGCGGCCATGCTGGTGGGGGAACGTTTGATGGCGGCCCCCGACATCGGCTTGGCCGTGCGCACCCTGCTCGGAGCGGAAAAACCCGCGTAGCCACTGCCGGACGCGAACACTATGATAGTGCCGGAGTCAGCTTTTGGCCGGCACCCGTGCCGCGGGGTGGGCACCTGCTTGCGTGCGATCGGGTCCCGGGTGCGCCGGCTCACCACAAGCAACGTGGAGTCGAAGTTATGCCCGGTGTGATTGAGTCGTTGTCCACCATCAACAGCCTGCTGCGCACTGGACTGGCCATCGTCCTGGTCGGCTTGATCGGGGCCGGCGGGTGGTACGGCTATCGCATCCACACCGAGGGGGACCGCGCCCTGAAACAGCGGGACGAGCAGTTGGCCAGTTACCGCAACGAGTTGCTGGCCAAACAGGATCTGCTCGACCAGCAGAAACTGCAGCTGCAGGAACGGGACACCACGATTGCGGAGCAGGAAGTCGCACTGCGCGAGAAGGATGAGCGGATCCAGAAGCTTGACATGTCGTTGCGGCTGCTGAAGGTGAATCACCGGGTCGGCTGGCTCACGGTCCTGGAACAGGATGTCGACCCCGCCACCAACCGGTTATACACGGTGGGCCAGTTTGTCGAAGTCAATGACCAGGGTCAGCCGATCAGTGCACCGAAGGAGTTCCGGGTCAACGGCGACGTCATCTATATCGACAACTGGGTGGTGAAGTTCGACGACAAGTATGTGGAGCACGCGGAGATCGACCGCTCCACTTCGCTGGTGTTGTTCCGGCGCATTTTCGGCGAGGACCAGACGCCCAATGATGGATTCCCCATCGATACCGTCGGGGCCCGCCCCAAGGCCTACGGCAGCGACAATCGAGTGTCGGACTTCGAGAAGCGGATCTGGGATGAGTTCTGGACGATTGCCAACGACGAGGCCAAGGCGAAGGAGCTGGGCATCCGAGCGGCGCACGGCGAGGCCCCTTCGATGAAACTGCAGAAGGGAAAGTCGTACCGCGTGTTGCTGCGGGCATCCGATGGACTCTCCATCACGCCCGACTCAGGCCCGCCGCCCATCCCAGGCGAGCCGCCTGCGTGATGGCGTTCATGATGGCGTTCAGCTGTTCTCGGAACTCGTGGCTTCTTCCTCGCGCAGCAGCTGCAGCAGCTTGGCGCGGAGTTCCTTGACGCGCAGGTCCAGCGGCAGCACGATTCGACGTTCGCCGGTCTGGGCACGCCGGGCCTGATCGGGATTGTTGCGCCGGACCAGCAGAATCGCGGGGAGGTGCCGGGTGTGTTCGGCCCTACCAAACTCGTTGAACGCGTCAACGGCTGCATCCCCCAGTTCGCCGGCCGAGAAGATCACGCAGTCGGCCAGCGGGTCGGCGTCGAGATGATCCTCGAACCGCTGCAGCGCCCGCTGGGGATTGCCGAAGATCAGCACGCGGTAGCCCCGTTTCTTGAGTGCGTTGCGGATGGTATCCTGCATGCTGACGCGGGACTCCACCAGCAGCACCGTCCGTTCGTCCCCCTCGAGTTCCACCGGGGAATCGTTCATGGACGAGACGTCGTCCGGATCGGCCTGCTGCGCCGCGTCCTGGTCCGGCACGAACACCCCCGGATCGCCCGCCTTGAGACGCTTCATGACGTGGTTCAGCTCGTCCAGCATCTCGCCAGGCGTCTGGAACCGCCGCTCCGGCTTGAGATCCATGGCCCGATTGCAGAAGGCAATTACGTAGTTGGGCAGCTCGGGAACCAGTTGCCCGAGCGGGGGCACGTCGCGGAAACGCGCGATGCTCAGCCGCTTGATGCGATCGCGCGTTTCGAACAGCGGCGGCCGTCCGGCCAGCATGTGATACAGGATGGCCCCCGCGAAGTAGATGTCGCTGCGCTTGTCATTCTTCCGCACGCCGGTAACCCGCTCCAGGCCGGCATAGTCGATACTGCGCGGGTTGGGAGCCGCGGCAATCGCCTCCTCGCTCATGTCCGCCGAGATGGCCGCCAGGCCGAAATCGACCAGCTTGGCGCGACCGTGACTGGTGATCAACACGTTGGACAGCTTCATGTCGCGGTGCGTCACCCCCTTGCTCAGGGCATAGTGCAGCCCTGCCAGGATATCGGCCAGCAGGCGCAGGGAGACGTCCAGGTCGAGCTGTTTGCGGACCTTGATAAAATCGCGCAGGTTCTGGCCTTCGACGAAGTCCATCACCATGAACGGGCGGCGGTTTTCGTCCAGCACCTCGTAGACGGGGACGATGTTCGGGTGCCGCAGCGGCATGACCATCCGCGCTTCGCGCAGAAACTGTTCGGTCGTCACCGGATCGTCCGCATATCGCCTGCGCAACACCTTCACGGCCCGGTCGCGTTTGGTGTCGCGGTGCAGCGCCCGATAGACCCGCGCAAAGGTCCCGGCACCGACCATGTAGAGAACCTTGTAGTTCCCGTAGAAGTACCCGTCGCGCTTCCCCTCAACGATCCGATCCACTTGGAAATTCGTCAGGAGTTCGCGCCGGACCATCAGCGCTGTGAACTGCTCGAGCGGCACATCGCGACTGCCAAACTCGCCCCAGATCGACTCCAACTGGTGGGAGTTGATCAGGTCACAGTCGAATGCCCGTTGGGCGAATTTTTCCGCCGTGATTTCGGCCATCGAGATACAGAGCTCCTAGTCATAGTCGAAAAGTGCCTTGGCCAGCAGCGCAACGGATACAGACGTGTCAACGACCTTCATCCTATGCGACCCGGCGGCCAGAAGCAACTTGAAATCGACGGCGAAGCAGGGCCGTACGCTCTATGGCCGACGCTCGGCCTGCCGCAGCACGATGGGCCGCGCAACGATCCGCTTCGACGTGCCGGTCCCGTCCTCTCCAGCCGTCCCGCCCCATCACTCCGCCTGACCGTCATCACCCGAATTCTGACGGTACGCATCGCGCTCCCGACGCGTAGCCTCCAGGTCAAACACCAGGTACTTCATGTCCAGGCGCAGCTGGCTGAGCGCTTCCTGGACCAGCGTCAGGATGCGGCGGCGGCGGCGCGTGCTTTCCACGACTCGATCCCAGACCGGCTCCAAGGCCATGCGATACTGTGGCGGCAGTCCGGCCAGGAGCTGGCCCAGTTCCATCATGTCTTTTGGCAGTTCGTCGGTGTCGGCGGGCGTGAATCGAGGTGCTGTACTCATGAGCCTTGTCTCCTGGAGGTGGTAGATGGGATACACCGGAAACGCACACGGTGTGCCAGATCCTCGCAGGCGCTCGGCAGTTCGCGCAACTCGTTCACTGTCCTCAACTTACGCAAAACCGGCCACGCGCCGCTCCGGGGCCGTGTGGCAATATTACCTCATCATCACCTCATGGTTGCTCTGGCCGCATAACGCAAATCATGTTACAAGCAGCCCTTACGCTCATGCAACACGCTGTGCACGCGATGTTGCCAAAGTGCCACGCGGCACGCCGCCCCCGTGCGCGTGCCGGAGAGCGAGGATCAGCCGTCCCCATCGGATTGAAGTGCCGGGCATGGATGCAGCCACTGCCAGTTCGCCGAACCACCTGCATCCTGTGGGCAGACGCGGTCCTGCAGGCAGACGGGGCCGCGCTCCGGGACGGGGTGCCGACCACCGCCGCACCTGCTGCGCGCTGCCCGCATCGCTCCTCTTGGCCATGCTCCCCGTGGCCATCGTGTGGTGGCCGGCCGGGCCGGTCGCCGCTCAGTTCTACGAATCATTCGAGGGCCCCGAGAAAAGCTGGCGACAGGCGGACCACGACTGCAGCCTGCGTGTGACGCGCCACACGCGGACGTTCGACCAGGCTCAGGCGGGACAGGCGAGCGAGTCGATACAGTTTCACGCAGGTGTGGGGACCTACATCCATCTGGTGCACGACATTCCACCGTCACGCATCATTGAAGAGCTGGGCATCAGTCTCTGGGTGAAGTCGAATCGAACTGGTCTCCAGCTGGCAGCGCGCGTCGTCTTGCCGCGTTCCAAGGATCCGCGCACGGGCAAGCTGGTGACGACGCTCATCCGCGGTAGTTCCTATTCCCAGACAGGCATGTGGCAGAAGCTGAGCATCGATCAGCCCGCGTTGCTCGTATCCCGGCAGATCCCGATGCTGCGGTCTCAGCTCGGCCCGAACGTCAGCGAGCGTGAGGCCTATGTGGATCTGGTCGTCTTGAACGCCTATGGTGGTCCGGGTCAGACGGACCTGTGGCTCGACAATCTGGAACTGGTTGGTCAGGTTTCGACCGACATCTCGACCGATCGCGGCGACGAAGAGCCCGACGCAGCTTCGGTCTCTGACACGGCTGCGGGGCCGGCCGCGCGCAACGCTGACCCGCCGCCAGGTCTTCCGGATACACCGCTGACAAGTGGAGGACGTTCGCAGCTGGTCCGTGCAATTGACCACAACGGCGAGCCGTTCGCGTGGCTCAAGTCGCTCGGCTTCAATGCCGCCCGCGTGGTCGCACCACCGACTGCTGAGCAGTTACAGGAGGCGGCGGACAGCGGCTTGTGGTTGATCGCACCACCTCCGGTGAGCCCGTGGCCGGTGGAGTCCGGCACGGGGCTGGAACCGATCCTGGCGTGGGACGTCGGCGCGTCAATGTCGGCGGAAATGATCGAGTCCACACGACGCCTGGCCACGCAGTTGCGGAGCGTACCGGCCGCAACACGCCGTCCGATCCTGTGCCTGCCGCGGGAGGACATCTGGCAATACAGCCGCATTGCCGATCTGGTGGTGCTCGAACCGCCCGGCCCCCACGGCTCACTGCCCCTGGCCGACCTTGGCGCGTGGTATCTGCAGCGGGCCCATCTGGTGCGCCTGGGCACGCAGTTCTGGGCTTCCATCCGCACGCAAGTGCGGACGGCTGTGGTCGACCAGATCCGGATCCTGGGCGGCGAGGACGCCGCCGCGTGGACTCTGGAGCCGGAACAGATCCGCCTGCTGGCCTACCACGCGATCGCGTCCGGTGCCCGCGGGCTGTGGTTCCGATCCGAGTCGCGGCTCGACGCGACCGACCGGCATTCCATCCTGCGCGCCAAGATCCTGCACTGGCTCAACCTCGAACTGGCACTGCTCGAACCGTGGGTGACGACCTGCCAGCATGAAGTCGAGTTGCCGACGGGCGAGGTGGGGGCGCGGGCCAGCGTCCTCAAGACCGACCGGTCGCGTCTGCTGCTGGTCATGCGGCGCACTGCCGACCAGCAATACGTGGCCGGTCTGGCCGACGAGCGTCCGGTGACGGTGGAAGTGCCGGGGGTGCCCGAGACCGACGAGGCCTATCATCTGACGGAGGACGGGTTGCGGCGGTTGCGGCAGGTGCGCGGCACCGGCATGCGCATTACACTCGAGGGATCACAGGAGGTGTCGGCCGTCGTCCTGACCCAGGATCGGCTGGCCATCAATTATCTGGCCCGCCAGATCAACGCCGCCCGGCAGGAGCGGAACGAACTGGCGCGCGGCATTGCCGCGCAGCTGTACGCGGCGGTTGTCGAAACGCACCAGCAGTTGCTGACGTTCGCTCCCGCCGCCAACTTGACCAATCCGGCCGGCGAAGGGCAATCGCTATCGCAGGCGCGCAGCGCGCTGCAGTATTTCGAACGGCTGGCGGAGAGCGGTGGGCACGAGCGCGCTCACGAGTATCTGCAGCGCGGCCTGGAGCAGTTGGCGGCCACGCGCTACGCCGACTGGAAGCAGGCTGCCGATGCGTTTCCCACGCCGGTGTCCAGTCCGCTGTGCGTGACGTTCTTCGCCTTGCCCTATCACCACGCCTTGAGCCAGCGTCTGTGTGGGGCGATCTGGGGCCCCAATGCGTTGCCGGCCGGCGATTTCGAGCAACTGCCGCTGCTGCAGTCCAGCGGCTGGCGCAATCTGGCAGGGCATCAGCCGGAGCTCCGGACCGCAGTGGAACTGTCGCTCCACACGCCCCATGCGGGCCGGTCCGCCCTGCGCATTCAGTGCTGGCCGGCGCCATCGGCATCGGCCCCGCCGACCGTGGAGGCACCCCCTATCGCGATCGTCAGTGCGCCGGTACCGGTCCAGCCCGGCCAGATCCTGCGGATCCACGGCTGGGCACGCGTGCCGGCTCCGATTCAAGGCAGCCTGGATGGTCTGCTCATCTACGATTCGCTGGCCGGCATGGACCTGGCCGTACGCATCCACGAATCCCAGGACTGGCGCGAGTTCACACTGTATCGCGCTGCGCCGCGTGCGGACTCGGTCACGCTCACGTTCGCCCTGACCGGCATCGGCGAGGCCTGGCTGGACGACGTGACGGTGAACGTCCTGGAACCCGCGGCCCAGCAGGCACTCGGGCCGGCATCCCATCCGTCGTGGCAGCCCATCCCGCAGTAACCCCTCTACTCAAACACACTGTTTTGGGCGACGATGCAGGCGTCTGTTTGTGTGCCGCGCCGTTGGCTGCGGACAGCGACGTGCCCCGCGTCGCGCGGCGGCGCACTGCGTTGGATGATCGAGACTGGCACGCGATGCTCCTCAAGATGCACAGACTGCTGATACTCCTGGCCGAGCCCGCGGTGGCGTGGGAAACGTCCCGGCCCGCCCTGCCCGCCTGGGTCTGGTGGACGGCCAGCGTGGCGGCCATGGTGCTGCTGCTGATCCTGCTGGGTCTGGTCCGCATCGTGCGGGCGCGGCGCAGGACGCACGACTCGCCCGAGTTGATGCCGTTTATCGATGTGGGGCTGCTGGCTGCCAGCGGCCCACCGCCGCACGGACCGCGTCTCGAGTTCTACGGGACCCCGGTACGGCTGGCGGTGGTCGTCATCGCTCCAGCCGGTCGCCAGGGGGAGTTGCCACCCGCGGCAGCGCTGCCGGCGCTGTTCGACCGCCTCGTGCCGGGATTGCCCGATGTGGTGGCCAACCACCAGCCGCTGATCTTCCGCTGGCCAGCGCAGCTGAGCGCGCAGGGCTTCGCCCAATCGTTCTTCAACCATGTCGCGCTGCCGGGCGATCGCGGGAAGAGCACCCCGTGGTGCAGCATCGCGGGCAAACTGCAGGTGGGCGACCGGGTGTTCCTCGTCGGTTTCGTCTGCTGCGCGAGCCACTCGAACGCGCTCGGGCAGTTCGTCGTGCAGTACGAGGGGCAGTGGCTGGATATACTGCGTATTCGAGACCACGACCGATGAGCCTGTGGCGTGCCTCCCAACACCTGCGGTCCGATGCGCTGGCCATCTGGCGGGCAGGGGTGGCCGCTGCCGACAGCGCGCGGCTGGTTGCCCAACATGTCCGGGTCGATGGCGCAACGCTGCATATCGCCGATGAGGCGCTGGCGCTGCCACGCCTCCGCCGCATCGTGGTCGTGGGGGCCGGCAAGGCAGGGGCCGGCATGGCCGCCGGTCTGGAGGCTGCGCTCGGACGCAGTGTGCTCTCCACCAAACACGTCACCGGCTGGGTGAACGTCCCGGCGGACTGCGTGCGCCCGCTGCCGCACATCACGCTCCACGCCGCACGGCCGGCGGGCGTCAATGAGCCCACGGCGGCCGGGATCGCCGGCTGCGCCCAGATTCTCCAACTGGTGGAACAGTTAACGGCTGACGACCTGTGTGTCTGCCTGCTCTCGGGCGGGGGATCGGCGCTGCTCCCCGCGCCAGCGCCGGGCATCACGCTCCAGGACAAGCTGGCGGTCATCCAGCATCTGAGTAGCGCTGGCGCCAACATCCAACAACTCAACACGGTCCGTAAACACTTGAGTCGCATCAAGGGAGGGCGGCTGGCACGCGCCTGCCGCGCCGGCCACCTGGTGACCCTCATCATCTCCGACGTGCTGGGCGACCCGCTTGACGTGATTGCCTCAGGCCCCACCGTGCCCGACACCACCACGGCGCGCGAGGCACTGGCCATTCTGGACCAGTTTCACGCTCGGGCAGCCGGCATCTCCAAGGCCGTGTTTGACTGCCTGCAGACGCAAGTCGCACAGGCCGGCACGGCAGAGCCGCAGGCCGGCTGCCACGTCACCAATCATGTGATCGGCAACAACGCAGTGGCTGTCGACGCGGCCGGCCAGGAGGCGGAACGGCGCGGCTACTCGCACGCGATGCTCGCGGCACGGCAACTGGAAGGAGCGGCCGAGACGGTCGGCCGGCATCTGGCCGAGATGGCCCGCACCATGCAACGCACGCCGGGCCCCGATTGCCTGATCACCGGTGGCGAACCGACTGTGACGCTGGCCCCTCCCGCGGTGCGCGGTCTGGGCGGTCGCAATCAGCAACTGGTGCTGGCCGCCCTGCAGGACCTCGTCGCCGCTGCGCCGCACTGCCCCGGCACGTCCCCGCTCGACGGCCTCCTCATCCTCTCGGGCGGCACCGACGGCGAGGATGGTCCTACTGACGCAGCCGGCGCGCTGGCCGACGCGCCCCTGGCAAGCGCCGCTGTCGAGCAGGGGCTGGATCTTCAGCACTACCTGGCGCGCAACGACGCGTACCACTTCTTCGAGCCGCTTGGCGGGCTCATCAAGACAGGCCCGACCCACACGAACGTCTGTGACGTGCGGGTCGTCCTGGTGAATCAACAGGCAGGCTCGAAATAAAACAGACACCTTGGCTGTCACAGCACACGGCAGGCGGGACGCCGGCCCGGTTGCCGGCTGACACTAGTCCCACCACCACTGTCCGGCAGGCAGATCCTGGAGCGAAACCTGGCCGTATCCGGCACTGACCTGGCCCTCGTCGTCCGGCAGGAGATTGTCCGATTGCAGCGCCTGCAGCGGTTCCACGTGCACGCCGCCGCCAATGGGTGTCATCAGCGTGTTGCCCTTCCAGACCACGTTCACGGCCGACTCCACCTGCTTCGGCGTCTCATACGTCTCCACCGGGAAGCTCGCCTCGTCGGCGAACACGCCGAGGTCCCAGTTGGCCTGCTGGTAGTAGTCCTGGTCCTGAATGAAAGCGGCAGCCACGGCAATGTCGATCAGGTTCCGCAGTTCCGCATAGACCGGTTCCACGTTGGCCAGCTTCGGATACTGTTCGGTGAACGCGGTGCAGAACTGCTTGCTGGCATTGCTCTCGCTGCCGGCATCCTGCCGCACGCCACCCTGCTGCACGATTTCCGACTGGCCCACCAGCTTCACACCCCAGCCCTCCAGCGCCATCGCCAGGCCATCCTGCGTGACTCGCACGCACTTGTAGTCGGGGACGAAGTACCAGCGCTGCAGCGCGTTGCGCGACACGCTCCGCGGTTCCGCACGCGAAACGAAACTCGGGATCTTGACCGGTCGCGCGGGCTGCTCCAGCCCGATGCCGATCAGTTTCATGCGGTAGTCGGCTTCGACCAGCACCTGGGCGAAGTGGGTCTTGGGCGACACGCCCTGTACGCTCACCACCTGCAGGCCGAGTGCCTCGCGCAAGGTCGCCGCGATTCGCGTGTCATCGCCAGGACGGATGTGGCGGCCGATAAGGGCGAGCGCCTGACGCAGACGCTCAAGCCCCTCGGGTGTCGGGTCAATCGACACGCCGATCATGTTCAGCTTGTCGCCCCCGGGCGGATAGGCGCGCAGCGCCGTCACCACGTCCTGCAGCTGCAGCACCGGACGGCCGGTGTTCAAGCCGCGGACACGTCCCACCAGGTCCTCCGCAAAACCTTCCGCTGGGCCGGCCAGTACAATGTCGCCCGTCTCGGGGTAAAAGAACACGTACTGCACACGCAACAAACCGGCCAGGTATTTCATTTCGTCCGGAATCGGCTGGCCGTCCGCAACCTGCTTGGCCACCGCCTGCTCCAGGCGGTTGAGCGAGATCTTCCGCAGCTCGCTGAACTTGGCCAGCTTCGGATCGAGCGACGCCAGCGCAGCCTGCATAATCCGTTTCACCTGCAGCCCACCCCGATCATTAACGCGGTGGAGGCGCAAGACCCCCTGCGTGTCGACGATGACGCCCGCGTTCTGGTAGTTTCCGCCGTAGCCCCCACCACCGAACCCGCCGCCACCGAATCCGCCGCCGCCGAATCCGCCGCCACCGAACCCGCCCCCACCGAACCCGCCGCCACCCTGGAATTGCGCCTGCACTGCCGTGGAGGCGAGCGAGGTCAGCATGATTGCCGCCACGAACAAGGCGAATTTCGCCTGCAAACGACACCCGTACCGCATGGTCAGTTCAACCTATTTACGAGGCCCACGAACCTGTGTTCTAAACCCGATCCCGCATAACCCGATCCCGCATGGTCGAGCGAATCAACTGAGAATCGAATACTGCCCAGCAAACCACCCCGTCCCTGCGATGGACCGGTCCAGCCCAGTCGGGACACGACGGAGCACGAGCCCAATAAGATGCTGTCAGATCAAGCTCTTCCCCTTTGATCTTAGTTGTCCGACGACGACGTTTCAAGGAAAAGGTGGGGGTGTACCTGGGGAAGGCCACTCCGGGGGCCCGGCGGCGGCCGGGGTATCCCGCTACGGCCGCCGGTGGCGGTTGCCGTTGCCGTTGGACGGCTTGGGAGGCGAGATGATCAGCTGGTAGTGGCCGGGACCCAGCAGATCCTCGATGCGCTGCCGCAGTTCCGGCACGACCTCGAGCCCCAGGCGGTAGGATTTCAGGTGGACCCGGCTGCCGTCTTCCAGGGACAGCATCAGTTCCAGGTCGCGGCTGCCCGGGTAGCAGCGGACGATTTCCCGGACTTTCGGCAGGATATCGGTACCGTGGAGGCGCGAATCGACTCGGATCACCACGCCGCTGGTGTAGCGTGCATCGAGCTGATCCAGCGGGATCAGTTCGTTGACCACCAGGTTGGCCTCGTCGCCCCCCCGCCGGTCCACCGCCCCTCGCGCCAACACGATCGCATCGGGTTTGATCAGGTCACCGAACTTGAGGTACTCCTCCGGCCAGGCGATGCAGCGGATGGCCCCGTGCATGTCCTCCAGGTCGAAGTTGGCGTATTTGGTGGCCGTGGCCCCCGGGCGCAGCCGCTTCACGTGCGCGATTTTGATGGCCGACACCATGCCCCCCAGAATCACCTCCGTACGATGCGGCACGTCGGTCAGCCCGGTCGTGTTGTGGGAACAGAACATGGCCAGCGTCTTTTCGTACTCAGCCAGCGGGTGGCTCGAGAGGTAAAAGCCGAGCACTTCCTTCTCCCGGGCCAGCCGCTCGCGATCCTCCCATTCCGGGATGTCGGGCAGCGCGACGGGCACCGGCATCTGGTCCTCCTCCAGGTCGTCAAACAGACTCTGCTGGCCGCTCCGCCGATCGGCCAGGGCGGCCGCGCCGGACTGCATCGCGCGGTCGATCACGGCGGCAAGCTGTGAGCGCCGCGCGCCGAACGAATCGAACGCTCCGGCTTTGACCAGCGTTTCGATTGTGGCGTGATTGCAGGCTGACGCGTCCACACGCTCGCTGAAATCGAACAGATCACGGAACGGACCGCCCCGCTCCCGCTCGCGGACAATCGCCTCGGCGGCCGAGCCGCCACAGCCTTTGATCGCCGACAATCCGAAATGGATGTTGCCGTCGATCACGGTGAAATCGACGTGCGACCGGTTCACGTCGGGGGGGACCACCGTGATGTTCATCCGCATCGAGTCTTCCATGTGCTCGACCAGGGCATCCTTCCGCACAAAGTTCCGGCCCGGGATGTCGCCAGACAACAGCGCGGCCATGAACTCCACCGGATAGTGGGCCTTCAGGTAGGCGGTCTGATACGCGATGAGCGCATACGCGGTGGAGTGGCTCTTGTTGAACCCGTAGCCGGCGAACTTCGTGATCAGTTCCCAGATCTCGGTCGCCTCGCCGGTGGACATGCCATTGCGGACAGCGCCGGCAATGAACTGCTCCCGGTTGCGATCGATGATCGCCTGCTTCTTCTTGCTGATCGCTTTGATGCACGTATAGGCGCTGGCCAGCTCGATGCCGCCCAACCGGTTGAGGATCCGCATGACCTGCTCCTGGTAGACCATGACGCCGTGCGTTTCGGCCAGGATCTCTTCCAGGACCGGGTGCTTGTACTCCGGCTGCTTGCGCCCGTGCTTCACCTCGATATAGTCGTCGACCATGCCGCCCTCGAGCGGCCCGGGGCGGTAGAGCGCGTTGGTGGCGATGATGTCGCGGAAATGGTCGGGCTTCATCTTCTGGAGCAGGTCGCGAATCCCGCCGCTTTCCAGCTGGAATACCCCCTTCGTCTCCCCGCGACAGAGGAGCGCAAAGGTCGCCGCGTCGTCGAGCGGGAACTTCTGTGGGTCGATCCGCTGGCCAGTCGTCTGCTCGATCAGGTTCACGGCCGTGCGGAGGATGGTCAGGTTGCGCAGCCCGAGGAAATCCATCTTCAGCAGGCCGGCGGTTTCGACATCCCCCATCGACCACTGCGTGATCACATCTTCCTTGCCCGTCACGCGGCAGAGCGGGACGTAGTCGGTCAGGGGGCGGTCCGCGATCACGACGGCGGCCGCGTGGGTGCCAACATTGCGGGCCAGCCCCTCGAGCTGCATGGCCAGCTGCAGCAACTCGCGGATCTCGCCGTCGTTGTCATATACATGCTTCAGGTCGGTGCTCAGCTCCAGGGCCTTGGGCAGGGTGATGCCCAGCTGCTCCGGCACCATGGCCGTGATCTGGTTGACGCGGGAGAGCGGAATCCCCAGGGCCCGCCCCACATCCTTGATCGCCGCCCGCGCCGCCATGGTCCCGAAGGTGCCGATCTGGGCCACGTTCGCTTCGCCATACTTGTCCTTGACGTACCGGATGATGTCGGCCCGCCGCTCCTTGCAGAAGTCGATGTCGATGTCCGGCGCCTCCAGCCGGTTCTCGTCCAGAAACCGCTCGAACAGCAGATCGAACCGCAGCGGGCAGACGTGGCTCAGGTAGAGCGCGTAGCAGACCAGCGCCCCCACGCCGCTGCCGCGCGCCGTGGCCGGCACCCCCTGACGGCGCGCTTCTCGTACGAAATCCCAGACGATCAGGAAGTAGTTGGGGAAGCCCAGCTTGTTGATGACCTCCAGCTCCCGCGCCAGCCGCTGCCGCACGACGTCGCTCAATTGCCCGTCACGGCAGAACTCCGGATCGCCGGCGTAGCGGTCACGCAAACCCTGCTCGCACAGCTCGCGCAAATACGACTCCGCCGTGTACCCCGTCGGCACGTCAAACACCGGGAAGTGGCGTTTGCCCAGCTCCAGCTGCAGGTCCACCCGGTCCGCAATCTCCTGGCTCCGCGCCACCGCGTCCGGCTGATCGGGAAAGGCCCGATACATCTCCTCCGCACTGCGCAGATAGTACTGGTCGCTGTCCATCCGCATCCGGCTGGTGTCGGTCCGGAATCTGCCCGTGTTGATGCACAGCAGCACGTCCTGGACTTCGGAATCCGCGCGATCCACGTAGTGGGTGTCGCAGGTGGCCACCAGCGGCAGCCCGAGCTGGCGGGCCACCGCCACCGATTCGTCCAGCGTCTGACGCTGGATCTCCGACTCGTTGTTCTGGATCTCAATGTAGTACCGATCCCCGAACACGCCGTGGTACCATTGGGCTACCCGGATCGCCTCCTGCATCCCCTCCTCGCCCCCCTGCCGCAGCGCCCGGTTCAGCTCGCTCGCCGCACAGCCGCTCAGACAGATCAGCCCCTCGCAGTGGGCCTCCAGCAACGTCTTGTCGATCCGCGGTTTGAAATAGAACCCCTCCAGGTACGCGGCAGAAGCCAGCTTCAGCAGGTTCTGAAACCCGACCCGATTCTCGGCCAGCAGCGTCAGGTGGTAGCTGGCCTCCCGCATGCTGCCGGTCGACTTGTCAAACCGGCTGCCCGGCGCAATGTAGGCCTCGTACCCGACGATCGGCTTGAGGCCAGCCTTGCGGGCCTTCTGGTAGAACTCCAGCGCCCCATGCAGATTGCCGTGATCGGTCAGGGCCAGCGCTGTCATGCCCTGATCGTGCGCACGCTGGATCAGCCGATCGATGGATCCGGCACCATCCAGGAGACTGTAATGGCTGTGGCAGTGGAGGTGGACAAACGGTTTGCCATTCATGGGGTCACACGATCCATCGTGAGAGGGAGAGTTGCACGAACGGGGCAGCAGCCTAGGTTATCGGCCGTGCTAGCTGTTGTCCAGGTTCCCGCGGAGGCCGTGCATCGCAAGCACCGCCGAGTGCACCAGATGCTGCGCGGATTTTTTTCCCGGCCGGGCGTGGCCACGCCGGCGACGCGAGGGATCGCTTACGTTGCCGGTAGAGAATCCGGTAGAGAATGATGCCCACTGGTCGACCGCCACATTCACTATTCACTCTGGCCACATTCACTCTGGATTGCCGACCTGCCGCAGGTACTCGGCGACGCGCGATTGTACGTCGATCAGGTTCTGCCAGCGGCGCAGATTGAGCGTGATTCGTTCTTTGTCATCCTTGGCGGGTTGTGCCGTGCTGATCAGGTTCCGCAGCCGGATGTGGATGTACTCGAGCAATTCGGCCAGCTGGGCCGACTGCCCGGGAGAAAGGCGTTCGGGCAGCTCAGGGGGCTTGAGGGCGTGGAGCGTCGCCTGCATGTTCGAGTCGTCACCCCAGTTGAGTTCGAAGTCCAGCGCCGACTGACGCTCCAGCCGCTCGTAGGCCTCCGGATCCAGCGTCCCTTCTTCGTCGGAATGACCCGCGCGGAGCCGCGCCAGCCGCTCGGCGATCTCATCGCGGGACCCGAACAACAGCACGGACCGCCCCAGGCTGACGGTGTCCCCCACGCGAAGGATGCGCAGCTGGATCGACTCGCCATTGACTTTCGTCCCGTTGGTGCTCTCGAGATCCGTCAGGACCAGCCGGTCATGATCCTCCTGGATCTTGACGTGGAACCGGCTCACACGCTCGTCGTTGAGCTGGATCGTGTTGCCTTCTTCTCGCCCGATCGTCACCGGGGGCTGGAGGTTGTCAAATACTCTTCCCCGATCCGATCCGTCGAGAACTCGTAGCGTGACCAACGGCATCGAAAACCGCCAGATTCGTTTGCAGGAGAGACTGTTGCACTGGACTGTAGCATGAAACCGGGGCGTGCAGAATGCACCCCCCCTGATCCGCTTATAGCATCCCAGTCGATTCCGGGTCAAGCGCCAGGCACTGAAACACGGCGTTAACGGCCGACCGGATGCCCCTGCCGAGTTGTCAAGTGCTCGCCCAATCCCTAGAATTAACGGCCTGCGGAGCGCCCGTGGCGCAATTGGATATCGCATCGGTCTTCGGAACCGAGGGTTACAGGTTCGAATCCTGCCGGGCGTACTTATGCTGCAAGGGGTTACGTCAAGAGCCTACAACGGCCAGAAGGTTGTAGCGGTTGTAGGCCTCTCATCGTAATTGGGCGGTCGCCCGATGCAACGCCGTTGGGCGGCAGGCGCTAAACTATTCTTGGCAGAAAAGACGGGCAGCCTATCCGCAGGTTTCTGTCCGACAGCCTATCGCATCAGGCGGGATGTCAGTTGATACTCGCATCTTACAATCAATCTGGATCCTCAGTGCATCTGCCGTGGGGTGTGACCTCCCCATTCGGTGCATTTTGTGAGTTTTTTTGCAAATGTATATT
>Ga0123333_10002845_pt1 | contig 17261 bp, 13 predicted proteins | sample BioC12SIPDNA_3_FD_89957 | JGI IMG/M metagenome (GOLD analysis project Ga0123333, IMG submission 89957) | Anaerobic biogas reactor microbial communites from Washington, USA - Biogas_R2_B C12 SIP DNA | ecosystem: Engineered > Bioreactor > Anaerobic > Unclassified | place: Washington, USA... | reverse complement strand
GCGGCGCGACGACGCCACCGTGGCGCGCCTCAGGCGCAAGGAGAGCGTGCACTGCCTGGCGGTGGTGGCGAAGCGCGAGGAGCGCCTGGCGGAGGCTGCCGACCACGTGGCGCTGGTGCGCCCCAGCCACCCCGGCAACGTCGGCAGCGCCATCCGTAGCCTGGTGGCGTTCGGCTTCGGCGACCTGGCGCTGGTGGCGCCGGCCGTCGACGCCTGGGGGCCGTACGTGGTGCGCGCCTCGGTGGGCCTGCGTTTCGCGGTGCGCTGCCAGGCGTTCGCCAGCCTCGAGGCGTACCGCGCGCGCTACCCGCGCCACGCCGCCTACCTCTTCGACGCCGGCGGCGAGCTGGAGCTGGAGGAGGTGGAGTTCCGCTCCCCCTTCACGCTGCTGTTCGGCCCCGAGTGGCAGGCGCCGGGCGCCGCCGACGCGGCCGTGGCGGCCGCGCCCGACCCCCGGAGCACGGTCGCGCCGGCGCCGGTGTCCGCGCCGCCCCGGACCGTGAGGATCGAGCAGGACAATCGGGTAGAATCCCTGAACTTGGCGATCTCGGTGTCGATCGCCGCGTACCGGGCCTCCCGCGCGCGCCGCTAGGCGCGTAGCGGGCACGGTGGGCGTGCCGCTCGCGCGGTGCGTCGCGGGGCCGGTGGACCGGGCGCCGAGCCTCATGGGGGCATGAGTGGATCGCAACGTGTGGCTGCTGCTGGGCCTCTTCGCTGGCCTCGTGGTGGTATCGCTGATGGGTGGCACCTACGCGATCGGCGCGCTGCCGGTCGCGGCGGCCGCCGTGGCGGTGCCGCTGGTGGCGCGGCGCCCCCGCACGCTGCCGTGGCGGCTCGCCACCGTCGGCGCCCTCGCCTGGGCGATCGAGGAGATCGCCTGGTCGGTCAACCGGCGCTACGACGTCTTCGCCGGCACCTTCCTCACCGACGCCACCTACTACCTGGGCGCGGTCGCCTGGTTCGGGGCGCTGCTGTTGGCCCCCGGCAAGCGCATGTCGCGCACCCTGGTCCTGGCGGTGCTGCTGCCGCTGGCGTTCCTGGTATGGCTGCTGGTGGAGGCGCGCCAGGAGGCCATGGACCTGGGCTTCCCCCTCACCGAGCTGGTGCTGCTGCTCGCGGCCGTGCCGTTCGTGGGCGGGGTGATGCGCGGCGGCGCCTCCGAGGGGCGCCTGCTGGTGGCGCTCGGCTTCTACCTCCGCACCCTCTGCGCCGCCGCCTACTCCTGGCTGGAGGGCGGCACCGACGTGAGCTACCTGACGCTGTGGCTGCTCTCCTACGTGCTGCTGGCGATCGGCGTCTACATGGAGGTGAACGACGTCCACATCGACATAATCGCCACCGGCGTGGCGATCGTGTGCCTCGAGCTCGTGGGCGCGCGCGTGCTGATGCTGATCTACCAGCGGCCCACGCTGCGCGACGGCCCCGAGGCCATCGCCTTCATCGGCAGCCTCGCGCTGGTGCAGTTCGCCGTGGTGATCGTGGTCCTGCTCAACAACAACCGGCGGCAGGTGGAGGCGCAGGAGGAGCTGCGCGCCTGGGCCACGCTGCTGGAGCGGGTGATGGGCGAGCCGGGCGACGGCCTCACCCTCACCGGCCTGATGGACCGCGCGCTGAAGCGCGTGCCGTCGCTGCACGGCATCGAGGTGCACGCGGAGGCCGCCAAGGGCAGCCTCACCGGCTACGCCTACCCGCTGGTGACCGGCGGCACCGAGGTGGGCCGGCTGTTCTTCCCGCGCCAGCCCGAGCGCACCGCGGTGCTCGACACCGCCGCCCCGCTGCTGGCGGCGCGGGTGCAGCACCTGGTGGAGCACAACCGCTGGCGCACCGCGGCGCTCACCGACCCGCTCACCGAGCTGCTCAACCGGCGCGGCTTCGAGCTGCGCCTGCCGGAGGTGATCGCCCAGGCGCGCGCCCAGCAGCGCCCGGTCAGCGTGGCGATGGTCGACATCGACCACTTCAAGCGCGTCAACGACGTCTACGGCCACTCCACCGGCGACGAGGCCCTCAAGGCGCTGGCCGACCTGCTGGCGCGCCACCTGCGCCCCCAGGACCTGGCGGTGCGCTGGGGCGGCGAGGAGTTCCTGGTGGTGCTGAACTCGGGGCTGCCCGGGGCGCTCGACGCCATGCGGCGCCTGCGCCACGAGCTGTCGGGCGTCACGCCGCACCAGATCGCCTGGCCGCTGGCCGCCTCGGTGGGCATCGCCGGCGGCGCCGTGCCCGCCGAGGAGAGCCTGCGCGAGTGGATCGAGGCCGCCGACGCCGCGCTGCTGCGCGCCAAGGAGCTGGGCCGCAACCGCATCGAGGTGGCCGCCGTCGACTGACGCCGAGGGCCGGGGAGTGCCCCGGCGGCGCCCCGCCCCCCGCACGCCCGCGCGGCAGGCAGCGGTAACATGCCCCCATGCGCGAGCTCCTCTACGAAGCCGCCCGCCACTTCAAGCGGGGCAAGGCGCTGGCCGAGCGCGGCGACGTGCGCGGCGCCATGGCCGCCTACGAGCAGGCGCTCCGCGACCTGCACGCCGTGAAGCCCCAGCGCATGCGCGACGTGCTGCTGGCGCAGGTCTACCTCTCGCGCTACCAGGCGGGCCGGGAGCTCGACGCGCGCCGCGCCGACAGCGACCTGCGCGTGGGCTACAGCTACGCCCGCACCACCGCCGAGCCGACCGTGCGGCAGCTGGCCGAGCAGCTGTGGAGCCAGCGCCTCGTCGAGCAGCAGCGCGCGCCGGAGGAGCCCGCCCGGGCGGGCGCGAGCGGCAAGCGCGAGGGGCGGCGCGGCCGCAAGCGGCAACGGCACGGCCGTCCTGGCCGCAACGGTTAGCATTACGCCATGAGCCGCGAGATCCTGGAACAGGCCTACGCCGCCGAACGCGACTTCCTGTCGCTGCTTAGCGACCTCGTCACGCGGGAGAGCCCCACCCACGACGAGGCGGCCTGCGACGCGCTGGCCTCCCGCCTGGAGGAGCTGATGCAGGAGCGCGGCTTCGCCGTCACGCGCCACGCGCGCAGCGGAGCCGGCGACGTGCTCGAGGGGCGCCTACCGGGCGGTGACGGCCCCCGCACGCTGCTTCTGTGCCACTACGACACCGTGTGGCCGCTCGGCACCCTCGCCGAGATGCCGTGGCGCCGCGACGGCGACCAGGTCTTCGGGCCGGGCGCCCTCGACATGAAGGCCGGCATCGCCAACGCCCTCACCGCCGTCGACCTGGCGCGCCGGCTGGGGCTGCCGCTGGCCGGCGACGTCACCCTGCTCGTCACCTCCGACGAGGAGACCGGCTCGCACCGGTCGCGCGAGCTGATCGAGGCGCTGGCGCAGCAGCACGAGCGCGTGCTGGTGCTAGAGCCCAGCCGCGACGACGGCGCCCTCAAGGTGGGCCGCAAGGGCGTCGGCGACTTCGAGCTGCGCCTCGAGGGCCGCTCGGCGCACGCCGGCAACAACCCCGCCGACGGCGCCAGCGCGCTGCGCGAGCTCGCCCACCTGCTGCTGTACGTCGAGGACCTCGCCGACGAGGTGGCCGGCACCACCGTCAACGTCACCACCGCGCGCGCCGGCTTCGCCACCAACGTGATCGCCGAGGAGGCGGTGGCCACCGTGGACGTGCGCGTCCTCAAGGCCAGCGAGGCCGAGCGCGTGACCCGCGCCATCCACGAGTACGTGCCGCGCGACCGGCGCGTCACGCTCACCGTGTCGGGCGGCCTCAACCGCCCGCCGATGGAGCCCAACGTGAAGAACCAGGCGCTCTACGAGGAGGCCGTGGCGGTGCTCGCCTCCATGGGGCTGGCGCTCGAGGGCGCCGTGGTGGGGGGCGGCTCCGACGGCAACTTCACCTCCGCGCTGGGAGTGGCCACGCTCGACGGGCTGGGCGCCGCCGGCAGCGGCCCTCACGCGCGCCACGAGCACATCCGCGTGCGCGAGACCCTCGAGCGCGTGGCGCTCCTCACCGGCCTGCTGACGCGCGCCTGAGCATGCGCGACGACGCGGTGGCGCTGCTGGCCTGCCTGCTGAGCGGGTTCCTGCTCACGCTGGCGCTGCCGCCCAACGGCTGGTGGCCGCTGGCGTTCGCCATCGTGCCCCTGTTCGTGGCGGTGGCGCGCGCCACGCGCGGGCGCACCGCGCTCCTGGCGGGCGGCGCCTTCGGCCTCTCCTTCTTCGCGGTCTACGTGCTGTGGCTGCCGCGCAGCTTCGCGGTCCTGTTCGGGCCCGCCTTCTGGGTCGTGTTCCCGCTGATGGTGGCGCTGCTGGCGCTGTTCTGGGGCCTGACCTGCTGGGCGTCGTGGCGCCTGGCGGGCGGCCGCGCCGGGCGCGCGCCGGGCGCGGCCGTGCTGCTGGTGCTGCCGGTGGCGTGGGTGCTGGTGGAGTGGGCGCGCACCCAGGGCTACTTCGCGTTCCCCTGGGGGGCGCTGGGCTACGCCTGGCTCGACCAGGCGCCCGGGCAGCTCGCCGAGCACGTGGGCGTGTACGGCCTGAGCCTGCTCGTGACCGCCTCGGCGGCGCTGCTGGCCTGGCCCTGGGCGGGCGTGCGCCCGACGCCCCCGGGCGAGCGCCTCGTCGACCTGGGCGTGGCGCTGGCCGCGCTGGCGGCGCTGCTGGGCTTGGCGTTCTGGCAGGGCGCCACGCTGCTGCCGGCGCCCGACGCCGTGGCAGAGGCGCCGCTCACCGCCCTGCTGGTGCAGGGCAACGTCGACCCCTTCGCGCGCGCCACCAGCGCCGCGCGCGAGCTCGAGGTGCACCTGAGCCTCACCCGCGAGGCGCACGCGGCCGAGGGCCCCTTCGACCTGGTGGTGTGGCCCGAGGGGGCGGTGATCGGCTACCAGCTCGACACCGGCGACGGCGGCGCGCTGCGCTCCGCCATCACCGCCAGCGCTCCCGGCGCCGCCTTCGTGGTGGGCGGCCGCGCCTACGAGGGCCGGCGCAACTTCAACTCGCTCTTCAGCCTCTCGGGCAGCGCCATGCTCGACCGCTACGACAAGCGCTTCCTGGTGCCGTTCGGCGAGCGCTGGCCGCTGATCGACCAGCTCGAGGGGCTCTACCGTGGGGTGTTCGGGCTGTTCGGCCTGCCCCTGCTGGCCAGCACCTCGCCGGGCGCCGCCCCGGAGCCGCTCTTCACCCCCTTGGGGCGACTGGCCGCCTACATCTGCTACGAGTCGGTGTTCCCGCAGGTGCAGCGCGCCATGGTGGCGCAGGGCGCGCAGGTGCTGGTGCTCGGCACCAACGACGCCTGGTTCGGGGTGGGCGCCGGCGCGCGGCAGCACTTCGACATGGGGCGCATGCGCGCCATCGAGACGCGCCGCTGGCTGCTCCGCGCCGGCAACGACGGCGTCACGGCCGCGGTGGACCCCTACGGACGCGTGGTCGCCGAGATCGAGCGCGGCGTGCCCTCCACGCTGGCCGCGCCGTTCGCGCTGCGCGAGGGGCTGACCTTCTGGGTGCGCCACGGCCACCTCACCCCGCTGGTGCTGGCTGCGTGGGTGCTGCTGGCGAGCCTCGTCGCGCGCCTGCTGCGGCGCCCGGGGCCCGCGGCCGAGCCCGAGCCGCCGCTGGCTGTCTAGAATGACCCCACTGTGAGGGTCGTCATCGTTGGAGGCGGTGAGGTCGGGTCGCTGATCGCCGAGGCGCTGCACCGCACGCACGGCGTCACGGTGATCGACCTCGACCCGGAGCGCGAGGAGGCGTTCGCCAACCTCGACGTGCAGTTCGTGCGCGGCAACGGCACCGACCCGGACGACCTGCGCGCCGCCGGCGTCGAGCGCGCCGCCGCCTTCGTGGCCTGCACCGCCAACGACGACGTCAACGTGCTGGCGTGCCTGGCGGCCAAGGGCATCGGCGCCCGGCGCACGTTGGCGTTCGTCACGCGCCAGCGCTACATCGACGCCTTCAAGCCCCACGGCGCCTTCGAGTCGGTGGGGCTGCTCATCGACCGCGTGCTGTGGCCGCAGCGCATCTTCGCGCAGCAGATCGCCGACATCGTGCTGGTGCCCCGCGCCGTCGACAGCGCCCGCTTCGCGCGCGGGCGCATCACCATGCTCGAGTACCGCCTGGAGCCCGACGACCCGTTCCTCTACACCCCGCTGGGCAACCAGGCGCTGCCCGAGGGGGTGCTGGCGGTGGGCGCCATCCGCGAGGACGCCTTCGCCATCCCCACCGGCGCCACGGTGTTCGAGCCCGGCGACAAGGTGGTGTTCATGGGCACCACCGAGCGCATGCGCCAGCTGCAGCGCCTGTTCGGCCCGCGCAAGCGCTCGCTGAAGGTGGTGATGGTGGGTGGCGGCAACGTGGGCTTCATGGTGGCCGAGTACCTGGCGCCGTACCGCTTCGACGTGACCATCATCGAGGAGAACGAGGAGCGTTGCGAGAAGCTCGCGCGCTGGCTGCCGAACGCGCTGGTGCTGCGCGGCGACGGCACCGACCTGGACCTGCTCGAGCAGGAGCGCGTCGAGGACGCCGACGTGATGGTGGCGGTCACCGACGACGACGGTAAGAACCTGCTGGTGTCGCTGCTGGCCAAGCAGCTCGGCATCCCCAAGGTGATCACGCGCGTGGGGCGGCCGCGCAACCGCCGCGCCTTCGCGCGCGTGGGGATCGACTCGCCGCTCACCCCGCGCACGGCGGCGGTGCAGGAGGTGCTCAACTGGCTCGAGAACCAGGACGAGGTCGAGCACCTGGTGAGCATCGAGGACTTCGCCGAGGTCATCGAGGCCACCTACCCGGCCGACGGCGGGGGCGGCCGCGTGGCGGACCTCGGCACCCCGCCGACGATGCTCATCGCCGCCATCGAGCGCCGCGGCAAGGTGCTGGTGCCGAGCGGGCAGACGGTGGTGGAGCCCGGCGACCACCTCTACCTCGTGACCACCCCCGACGAGGCCGCCGCCGTGGAGGCCTGGCTCGAACGCCAGCACGGCCTCACGGCCGGTAGCGCGTGAGGGCCACCACCTGGACCGAGGGGCCGCCCAGCGTCAGCGAGCTGCGCGGGCGCTTCTTCGCCTACGTGCTGGGCACCGCGCTGCTGGCGCTGGCGGCCGCCGCCACCCTCTTCGCCGGCTACGCGCTGCTGCTGGGCGAGCCCACGCGCGGCTTCGCGCTGGTCGTGCTGGCGGCGCTGCCCAGCGGCATCGTGCTGCGCGGGCTGGGGAGCCCCAACGCCGAGCCGAGCCGGCGCGAGGCGCTGGCCGGCGTGCTCGTCACCTGGCTCCTGATGCCCGCCCTGAGCGGCGTGCCCTACGCCCTCACCGACGGCGTGTCGTTGGTCGACGCCTTCTTCGAGGGCATGAGCGGCTTCACCACCACCGGCGCCACCACCATCACCGACCTGCTGGCGCTGCCCACCAGCCTGATGCTGTGGCGCGCCTTCACCCAGTGGGTGGGGGGCATCGGCATCGTGGTGCTGTTCGTGGCGGTGTTCCCGCAGCTGGCGATCGCGGGGCGGCAGCTGTTCTTCGCCGAGCAGCCCGGCACCAGCGAGGAGCGCCTGGCGCCGCGCCTGCGCAGCACCGCCGCCGTGGTGGTGTCGCTCTACGCCGGCCTCACGGCGCTGGCGGTGGTGGCGTTCCTGCTCGCGCGCATGTCGCCGGTCGACGCGCTGGCGCACGCCTTCGCCAGCCTCTCGGCGGGCGGCTTCTCCCCCGCCCCGGCCGGCATGACGGCGCAGGCGCCTACGGTGCAGTGGGTGGCGGTGGCGTTCATGTTCCTGGGCGGCGCCAGCTTCCCGCACCTCTACCGCGCCCTCAGCGGCGACGCGCGCGCGCTCTTCGGCAACGCCGAGTTCCGCGCCTACGTGGCGATCCTGCTGGTGGGCGGGCTGCTGCTCACGTTGGCGCTGCTGCCGAGCTTCGGGCTCTGGGACGCCCTGCGCCACGGGGTGTTCCAGGCCGTGAGCCTCACCACCACCACCGGCTTCGTCTCCGACGACGTCTCCGCCTGGAGCCTGCCCGCCCAGGCGCTGCTGGTGGCGTTCATGTTCATCGGCGGCAGCGCCGGCTCGGCGGCCGGCGGCGTGAAGGTGGTGCGCTGGCTCATCGTCGTCAAGCACAGCGTGCGCGAGGTGCGCCGCGCGCTGCACCCGCGCGCGGTGATGCCGGTGCGGGTGGGCCGCCGCGTGGTGCCCGAGGAGGTGATGCGCGCGGTGGTCGCCTTCCTCACCCTCTACCTGGGGCTGTTCGCGGCCGGCACGCTCACGCTGGTGACCCTCGGCGCCGACTTCGTGACCGCCTTCACCGCCGCCATCGCCTGCCTGGGCAACACCGGCGTGGCGCTGGGCAGCGTGGGGCCGCTGGGCGACTTCGACGCCTTCCACCCGGTGAGCCGCCTGGTGCTGGCGTTCCTGATGTACGCCGGGCGCCTCGAGGTGGTGACGGTGTTCGTGGTGTTCGACGCCTCCTTCTGGCGCCGGCCGCGCCTGGGCGGGCGGCGCCCGGGCCCAGGCGTGGGGCGCCCGCGCAGGCGTGGGCGCCCCACGGAGCGTAGCTGAGCGCCGCCTCGCGGCCGGCGCGCGCCGGGGCGTCGGCGCGCGCGTGGGCGCGGCTGCGCTATGCTCCGTCCAACACCGACCAGCCGGCCGGGTCGCGCCCGGCCGCTCCGGCACCCTGCACCGGGCGCCCCACGGCGCCGCTCCGGCCGCTAGCCGCGGCCTGAGCCCGGGAGGACCCATGACCGACGTAGAGTCCGGCATCGACTCCGTGCTGCACGAGAGCCGTCGCTTCCAGCCGCCCAGGGCGTTCGCGCGCCAGGCCAACCTGTCCGACGCCGAGGAGTACCAGCGCCTCTACCGCCAGTCGCTCGAGGACCCCGAGCGCTTCTGGGGCGAGGCCGCCGAGGCGTTCCACTGGTTCGAGCGCTGGAGCAAGGTGCTGGAGTGGGACGAGCCCCACGCCCGCTGGTTCGTGGGCGGCAAGACCAACCTGGCCTACAACTGCCTCGACCTGCAGGTCGAGCGCGGCCGAGGCAACAAGGTGGCGTTCTTCTGGGAGGGCGAGCCCGGCGACCGGCGCGTGCTCACCTACTCCGACATGCTCGTCGAGGTGAACCGCTTCGCCAACGTCCTCAAGAGCAAGGGCGTGAGGACCGGCGACGTGGTGGCCATCTACCTGCCGATGATCCCCGAGGCGGTGGTGGCGATGCTGGCCTGCGCGCGCATCGGCGCCACCCACTCGGTGGTGTTCGGCGGCTTCTCGTCGCACGCGCTGGCCGACCGCATCAACGACGCCCGCGCCAAGCTGGTGGTCACCGCCGACGGCGGCTACCGGCGCGGCAGCGTGCTGCCGCTGAAGCCGGCGGTCGACGAGGCGCTCGAGGAGTGCGAGAGCGTGACCAGCGTGATCGTGGTGCGGCGCGCCGACAACCCGGTGGACCTAGAGCCCGGCCGCGACGAGTGGTACCACGAGCTGATGGGCGCCGCCTCGGACGAGTGCGAGGCCGTGCCGCTCGACGCCGAGCACCCCGCCTACGTGCTCTACACCTCGGGCTCCACCGGCAAGCCCAAGGGGGTGCTGCACACCACCGGCGGCTACATGGTGCACACGGCGCTCACGGCGCGCTACGTCTTCGACCTGAAGCCCAACGACGTCTACTGGTGCACCGCCGACGTGGGCTGGGTCACGGGCCACTCCTACGTGGTCTACGGCCTGATGGCCAACGGCGCCACCCAGCTGATGTACGAGGGCGCCCCCACCTTCCCCGGCCCCGACCGCTTCTGGGAGATGATCGCGCGCTACCGCGTGAGCATCTTCTACACCGCCCCCACCGCCATCCGCGCCTTCATCAAGCTGGGGCCCGAGCACCCCGAGAAGCACGACCTGTCGAGCCTGCGCCTCATCGGCACGGTCGGCGAGCCGATCAACCCCGAGGTGTGGATGTGGTACCGCCGCGTCATCGGCGGCGACCGCTGCCCGGTGGTCGACACCTGGTGGCAGACCGAGACGGGCGCCATCATGATCTCGACCCTGCCGGGGGTGCACGCCACCAAGCCGGGCGCCGCCGGCGTGCCGCTGTTCGGCGTCGACGCCGCCGTGGTCGACGCCGACGGCCAGCCGGTGCCCGCCGGCCAGGGCGGCTACCTGGTGATGAAGCGCCCGTGGCCCGCCATGCTGCGCACCGTGTTCGGCGACGACGACCGCTACCGCAACCAGTACTGGGGCGAGGTGCCGCACGTGTACTTCTCCGGCGACGGCGCGCGCGTCGACGAGGACGGCTACTTCTGGATCATGGGCCGCGTCGACGACGTGGTGAACGTGTCGGGCCACCGCCTCGGCACCATGGAGGTGGAGTCGGCCATCGTGTCGCACCCGGCGGTGGCCGAGGCGGCGGTGGTGGGCCGGCCCGACGAGCTCAAGGGCCAGGGCATCGTGGCGTTCGTGACCCTCGAGCAGGGCTTCGAGCCCTCGGAGGCGCTCCGGCAGGAGCTGCGCAAGCACGTGGCCGACGAGATCGGCGCCATCGCCCGTCCCGACGAGGTGCGCTTCGCCGACGCGCTGCCCAAGACGCGCTCGGGCAAGATCATGCGCCGGCTGCTGCGCAGCGTGGCGGCGGGCCAGGAGCTGATCGGCGACGTGAGCACCCTCGAGGACCGCTCGGTGGTCGAGCAGCTGCAGCGCGCCGACTAGGCGGGGGGCGGTCCCGAGCGACGGGCAGGAGTCGCGCGGCGCGCGCTTGACGGCGCCGCGCGGCTGTCGTAACCTTCGACCGACAATCCATACCGCATCGCTAGGGATTGACCGCCCGCCGCCCCGCGGCAACGAAAGCGAGCTGAGGATGAAGAAGCTGCTGCTCCTGCTCACCGCCCTGCTGACCCTCTCGGGGGCGTTCGCCCAGACCCTCACCCTCTACGTCGGCCGCGGCGAGGCGCTCGCCGGTCCCATCATCGAGCGCTTCGAGGCCGAGACCGGCATCGACGTGCAGGTGCGCTACGGCAGCACCGCCGAGCTCGCCGTGCTGATCACCGAGGAGGGCGCCGCCAGCCCCGCCGACGTCTACTGGGCGCAGGACGCCGGCGCCCTGGGCGCGCTGGCCAAGACCGGCCTGCTGGCGACGCTGCCCCAGGAGCTGGCCGCCGGCGTGCAGGCGAAGCAGGTCCACGCGAGCATGGAGTGGATGCCGGTCAGCGCCCGCAACCGCGTGCTCGCCTACTCGAGCACGCGCGTGAGCGCCGACGAGCTGCCCGCCAGCGTCCTCGACCTGACCGACGCGCGCTACCGCGGGCGCGTGGCCTGGGCGCCCACCAACGGCTCGTTCCAGTCGTTCGTGACCGCCCTGCGCACCACCCACGGCGAGGAGGTGGCCGAGGCGTGGCTGCGCGGCATGATGGCCAACGGCGCCAAGAGCTACCCGAACAACGCCTCGCAGCTCGACGCCATCGCGGCCGGCGAGGTCGACTTCGGGCTGGTCAACAACTACTACCTGCTGCGCCGCCTGGCCGAGGAGCCGGGCTTCCCGGTGGCCCAGACGTTCTTCGCCGACGGCGACATCGGCAACCTCGCCAACGTCACGGGCGTCGGCGTGCTGAAGAGCAGCGACGCCCAGGAGGCCGCCCAGCGCTTCGTGGCGTTCCTGCTCACCGACGAGGCGCAGCGCTTCTTCACCGAGGACAACTACGAGTACCCCATCACCACCAGCGTCGAGCCGGCGCCGGGCCTCGTGAGCAACGCCGAGGCCGCCGCGGCCGCCCCCGAAGTGGACCTGGGCAGCATCGACGACCTCGAGGGCACGCTCGAGCTGCTGCGCGAGGTCGGGCTGCTCTGAACCCGCACGTCCCCGTCTGGCGCGTGCCGCACGGCCTGCGGCGCGCCCCCTGGTACGTCGTCGCCCCCGCCCTGCTGGTGGGGGCGGCCACGCTGCTGCCGCTGATCTACCTGGTGGTGCGCGCCCTCGAGGTCGACCCCGCCACCTTCACGCGCCTGCTGCTGCGCGAGCGCAACCTGAGGTTGCTGGGCAACACCGCCGCCCTCACCGCGCTGGTGCTGGCGTTCGGCACCCTGATCGCGGTGCCGCTGGCGTGGCTGGTGGTGCGCACCGACCTGGCGGGCCGGCGCCTGGTCACCTGGCTGGCGGTGGCGCCGCTGGCGGTGCCGGGCTACGTGATGGCCTACGCGCTGCTGGGGCTGGGCGGCTACCAGGGGATGCTGGCCAAGCTGTTCGGGGTGGTGGCGCCGCGCCCCAGCGGCCTGTGGGGCGCGGTGGCGGCGCTCACGCTCTACACCTTCCCCTACCTGTTCCTCAACGTGCGCAGCGCCCTCATGGGCCTCGACGCCAGCCTGGAGGAGAGCGGCCGCAGCCTGGGCCTGAGCCGTGCGCGGGTGCTCGCGCGGGTGGTGCTGCCGCAGCTGCGCCCGGCTTTGCTGGCGGGCTGGCTGGTGGTGGCGCTCTACGTGCTCGGCGACTTCGGCGCCGTGGCGCTGATGCGCTTCGAGACCTTCAGCTTCGCCATCTACACGCAGTACACCGCCGCCTTCGACCGCCACAACGCGGCGCTGCTGTCGCTGGCGCTGCTGCTGATCACCACCACGCTGGTGGTGTTCGAGCTGCGCCTGCTGGGGCGGCGGCGCTACGCGCGCCTGGGCCGCGGCGTGGCGCGGCGCGCCGCCCCCGAGCGCCTGGGCGCCAGCGCGCCGCTGTGGTACCTGTTCGTGGCGCTGGTGCTGGGCGCTTCCCTGGGCCTGCCGCTCGCCACCCTGCTCGGCTGGGTGGCGCTGGTGCCGCCCAGCGCGCAGCAGCTGGCGCAGGTGGCGTCGACCTTCCTGGCCACCGCCTCGCTGGCGCTGCCGGTGGCCGCCATCACCGCGCTGCTGGCGCTGCCGGTGGCGGTGGCGGCGCTGCGCTCGCGCTGGGGCGGCGGGCGGCTGCTGGAGCGGCTCGTCTACCTGGGCTACGCCGTACCGCCGGTGGCGCTGGCGTTCGCGCTGGTGATGTTCTCGCTGCGTTTCACGCCGTTCTGGTACCAGTCGTTCCTGGTGCTGCTGTTCGCCTACGTGGTGTCGTTCCTGGCGCTCGCCCTCGGCCCCGTGCGCAGCGGCCTGCTGCAGGTGAACCCGCGCATCGAGGAGACGGCGCGCTCGCTGGGGCGGGGGCGCTTCGTGGCGTTCGCGCAGACGGTGATGCCGCTGATCGGGCGCAACGTAGCGGCGGGCGGGGCGCTGGTGCTGCTGGCGGTGATGAAGGAGCTGCCGATGACCTACCTGCTGGCGCCCACCGGCTTCCGCACCCTGTCGGTGCGCGTCTTCGGGCTCACCAGCGAGGCGATGATGGCGGCGGCGGCGCCGTTCGCGCTCGCCATCGTGCTGTTCTCGGCGCTGTTCGTGGGGCTGCTGCTGGCCTACGAGGGGCGCGGCTAGCCGCGCTCGCGGCTCGGCGGCCGAAGGGCGCGCCCTAGGGCGCGCGCAGCGGTACCCCCGCGCCCGTCACCCGCAGCCACGCCACCTGCCCCACCTCCAGGCGCGCGTCGACCGGGCCGTACACCACCAGGCGCTCGTCGGGCTCGGGCGGCGGCAGGTCGGCGCCGGGCAGCAGCCGCACCTCGTACGCCACCACGTGGCCCTTGAACTCGCGGCGCGCCACCGTCACGCACACGCTGCCGGCCGGCGCGGCGTCGCCGTCGGCGGGGCGGAGCTCGAGGTGGTCGGGGCGCAGCGACACGATCGCCTGGCCCTTGGCGGCGCCGCTGAGCGGCACGCGCCCCAGCGGCGTGAGGGCGGCGCCGCCCTCGACCACCCCGCGCAGCAGGTTGGTGCGCCCCAGGAACAGCGCCACGAAGGCGGTGGCCGGCTGGAAGTAGACCTCCTCGGGGCGGCCGAGCTGCTCGATGCGCCCGAAGCGCATCACCGCCAGGCGGTCGCCGAACGACAGCGCCTCCTCCTGGTCGTGCGTCACCATCACGGCGGTGGTGCCGGTGCGCCGCAGGATGGCGCGCACCTCGTCGCGGGTGGTGCCGCGCAGCGAGGCGTCGAGGTTGCTGAACGGCTCGTCGAGCAGCAGGATGTGCGGCTCGGGCGCCAGCGCGCGCGCCAGCGCCACGCGCTGCTGCTGCCCGCCCGACAGCTGGTGCGGGAAGCGCGAGCCGAACACCGACATGCCCACCAGGTCGAGCATCTCGGCCACGCGCCGCTCGCGCCAGGCGCGTGGGCCGCGCAGGCCGAACGCCACGTTGTCGCTGACGGTCAGGTGCGGGAAGAGCGCGAAGTCCTGGAACACGAAGCCGATGCGGCGCTGCTCGGGGCGCACCTGGCGTTGGGCGGTGGCCACCACGCGCCCCGCCACCTCGATGCTGCCGGCGTCCGGGCGCTCGAAGCCCGCCACCAGCCTCAGCAGCGTGGTCTTGCCGCAGCCCGACGGCCCCAGCAGGCACAGCACCTCGCCGCGGTGCACCTCCAGCTCGAGGCCGTCGACGGCGGCGGGGCCCACGGGCGCGTAGCGCTTCAGCAGGCCGCTGGCGCGCACGATGGGGTCGGCGGCGCGCGCCGGGGCGTCCGGCGGCCGCGGCGACGTGGGGACGGCGCTCCTCATGCGGGCATCTTCGCCCCCGTGGGCGCCCCGTGAGGGTAGCGCACGTAGCGGAGGCGCCTCACGACCCCCTCCGCGGGGCGCCGCGCGCCAGCGGCTCGGCGGGCAGGCGCAGCTCGGCGATGAGCATGGCCACGAGCATCAGCCCGGCGCCGACCAGCCCCAGCGCGCCCAGGCGCTCGCTCAGGAGCAGCGCCGCGAACAGCGCGGCGAACGCCGGCTCGAGCACGAAGATCAGCGCCGCCACGTGCGCCGGCACCACGCGCTGGGCGTAGGTCTGGAGCAGCGCCACGAGCGCGGTGGCGACGAGCGCCAGGTAGACGATGGCCAGGTAGGTCTGCAGCGGCACCTCGCGCAGCGCGCCCACCTCGGGCAGCGCCCACGCCCACGCCAGCAGCGCCATGGGCACGTGCTGCATCATGGCCAGCGAGGTGCCGCGCACCTTGCCCGCCACCTCGCCCAGGTAGACGATGTAGAGCGCGTAGGTGAGGGCCGTGACGAGCACCCACAGGTCGCCGGCGTTGACCGCCGCCACCCCGCCCCGCAGCGTGAGCAGCGCCAGCCCCGCCAGCGCCACGGTGGCCGCCAGGTAGACGCGCGGCGCCAGGCGCTTGCCCCAGAACAGCGCGCCGAGGATCGGCGTGAGGATCACCGACAGGCCGGTGATGAAGGCGGCGTTCGAGGCGCTGGTGATGGAGAGCCCGAAGGTCTGGGTGGCGAAGCCCACGAACGACAGCACCCCCAGGATCAGCGCTGGCTTGAGCGCGCGGCGGTCCCAGCGCGCCCACGCCAGCAGCAGCGCCGCCAGGGTGAAGCGCAGCGCCAGCAGCAGCGGCACGGGGATGGTGTCGAGCGCCTCCTTCACCACCACGAAGGTGGTGCCCCAGATGATGGTCACGAGCACGAGGGAGAGGGCGCCTACCGCCGGAGACACGCCGCCCATCATCGCACGCCGGCCGCCTGGGCCGCCGCCCCGCCCCCACCGGTAGAATCGACGGCATGTCACGTGAGTACCGGGTAGGCCACGGTCAGGACGCGCACCGCCTCGTGGCCGGGCGCACGCTGGTGGTGGGCGGCGTCCGCATGCCGGACAGCCCGCGCGGCCCCGACGCGCACTCCGACGGCGACGTGCTGCTGCACGCCCTCGCGGACGCCCTGCTCTCCACCTACGCCCTCGGCGACATCGGGCGCCTCTTCCCGCCCTCCGACCCCAAGTTCGCGGGGCTCGACAGCCGCGAGATCGTCGCGCGCGTGCTGGAGAAGCTCGAGCTGCACGCCAGCGGCGCGCGCCTGGAGAACGTGGCGGCGGTCGTCACCCTCGACGCCCCCAAGCTCGGCGCGCGCCGCGACGACATCGCCTGCAGCGTCGCCGGCCTGCTGGGCATCGAGCCGGCCGCGGTGGGCCTGACCTTCAAGACCAGCGAGGGGTTAGCGCCCGACCACGTGCAGGCGAGCGTGACGCTGCTGCTGTCGCGGGCGCCGTAGCGCCGCTGAGACGTGTTCTCTTAGAGCTGTCGTCCTGGCCGGTCGCCTGGCCTTGCCGCGCTAGAGCCCGCGAGCGGCACGCGACGCCGTGACGCGATCCGGCGGCGATGGCTGGCGAGCCTAGGGTCGGGGGTGCCTCGTTCGAGCAGGGTTCCGAACTGCGACAGCGCAGGCGCTACGATGCAGCGTTCCGGAACGCATGCCCGCACGCGGCCTTCACGCCACGAAGCCCGTTGGGGACATCATCTCGGCAGGTCGGCGACGCTACCGGCTGGCGGCCCAGGAACCGGCGCGCGGCATCGTCCCGGCGCCGCAGACGGCGGGATACGGGTGGGAAGCCCGTTCCCGAGCCAAGCGCAGGAGCTCCGAACCGCTACCGCCCCGGGCCTGGAGCGCTGCGGTACGGAACCCCTGCGGAGAGGACCTGCCATGCTCCCCAGGCTCCTGCCGGCGCACCGAAGCCATCCGAACCCAAGGAGCGCGCCCCGTAGAGCGCGCTCCTAGACGGTTCGTGCGACCCGAGCCGGCTCAGGCCTCGTGCAGCGTCACCACCACGCGCCCGTCCTCGACGGCCGCCTCGAAGAGCTGGATCTTCTTGACGGCCGGCAGCGTGGGGCGGCCCGTGCGCAGGTCGAAGGTGGCGCCGTGGTGCACGCACTTGATCTTGCCGTCCAGCAGCTCGCCGTCGTGCAGCGGGTAGCGCTGGTGGGTGCAGCGGTCGGGGAGGGCGAAGAACTCGCCCCCCTGGTGGATCACCACGATCTCGACGTCTGCCACCGTGCGGGCGGTGATGCTCCCTTCCGGGAACTCGTCCACCGCCCCCACGTCGAAGCGGCTTACGGCCGCTTCGCTCACAGCTTCTCCTTGACCCCCGGCACGCCGAGCTTGGCCTGCACCACGCGCTCCACGTACTCGGCCACCTTCGGCAGCGTCACGCGGCTCATCACCTCGTGGAGGAAGCCCGTGACCAGCACGTGCTCGGCGACCTCGGGCTTGAGGCCGCGGCTCATCAGGTAGAAGCGCTGGTCCTCGGGCACCGGGCCGGTGGTGGAGCCGTGCGAGCACTTGACGTCGTTGGCGGCGATCTCGAGCTGCGGGATCGACACGACCTCCGACTCCTGGTCGAGCAGCAGGTTGCGGTTCGTCTGGTAGGCGTCGGTCTTCTGGGCGCCCGGGTCGACGACGATCATGCCGGAGTAGGTGGCGCTGCTGGCGTCGCGCACCGCGCCCTTGAAGAGCACGTCGGAGAAGCCGCGCTCGGTGGCGTGGTGCTGCAGCGTGAACTGGTTGAAGTGCT
>Ga0123333_10002843_pt1 | contig 17268 bp, 15 predicted proteins | sample BioC12SIPDNA_3_FD_89957 | JGI IMG/M metagenome (GOLD analysis project Ga0123333, IMG submission 89957) | Anaerobic biogas reactor microbial communites from Washington, USA - Biogas_R2_B C12 SIP DNA | ecosystem: Engineered > Bioreactor > Anaerobic > Unclassified | place: Washington, USA... | reverse complement strand
GCACGCTGAAGGACAGCAAGTTTGAAAAGCGGAGGGATTCGTCAGTGAACATCATCGACATTCTGGTTCTCGTGGTGCTGGGCTTCAGCCTGTTCGCAGGCATGCACAAGGGGTTTATCGCGTCCTTCCTGTCCACGCTCGGGCTGATCGGCTCGTGGTTCGGCGCGCAGAGGCTGTTCCCGATCCTGGCCGAACAGGTGCTCGGAAACTCCACGCTGATGGGCGTTTTGAGCACGTACCTCGAGCCGGCCAGCTTCTTTGACGGCATCAACGTATCGGGCGTCACCGCGCAGACGACCGTGCAGGAGCTGCTTTCGAAGGGCACGGACGCGGTCAACGGCGTCGCGTCGTTCATCGGGCAGAAGGTGCCGTTCATCAAGGACGCGCTCGCGAAGAACATCAGTTCGGAAGCGTTCGCGGAGCTCAACATACACACGCTCGCGGACTACTTCGACCAGACGCTGTGGCAGGGCGTGTTCAACGTGATCGCGTTTGTCGTCGCGTTCTTCGTGCTGTACTTCGTGGCGACGCTGCTCGTGAACCTGATCAACCACGTGGCGCGCTTCCCGATGATCCGCAAGGTCGACTGGCTCGTCGGCGGGCTGTTCGGGCTCGTGCGCGGCGTCGTGATCTCGGCGCTTCTCTTGTCGGTGCTGGAGCCGGTGCTCTCCGCGTTCTCGATGGAATTGATGGCGAGCCTGCGGGACGGGTCGAAGACCTACGAGCTGCTCGTCGGGCAGGGCGGGCTGGACTTTTTGCAAGTGCGAAGTTGGATCAACGCGCTGATCATGCGAACGAGCGCGTAACCGCAAGAATCTTTGAAGGCCGCTTCCGAACGGAGGCGGCCTTTCGGCATTTGTTTCGGGAGGTGTATATTCAGCGGCCGTACGCCTCGAACTCCGCCTCGCTCCCGCAAAACACGTTCAGGTCGATGTACGGCTCGACGCCCTCGCAGCCGTCGAGCTTTCCCTTGTCGGAGTACTGCCAGAACGTCCAGTCGCGGCCCTCGGGCATCATCGGGTAGAGGTAGACGTTTCGAATCCAGAGGTCGTAGTCGTCGAACGCGCCCGCGACGTACTTCCGATAGGACGACTGCGTCGCGTAGATGACGGGCTTCCTGCCGTACGCAGCCTCGAGCGCCTCGAGAAGCGCGCGGAGTTCCCTGCGCGTCGGCGCGACGTCCGGCGGGTTCGCCGCCTTGTCGCCGTAGAACTCGACGTCGACCGCGCAGGGCAGCATGCCGCGGATGAGCGGCACGGCGCGTATGAAGTTCTCCGCCTGCGCGCGGCCGGAGCTGTCGAAGCTGAAGAAGTGGTAAGCGCCCGCGCGGACGCCGGCGCTCAGCGCGCCGTCGAGGTTTTGCAGAAAGCGGTCGTCCTGCATGGAGCTCCCCTCGGTCGCCTTGATGAACGCGAAGTCGACGCCCTGCGCGCGCAGAGCCTCCCAGTCGATCGACCCCTGGTAGTGCGACACGTCGACGCCGCGGACCGGGTAGCGGCTCCACGGCGGCGTGTTGAGCCGGATCACGCCGCGCACGACGAGACCCGCAAACAGCAGCGTCAGCACGCAGACGCCGCCGACGGCGGCGATCCAGCGCCTCACGCCCGAACCCATTCGCCCGTCTCGCCGGACTGCCGGAGCTTATCCATCAGCTGCTGCAGCCGCGCGGCCTTCTCGACGGTGCTCTCGGGCTTCCTGCCGTGCGATATGCAGTTCAGGAAGTCGAAGTAGCAGTCCGCGTGCGCGCGCTCCCAGCCGATCGCGTTCTTGACCGACGGGAATCCGCCGCCCGGCGCCGGATACCGCTGCGCGCACTCGATGTCCGTGAACCCGCGCATGCCGCCGAGCGGGCGCTCGGGCTGGCCCTGGTCGAAGAAGCGCAGGTAGTTCGGCTGCATCGTAGTAAAAATCGCCGCGCCCTTCGCGCCGCGGATTTCGATCGTCATCTCGTCGAGCGCGCCGGTCGCGATCTTGCTCGCCTCGACGGTGCCCATCGCGCCGCCCGGCATGATAAGCGTCATCAGCGCGTGGTCGTCGGAGAGCTCGGTCTCGACCGAGCCGTCGCGCCGCGGCCGCCGGCTGTAGAGCGTCCTGAGCGAGCAGCTGACCCTCTCGGGGTAGCCCATCAGCCACGTCACCATGTCGAGTACGTGGCTGCCCATGTCCAGCAGCACCCCGCCCTGCTTCTGCTGCTTCCAGCCGATCGGCCGGTCGGGGTCTATGGAGCCCGCGTGCAGGTAGCGCGCCGAAAATTGCAGAATTTCGCCGAGCTCGCCCGCGTCCGCGAGCTCCTTGAGCCGCATGGTCGCCGGGTAGTGGCGCAGGTTGAATGCGACCTTCGAAAAGCCCTTCGCCGTGCGCGCGGCCTCGGCAATATGCAGCGCGCTCTCGCCCGTCACCGCGAGCGGCTTGTCGATGTAGAGGTGCTTGCCGGCCTTCAGCACCGCGAGCGCCATCTCCTCGTGCAGCTCGTTCGGCGTGCAGACGGACACGACGTGGACGTCGTCTCGCGCGATCAGCTCGCGGTAGTCCGCCGTCGCCGCCGAAAAGCCGAGGTCCTCCTTCGCGCGCGCGGCGGCGTCCGCGCTGCGCGTCGCGACGCAGGCGAGCCTCGCGCGGAAGTCCGCGCCCGGATAGTACAGCGGCAGCGCGCGGACCGCGTGCGCGTGCGCCCTTCCCATAAATCCCCAGCCGATGATCCCGATTCCGTATGTATTCATCCGCCCGATCCCCCCAAAGTTCTTCCCTCCGTCCATTATAAAACAATGTATGCGCGCGGGCAAGTGGGTTTCCCTTTTCCCGGCCATAACAAAATATTCCACAGGCCATTGACAGTGATATGTTAAAAATGCTAAAATAATCGATGGATACGGCGTTTATTATGAATCGGCGCCCGCGCGCGAAAACAATCGGAAACCGGTATCTGCGGGGCTCCCGCTGCCGGCGGGCGGGCGATTCTTGGGAGGGAATGTTCATGCTGCCCGGCAAACTATGCGTCGGCATTCTGGAGGAAGACAATCCGCAAAAAAGTTATTTCCGCTTCAAACCCCTGCTGATCATCGACGAGGACCGCCTCGAGGAGCTTCCCGAAGGCGATCACTACCCGGAGGAAGGCTGCATACGCATCGTGCCCGACAAAAACGAGTCCAGCCGATTCAAGGCGCGCATGCGCCGCATCGGGAAATACGCGCTGCTCGACCTGCGCGCCCATCCCAACGAGAACGACAAGATCCGCCCGAACAAAAATTACACGGTCGACCCGCAGGAGCGCAACGCGCACATCGTCTACTCCGATGTCGTCGTCGAGCCGCAGCCCGGCATGCTGTTTGAAATTCTCGACAGGGCCGCGCCGAAGGACTCCGCGCACATGGCGCTGACGATGGATCTGCCGGGCACGCAGAGGGTGCTGTTCTGCTCCGAAGACGGCGTGTGCGAGGCGATCTGGCGGTGCGAGCCGATGGAGGGCGTCGAGGGCGCGGTGTCGCTCTCGCGCGAGGCGCAGGCGGCGCCGCTCGAGCGCGCGCGCGAGGTGCGCATACGCGGCTTCCGGGACGAGCTGCTGCACTTTTTGCTGATCCCGCCCGGAGAGGCGGCGGGAGCCCCGCCGGCAGCGGAGCCGTCTAAGCGGGTGGAAGCCCCTAAACCGGCGGAACCCCCCAAGTCCGCGGAAGCTCCCAAGGCAGCGGAGCTTCCCAGGGCTCCGCATTCGGAGGAAGCCCCCGCGGAAACCCTTGCTCCCGCGGAATGCCCGAAGGCGACGGACTGCCCGCAGCCCTCGCCGCGGCCGCCCGCCCCGCAGTCGGCGGAGCCGTTCGGCCGGATGTCCCGGCTGAGCCCGCGCGAGCAGTCCGTGGCCGCGCAGACGGGGCTGAACCCGCGCAGGAGCCGGAGCCTGCAGGAGATCATCGACGACAAGTGGCGGCGCTCGCGGATCGACCAGCTCGGGCACCCGGTTCCGGCCTCGGCGATGGCGACGCCGGTCGAGAGCCCGGTCGAGCGCGCGGTTTCCGCGCTCAAACTCGCCTGGCGCATGGAGGAGGCGCGCACGCCCCTTGTGGAAGCGGTCTCATCCCTCGACGACTTCGGCAGCCTCTTCCGACGAAGCTCGCTCGCGGGCGCGGACGAGGGCTGCGCCCGGCAGCTGAACGAGCTCGAGGCGCAGCGGCTGCGGCTTTTGAACGAACTGAGCGCGCTCGACGAGCGGCGCGAGGAGGTGCGCGCGCGGCTCCTGGACGAGATCAAGCGCGAGCACGCGCGGGAATTGGCCGAGGGCGAGCAGAAGCTCGGCAAGGTGCACGCCGAGATCGACGAGTTCCGGCAGCGCGCGATGGGCGCGCGCGAGGCCGCGGCCGAGGCCGAGGGGCTGTTTTCCGAGGTCGAGCGCCGGCTGTTCGCGCGCGTGCTCGAGAGCCGCACGGTCAAGTTTCTGCGCGCGCACCCGGGCGGAGAGCCGCGGGCGTGCCCGCAGCTGAGCGACCCGACCTACGGAGAACTGATCTCCGACGTGCGCACGTATTTCGCCGCGTCCGGCATGCCGCTGACGCACGATCAGGCGGTCAACCTGCTCGCATGCTTCGCGCTGTCGCCGGTGACGGTGCTCTGCGGCGCGCCGTCCGCGGCGAAGGCCGAGGCCGCGCATCTGCTCGCGGGCGCGCTGGGGCTCAAGGCGTGCGGGCGCTTCCACGCGCTCCCGCCGGCCGGCACGCCGGACGCGGACGACCGGCTCGAGGCGCTTTTGCAGGACGCGGGATCGCCCGCGCCGGCGATGCTCCTGCTCGACCAGGCGAACGCGCCGCAGAGCGAAGCGCGCGCGCACGCGGTGCTCGCCCGGCTCGAGGCCGAGTTCGCCGGCGAGGGCCCGCTGCGCGCGTTCGCCGTCGCCGAGGACGCGCTGAACCCGCTGCCGGCGTCGCTGGTCGACCGCGCGTTCCTGTTGCGCGTGCCGCCGGAAAGTGCCGACAGCCCGTGGGCGCCGCGCGCGTCCGCCGCCCGCGAGCCGGAGCGCGTCGCCTCGCTCGAGGCGCTCGCGCGCATCTTCCGCCCGCGGCCGGAGTCGATCTCGGAGGAGGTCGCGGGGCGCATGGCGGAGCTCCGCCGCGCGCTCTCGGAGTACGGGGTGCTGCTGTCGCGCCGGACGCTCAACGCGACGTGGGCCTACTGCGCGGTCGTCACGCCGATGTTCTGCGAGCGAACGCCTCTGCAGGCGCTCGACGTCGCGCTCGCGCAGAGGGCGCTGCCGTCGATCCTCTCCCGCGCGCCGCTCGAGGCGCTCCGGGCGCTGCCGGACATGCTCAAGGGGCTCGACATGTGCCGGAGGCTGCTGGAGCTGCCGATGCCGCTGGAGCTCTGAACCCAACGGGCGTTTTAACTTCAAAGGTGCTGCAATCCGCCCCTCTTTCTGGTATAATTTCGCAAGAAGCATCAGAAAGAGGGCGTTCCCATGCAAAAAGCCGTGATGTATGGCGGCGGCAACATCGGCCGTGGCTTCATCGGCAAGGTGTTTTCCGACTCGGGCTACGAGGTGTGCTTTCTGGACATCCTGGAGCCGCTGATCGACGAGATGAACCGGCGGGGCGAGTACACGGTGCGCATCGTCTCGAACGCGGAGACGGTGGACGCGGCGGTCAGGAACGTGCGCGCCGTCAACGCGTCTACCGAACAGGCGCTCGCGGAGATCGCGGCGTGCGACATCATGGCGACCGCCGTCGGCGTGAACATATTGCCGAAGATCGCGCCCGTAATCGCGAAGGGCATAGCGAGGCGCATGCGGGAAGGCGGGCGGCCGCTCGACATCCTGCTCTGCGAAAACCAGCTCGAGGCGGACAGGCTGATGCGCACGTGGATCAACGCATGCCTGACGGACGAGGAACGCCGGTGGGCGGACGAGAACCTGGGGCTCGTCGAGGCGTCGATCGGGCGGATGGTGCCGCCGCTGACGCCGGAGGAGAGGGCGAAGGACAGCCTCTTGATCTGCGTCGAGCCGTACGCCGAGCTGCCGGTCGATTTGGCGGCGTTCAAGGGCGGGATTCCCGCGCTCGCCGGGCTCGTTCCGTATTCTCCGTTCGGGTTCTACATCAAGCGCAAGCTGTTCGTGCACAACATGGGGCACGCGATGGTCGCGTATTTCGGGCACCTCGCGGGCTTCGAATACATCTGGCAGGGCGTCGCCGACCCGGGCGTGCTCGAAAGGGCGCGCGCGGCGATGGCCGCGAGCGGCGAGGCGCTGGTCCGCGAATACGGCGAGGCGATGCGCGGAAACGTCGAGGCGAACATCGAGGACCTGCTGTTCCGGTTCGGGAACCTCGCGCTCCGCGACACCGTCAGCCGCGTCGGGGCCGACCCGGTGCGCAAGCTCCGCCGCAACGACCGGCTCGTCGGCGCGGCGCTCTACTGCCTCGAGCAGGGCGTCGATCCCGCGCCGATCGTCGGGGGCATCGCCGCGGCGCTTGGGTTCGACCGCGCGGACGACCCGAGCGCGCGGGAGCTGCAGGGCGCGCTCCGGGAAAAGGGAATCGATCACGTGCTCGAGCACTACCTCGGGCTTCGGCCCGACGAGCCGCTCTGGAATCTGATCCGGGCGGAGCTGTAGCGGGGAGGGGATGCGCTTGCCCAGCATGGAGGATATCGCGCGCGAGGCGGGCGTCAGCGCGTCCACGGTGTCTCGCGCGCTGAGCGGCAATCCCTCGATCAGCGAGCGCACGCGCAAGAAGGTGTTCTCGGCCGCCGAGCGGCTCGGCTACCGGAAGCGGCCGTACGGCACAGGCGTCCCGGAGCCGCAGGACGTCGCGGGCGTCATCATCCCGGACATGATGTCCGACTACTACGCCAGGCTCGCGCACGCGATCAACGAGCGGTTTCGGCAGAAGAACTTCTCGACGATGCTCTCGATCACGAACTTCGACCAGAGCGAGTCGATCCGCGCGGTCGAGCAGATGGCCGCGTGCCGCGTGCGCTGCCTCTTGGTCGTCATGGACGACGCGGAGGACATCTCCGGCCGGCTGATCGCGGCCGTGCGGCAGGCGATGCTGCCGGTGATGTTCATCACGTCGCGCTACATCTCGACGCTCGACGCGGACTGCCTGTTCGTCGACGAGAGCCGCGGAAACACGATGGCCGTCGAGCACCTGCTGCACCGCGGCTACCGGAGGATCGGCTTCTTGGGCGAATTGAACACGACGAACCGCCGCAGCGTGTTCCTGGCGACGATGAAGAGCTTCGACATGCCCGTGAATCCCGACTTCGTCCGGATGGGCACGGAGCGCGGCGAGCTCGGCGGATACCTGCGCATGCGGGAGATTCTGCAGCTTCCCGACCTCCCCGACGCCGTCTACGCGAGCTACGATCAGATGGCGATCGGCGCGATCCACGCGATCCAGGAGTCGGGGCTGCGCGTGCCGGGCGACATCGCCGTGATCGGCTTCGACGACATATCGATCGCGCGCTACATCTCCGGGGGGCTTACGACGATCGGCACCCCCTACGACGACATGGCGGCGATCTCGGTGCGCATCCTCACGCACCGCGTGCAGCACCCGTACGGGCAGCCGCAGCAGGTGGCGATCAAGCCCCTGCTGATCGTGCGCGCGACGACCTGACCCCTCGCGTTCCCCTTCCGAAAAAACCGAAAATGTTGCACAATCTTGCACGATGAAACGCCGCGTTTCCGTGCAAGATTGTATTGATCTTGCACAGGAACTATGCTATAGTTTCGGTGTGGTTAAATTTCCGCAGCCATGACAACACGATGCAGGGAGGGAACATCATGAAGAAATGTATCGCTCTGGTTCTCCTGGTGATCTTCGCTTTGGCCGGCACGGCCAGCGCCGCCGGACTGGACTTCGGCGTCGTGCTCCCCACGCGCGAGGAGACCCGCTGGCTCGGCGACGAGGCGGACTTCCTCGCGGCAATCGAGGAGCACGGCTACAGCGCGCAGATCCTGTTCTCCCAGAAGGACTCTGCGACCGAGAAGGCGAACGTCGAGACGCTGATCAGCAAGGGCGCGAAGGCGATCGTGCTGTGCGCGTTTGACGCGGCCGCCGCCGCCGCCGCGGTCGAAATCGCGCACGAGGAGGGCATACCGGTCATCGCCTACGACCGCATCATCACCGGGACGGACAAGCTGGCCTACTACACGACGTTCGACAGCGCCGCCGTCGGCCGCGCGCAGGGCGAGTTCCTCGTAAGCAAGCTCGAAGCCGGGAAAAAGGGCAACAACCTCTACCTCTACTCCGGCGCCCTGACCGACAACAACTCGTTCCTCTATTTTGAGAGCGCGTGGCAGGTGCTGCAGCCGCTGATCGCGGATGGGACCTTCATCGTACGCAACTGCGACAAGGCGGTCGAGTACAAGGACAAGTACGACCTCTCCCGCGACGAGATGGTCGAGATCATGTCCGTCATCGACACCGAGTGGACGATGTCCGTCTGCAAGACGCTCGCCGAGGCGCACCTGACCGCCGCCGCCGCGGACGCGAAGGGCGAGGTGTTCGTGCTGGGCCCGGCGGACGACGACTGCGCGCGCGCGCTGTCCGACTCGTTCCACGCCGACGGCGAGGTCACGAAGGTGTGGATCACCGGCTGCGACGGCATCGAGGCGTCGGTGCAGTACATCATCGACGGCAAGCAGTCGATGACCGTCTACAAGGACCCGAAGAACCTGGTCGACGCGACGCTCGTCATCATCGACGCGATCCTCGAGGGCAAGGCGCCCGAGACGAACGCCGTCTACAGCAACGACGTCATCGACGTGCCGTCGATGCAGTGCCCGGTCGTGACGGTTACGACGGACAACATCGCCGAGATATTCTTCGAGGGCGGCGTGTACGACGGCTCGAAGTTCGTCAACTGGCAATAGCCCAACCGACAAACCTTAGTTCGGAGGGGAACCCTTCGGGGTTCCCCTTCCATTCGAGGTGATTTGATGGCGGACATCATCCTTGAAATGCGCGGGATTTCGAAGTCGTTCCCGGGCGTGAAGGCGCTCGACCGCGTGAACTTCCGGGTTAAGCGCGGCGAGATTCACTGTCTGGTCGGCGAAAACGGCGCGGGCAAGACGACCTTGATGAAGGTGTTGTCGGGCGTGCACCCGTACGGGACGTACGAGGGCGACATCGTGCTCAACGGCGAGGTGCAGAGGTTCCACGGCATACGCGACTCGGAGGGCGCGAGCATCGCGATCATCAGCCAGGAGCTGGCGCTGATCCCCGATCTGACGATCTACGAAAACATCTTCTTCGGGCACGAATTGATGAAGGGCCGGCTCGTCGACTGGCACCGGACGATACTCGAATCCGAGAAGATATTGAAGAAGGTTCGGCTGGATGTCAACCCGACGACGAAGGTCGGGGCATTGCGCGTCGGCGCGCAGCAATTGGTCGAGATCGCGAAGACGCTCTCGAAAAACGCGAAGATCATCATACTCGACGAGCCGACGTCCTCGCTCAACGAGGAGGACAGCGACAACCTGCTTCGCCTTCTGCGCGAGCTGCGGGACGACGGCGCGACGATCATCATGATCTCGCACAGGCTGCGCGAGGTCGTGAAGATCGCCGACACCGTGACCGTGCTCCGCGACGGAACGACCGTGTGCTCGCTCGACGCGTCCGAGAAGAAGATCACCGAGCGCGAGATCATCCGGCACATGGTCGGCCGCGAGATCGAGAACATCTACCCGAAGCGCGAGCGGCGGCCGTCGGACGCGGTGCTGTTCGAGGTCAGGAATTTCTCCGCGCGCAACCCGTCGACCGGGCGGAGCGTGCTCAAAAACGTCAGCTTGAACGTGCGCCGCGGCGAGATCGTCGGCCTCGCGGGGCTGATGGGCGCGGGGCGGACGGAACTGGCGCTCGCGCTGTTCGGAAACACGCCGGGGTACAGGATCGCCTCCGGCGAGGTGTTCCTCGAGGGCGCGCCGGTCCGGTTTTCGAAGCCCTCGGAGGCGATCGCGGCCGGCGTCGCGTACGCGTCGGAGGACCGCAAGAAAAACGGGCTGATCCTGATCCAGGACATCTGCTTCAACATAACGCTCGCGAACCTCCGGTCGCTTCTCAAGGGAATCGTGATCGACCGCAACGAGGAGGTCGTGCAGGCGAACCGCTACAAGGAGGACCTGCGCATCAAGGCGCCGTCGATCCAGCAGACGGTATTGAACCTCTCCGGCGGCAACCAGCAGAAGACGTCGCTCGCGAAATGGCTGTTCGCGCGGCCGAAGCTGCTCATTCTCGACGAGCCGACGCGCGGCATCGACGTCGGCGCGAAGTACGAGATCTACACGATCATGAACGAGCTCGTGAAGAGCGGCATGTCGATCATCATGATCTCCTCGGAGCTGATGGAAATTCTCGGCATGTCGGACCGCATCTACGTGATGAGCGAGGGGGCGATCACGGGCGAGCTCGACGCCCGCGACGCGACCGAGGAGGGCATCATGGAATTTGCGACGAACACGAAGGAGGCGGTGGCAAATGGATGACAACCGCGCGCGCGGCCTCCCGGGCGAGGTGTGGGCGCTGCTCAAGGGCAATATCCGCAACTACGCGATGTACCTCGCGCTGATGGCGCTGTTCATACTGTTCACGATACTCACCGACGGCGCGTTCATCACCGCGCGCAACCTGACGAATCTGATCAACCAGACCGGCTACGTCGCGGTCATGGCCTGCGGCATGACGCTGGTGCTCATCATACAGCAGATCGACCTGTCGATCGGCTACGTCGCGGGGTTTTTGGGCGCGTGCGCGGCGACGCTGCTCTCCCGGGGCGTCGCGGTGCCGCTCGTGCTGCCGCTGATATTGCTCGCCGGCATTGCGATCGGCTCGCTCGAGGGGCTGATCATCGGCAAAGTCGGCGTGCCGGCGTTCGTGACGACGCTCGCCTGCCAGTTCATCTTCCGCGGCATGCTGTCGCTCGTCACCGAGTCGACCGGCACGATACTCGTCAAGAGCGACGCGTTCAACCAGATTTCCAACGGCTTTCTGCCGCCGGTGTTTCGCATGGGGCCGATGCACGGGCTTTCGCTCGTCGTGGGCGCGCTGTCGATCGCGCTGATCGTCTGGTCGCGGCTGCGCGCGCGGCGCGATCTCAAGAAATACCGCTTCCGGACGACCTCCGCGCCGGTGTTCTGGGCGACGCTGTTGCTGTTCGCGGCGGTCATCGGCGTGTTGAGCTACGTGCTCGCGAACTACCGAGGCGTCTCGTGGACGATCGTCGTCGTGGTCCTGGTCGCGTTCGTGTACGACTTCATGATGCGAAGGACCCGGCTCGGGCGGCACATCTACGGCATGGGCGGCAACCGCGAGGCGGCGCTGCTCTCGGGCGTCGACACGCAGAAGATACTCTTGTTCGTGTTCGCGTCGATGGGCATGCTCGCCGGGCTCGGCGGCGTGCTGTTCACGTCCCGGCTACAGTCCGCGACGCCGACCTCCGGCAGCGGCTTCGAGCTCGACGCGATCGCCTCGTGCTACATCGGCGGCGTGTCGACCTCCGGCGGCATCGGCAAGGTCACGAACTCGATCATCGGCTCGTTCGTCATCATGTCGCTGACGAACGGGCTCAACCTGATGGGCGTGGGCATCACCTACCAGTACGTCATCAAGGGGATCATCTTCATACTCGCGGTCGCGTTCGACGTGCGCTCCCGCGCGAAAAAGGCGATATAAGGAGGAGAAGAAACCTATGCAAGTCGGATTCGTATGCTTCGGGGAGGTCAACACGCCGTTTGAGCGGCTTCAAATCAAGCACGACCACGCGGTCGAAGTGCTGGGCGCGCTCGGGGGAGAGCTCTTTGACGCGGGCATCGTCATCGACGACCCCGGGTACGAGACCGCCGACCGCGCGGCTCGGTATCTCAAGGGGAAGGAATTCTCGTCCTTGATCGTCTGCGTCGCGGGCTGGGTTCCGACGCACGCGGTCATCCGCGTGATCGACGAATTCCGCCATCTGCCGATGGTCCTGTGGGGGCTGTGCGGCTGGATGGACGGCGGCCGCATCGTGACGACCGCCGGCCAGGCCGGCACGTCCGCGCTGCGCCCGGCGATGGAGGCGATGGACTACGCGTTCAAGTACGTCTACTCGGTCATGGGCGAGCCGGAGCCGGCCGGGGAGATCGCGAGCTACGTCAAGGCGGCGCACGCGGCGAAATCGCTCCGGCACGCGCGGATCGGCACGATGGGCTACCGCGACATGCTGCTCTACGGCACGCAGTTCGAGGGAAACTCGATGCGCGGGCAGATCGGCATCGAGGTCGAGCCGTTCGAGATGCTCGAGATGGTGCAGCTCGCAGACCAGCTCGACCCCGCGGAGGTGCAAAAGGGCGTCCGGTTCGTGCGCGAAAATTGGAAGCTCGAGAAGGAATGCGAGGACGAGGTCATCGAAAAGGGCGTTAAGTACGCGCTCGCGGTCGGGAAGAAGATTCGGGAGCGCGGGTGGGGCGCGGTGTCGCTGATCGACGTCGACGGCATGAAGAAGCTGCTCGGCTTCCCGCCGGCTCTGGTGTTCATGCTCATCGAGGCGTGGTACGGGGTCGAGACGACGCCGGAGAACGACATACTCGGAAACGCGACGCAGCTGATGGTCCGGGCGCTGACCGGGCAGCGGGCGCCGTACATGGAGTACTACGAGTTCTTCCGCGAGAGCGTGCTCGCGGGCGTGCCGGACTACATCCCGACCGCGGTCACCGACGGCGATGTGAAGCTCTTGCCGACGGCGTTCGGGCTGTTGAGCGCGTCGCTCCTCAACGTCAGCGAGGCGAAGGCCGGCTACGTGACCTGCGCGCGGCTCGTCTACAAGAAGGGGAAGTATTTCATGCACCTCTACACCGGCGAGGCGAAGAAGCCGCCCAGGTGGGAGGAGTTCGGCTGGGCGCCGCCCGCTCCGCAGCTCGTGAGCCTCGAGATCTTCCCGGATTCGTGCACGGTTCCGGAGTTCGCGCAGAAGGTCTCGAGCCAGCACGTGATCCTGTGCTACGGCGACCACGCGCGGGAGATTCGCGAGCTGTGCGGGCTGCTCGGCATCGAGGTCATCTAGAGCTCGACCGTCCGCGTGGCGACCTTTTCGACGAACCGGCGGTCGTGCTCGACGAACAGAAGAGAGGGCCGGTATTCGAGGATCAATTCCTCGAGCTGCATCCGCGAGAACACGTCTACGTAGTTGAGCGGCTCGTCCCAGACGTAGAGGTGCGCGCGCTCCGACAGGCTCGCGGCGAGCAGCGCCTTCTTCTTCTGGCCGTCGCTGAACGCACCGAGGTCGGCTTCGAACTGCGCGCGGGGGAAGCCGAGCTTGCGGAGGATCGTCAGAAACAGCGTCACCGGGATGCCGCGCGCCTCGGCGAACGCGGTCAGAGCGCCGGACAGGAACGACGCGTCCTGCGGCACGTACGAGATTTTGAGGCCGCTGCCGACCCGGACGAGGCCCGCGCGCTCGATGTCCGCGCCGGTCAGGAGCTTCAAAATCGTCGTCTTGCCGGAGCCGTTGCCGCCGACGAGCGCGACGCGCTCGCCCGCGCCGAGCGTCAGGCTGAAATCCCGGACGGCCGGACGACCTCCGTAGAACGCGCTGACGCCTTCGAAGGACGCGAGCCGCTCCGCGTGGTACGGCTCCGGGCTCAACTTCAGCGGCTCCGCCTCCTCGACGCTGCGCAGCAATTTCGACTTCTCGGCGGCGGCCTCCTGCCTGCGATCCTCGATGCCCTTCGCGCGCTTCATCAGCTTCTTCGCCTTGCGGCCCTCGAAGCCGCGCTCGGGCCGGCCGTCGCTGTCGGCGGTCCTGTGCTTGCCCTTCTCGGCCTTGCCGGACCACGCCTCCGCGCGCCGGGCGGCCTCGCCGAGCCTGCGGATTTCGCCCCGCAGCCTGTCGTTCTCTGCGCGCTCGAACGCCTCGCGCCGCTCGCGCTCCGCATTCCAGCTCGAGAAGTTGCCGCGCAGAAGCTCCGCGCCGTCCAGGTTCAGCGCGAGCACGTGGTCGATCGCGCGGTCTAAAAAGTCGCGGTCGTGCGAGACGAGCAGAAACCCGCCCTTTTTCGAGAGGTAGCCGGCGACCGCGCGCCGGCCGTCGAGGTCCAGATGGTTCGTCGGCTCGTCGATCAGCGGGAACGCGCCGTCCTGCAAAAACAGCGCCGCGAGCAGCGCCTTCGTGCGCTCGCCGTTGCTGAGCGTCGAAAACGGCCGCTCCAGCGCCCCGTCGCCGACGGACAGCAGCGACATCTCGCGCTCGATCCGCCAGTCCTCCGCGCCGCCGAGCGATTTGAGCACGCCTCGTGTCGTTTGGTCAGGGTCGGGCACCGAAAACGGGAAGTACAGGAACCGCGCGGACGCCGCAATCGCGCCGCCGGCGTCCAACTGCCCCGCGAGCAGCTTCAACAGCGTCGTCTTGCCGCGGCCGTTCCGGCCGATCAGCCCGAGCCGCCACGTGTCGTCGAGCGAGAGCGTCAGGCCGTCGAACACCGGCTCCGTCCGACCCTCGTAGCGGAAGCGCAGGTTTTGAATGGAGATCACGGACAAGGCAATACCCCCCTTATGCAAGTAAAAGCGCCGCGCAAAGGCGACGCTTTCCAAATACATCCTCCGCGCACAGCGCGCGGCGAGACAGAAAGTGCGCCCCTCCCGCAGAACATGAGCATGGCGACGCCGACACCCATTTCCGTGCGAGATTATCTGCGCATCTTTCCACCCCTTTCGGAAGGTTACAATCCTTTATAGCACGTTTTCGGGAAATTGTCAACCAGCCGGTTTCTTGTGTTTGGGGCCGCGGCGTGTTATAATCGGGTTGGAAAAATATGGATTTCCCGAATTGCATCGAAGGATGGTACACCGGTATGAAGAAATGGGTCTTGTTCACTTTGGCGCTTGTTCTGCTTCTGCCGCCCGTGAGCGCGAGCGCGATGGACGTTCCCCTCGACCCGGCGAACAGGCCGCGCCACGGCTACAAATTGCTCGTTCCCGAGCCGGACATCGACGGCCTCGACCTTTCGAGGCTGACCGACGACGAGCTTAACGACCTGGACGCCCGGGTCGATGCGGAGATCGACGCCCGCACCGCCGCGACGCCCGCACCGCCGCGACGCCCGCGCCGACCGAGGAGCCCAAGGGTCTCCGGATCAGGGACGAAATGATCCTGTTCGACCGGGACGGCGTCCGGATGGCGCTTAACTGGATCGATTTGATCGAGGACGGGAGCCTCTACTTCGATGTGCTCGTGGAAAACAGCACCGGCAGGGAGATTTGCATTTATGTAAAGGATTCCTATGTCGACGGCGTCGAAATGGACGGCTTTGACCTCTACCCGGTTCCCGACGGCAAGACGTTCTGGAATTCGTTCACGCTCAAGCCGCTCGAGGGCCAGGAGGAGCTCTACGGCGACATTCTGAAAAACCCGCGCGAGTTCAGCTTTACCTTCGAGGTTTGGGACACCGAAGCCCACGAGACGATGTTCCTCCAGGCTGTGTCTCTGGTCGCGGAGTGACGGGCGGGCATCCGGCCTCGGTTTTCCCTTGTCTTTCGGCCCCGGACATGCTATAATCTGGATGGGAGAAATCGGCAATAAAGGATGGGGGAAATTTGGTATGAAGAGATGGATCTGCTGCATTTTGGCGCTTGCGCTTATGCTCCTGCCGACGTGCGCGAGCGCGATGAGCTTCAACTTCGGCCTGAAGGACAAGCGCACGGACGTGCCCGTTGCCCAGACGGAGGCGCCCGCCGTCGAGCCGCAGGCGCCGAAGCTCGGCTTTTCGGTGACCACGCCCGCGCCCGGCGCCGGCGAGCTCGACCTGACGGCCATGACCGACGCGGAGCTCTACGACCTGCTCGACCGCATCTATGAGGAACTCGACGCCCGCGCGCCGGAGCCGACTCCCATTCCCTCGATCGAGGACGGCCTCATGCTGATCGACCAGCGCGGCGTCCGGATGTCCCTCTACGACAGCGCCTACGACGCGGACAGCCAGATGATCCGCTTCTACGTCATCGTGGAAAACAACACCGGCAAGGCGATCTCCATCTCCGTCAATGACCCCGTTGCCGACGGCGTCGAGGTATATGGCCTCGGCGTCTACGACGTGGCCGACGGCGCGACCGTCTCGGATTACTTCCTGCTCGAGCCGATCGAGGGCGAGGAGGATGTCACCGCCTACGCTCTGGAGAACCCCCGCGAGATCACCTTTACCTTCGAGGTCTGGGAGGACGACACCTACGAGACGATGTTCTTCCAGGACTGCACCCTGACCGCGGACTAGCGGGCGGGCGGGCGGGGCCCGCGGCCAATTGCTGCCGCCCGATGGAACGCGATTCTCCGCCCGGCTATAGGCGGAGAATCTTCGTTTTGGGGAGACGGGATAAAGGGGCGATCTGTCGGCGGGGGGATCTCTTTGTAAAATAATCCCGAAATAATGTCAAAGATACTTGACAAATCGGAAGCTCTGTGGCATACTGTGTCCATCGACGGGAAAGAGGGGGGACAGACATGTACAACGGGGCATATGCGATTGGGGTGGGGGTGGGCCTGCTCGTCGCGCTGATTTTCAAGGTGATTTACGCAAGGACGACGCGGGGGCGGAAGGCGGCGCAATACGACGAGCGGCAGGAGAAGGCGCGCATGCGGGCGTACGCGTCGGCGTTCTGGGCGCTGTCCGTATACACGCTGGCGAACGGGCTGTTCGTGCGCCTGACGGAGATCGTCTGGGCGGACGCGTTCATGCAGGCGTTCATCGGGTTCTGCCTGGCGGGGCTGGTTGCGATCGTCCAATGTATCCGCGACGACGCGTATTTTTCGCTGCGCGAGCGGCCGGGGCTCTATTTGAAGGTGTTCGCGCTGGTATTCGTGGCGAACCTCGGGATCGGAATCGCGGCGGTCTTGGCCTCCGAGCCGATCGTCGCGGGCGGCATGCTGACCGTGCGCTCGCTGAACTTCGTCGTCGCGGTGGTGTTTTTGGTGATCCTCCTGGCGCTTTGGATCAAGCGGCTCCGCGACCGAGGGGAGCGTGACGCATGAAAAACCTGCGCCTGAAGGCCGCGCGCGCCGCCCTGGACCTGTCCCAGCAGCAGCTCGCCGACCGCGTGGGCGTCTCCCGGCAGACGATCAACGCGATCGAGAAGGGCGACTACAACCCGACGATACGCCTCTGCCTCGCGATCTGCCGCGCGCTCGGCAAGACGCTCGACGATTTATTTTGGGAATAGCGGACGGTGTCCGCTTCCGATTGCTGCCGCGCGACGGCTCACGATTCTCCGCCCGTCCGCCATGGGCGGAGAATCTTCGCTGCGGACGGTGTCCGCTTCCGAT
>Ga0123333_10002842_pt1 | contig 17269 bp, 12 predicted proteins | sample BioC12SIPDNA_3_FD_89957 | JGI IMG/M metagenome (GOLD analysis project Ga0123333, IMG submission 89957) | Anaerobic biogas reactor microbial communites from Washington, USA - Biogas_R2_B C12 SIP DNA | ecosystem: Engineered > Bioreactor > Anaerobic > Unclassified | place: Washington, USA... | reverse complement strand
ATCAGCGTCGAGGTCTCCTGCACGATCGTGGGCACCACGAGCCAGCTGAACAGCCCGAGCACCGCGACCATCCCCAGGAAGACCGTGAACACCCCCGCCGGTCGGCTCATGCCGCGGCGGGTCAGGCTCTCCACGATCGGGTTGAGCGCCAGCGTGGCGAAGACCGCGATGAGGACGAAGGTGATGACCGACCCCAGGCGTCCGACGTTCTGGGCCAGCCACCACGCGACCAGCACGCCGAGCGCGCCGAAGAAGCCGAACATGAAGGGCGAGGTCACCGTCATCAGCTCGCGGCGCCGCTCGACGATCGGCTCCTCGGCCCCGGCCGCGTCCGCCGCCGGCGCGTCGTCGGCCAGCCCCGGCAGCGCGGCCTGGGCGTGCGGCGTCGCGGACCGCTCGACCAGCTCGCGCTGCAGCCGGTTGCTCTCGGCCAGCTCGGTCAGCTGGGCCTCGCGGTAGCGGCGCCACGTGTCGACGGCCTCCTTGCCCCTGCCCCGCACGCCCCCGCGCCCGAGCGAGGGCAGTCTGCGCAGCCGTTCGCGCAGGCTGACGCCGGTCCCGGGCCGCGTGCCGCCGCCAGACCCCGCTCCTGCGCCCGCGTGGATGCCCTGCCCCGCGTCGGCCTCGCTCTCGCTCACCGGCCCATCCTCACCCATGCGGCGGCGTGTCGGTCGACCCCGCGACGGCGTCGTGTCCGGCAGCTCCCGCGGGCGGCTCGACCAGCTCGACGAGCACGCCGCCGGCGTCCTTGGGGTGCACGAAGTTGATCCGGCTGCCGCCGGTCCCGCGACGAGGGGCGTCGTAGAGCAGGCGCAGCCCGCGCTCGCGCAGCACCGCCGAGACCGCCTCGACGTCGGCCACGCGGTAGGCGAGCTGCTGCAGGCCGGGCCCGGACCGGTCCAGGAACGTGGCGATCGTCGACTCCGGCGTGCTCGGCGCGAGCAGCTGGATCTGCGCCGACCCCGCCGGCGCGCCGGCCGGCCCCATCATCGCTTCGCGGACGCCCTGCTCGTCGTTGGACTCCTCGTGCAGCAGCGCCAGGCCCAGCACGTCCCGGTGGAAGGCGATCGCCGCGTCCAGGTCCGGCACGGCCAGCCCGACGTGGTCGATGGCGAGCAGCAGGGGGGCGACGTCGTCCGGGAGGCTCATGGGGCGAGCCTACCCACCCGGGACGACACCACCAGAGCCCTTTTCGGCCCGGTCGCGGACCTGGGGGGCGCAGGCCTTACCGTGCACTCATGACCGATCTGCTGGTGCGCGAGGTCCGCGCCGTGCCGCTGGACCTCACCGTCGCAGGCCAGCCCCACGCCCCGGGTCACGGGGATGCGGGCAGCCGGCCCGTCGACATACTCATCCATGACGGCCGCGTGGCCGCGGTCGGGACCGACCTGCCCGCCGCCGGGGCGCCGGAGCTCGCGGGGGAGGGGCGCTGGGTGGTGCCCGGCATGTGGGACCACCACGTGCACACCGTGCAGTGGGCGCTGGTGCGCTCCCGCCCGGACCTCTCCGTGGCGACCAGCGTGGAGCACGCTCTCAGCATCCTGGGGGGCGCGCTCGCGGCCGACCCGGCCGCCACCGGGCCGCTGATCGGCTGGGGGCACCGCAGCGCCGGGTGGCCACAGCCGCCGACGACAGCCGACCTGGACGGGTTGAGCCCGGTCCGGCCCGTCGTGCTGATCAGCGGTGACGGCCACCACGGGTGGCTCAACTCCGCCGCGATGGCGCTGATGGGGGTGCCCTACCGCGCGGAGGTGATCCAGGAGGAGGAGTGGTTCGCGATCTGCGATCGGCTGGGCGATCTGCCGGGGGCGGCGGACCAGGGCGAGACGGCGGTGCTCGACGCGGTCCGGGACGCCCGGGCCCACGGGGTGGTCGGGCTGGTGGACCTGGACTTCAGCCCCTCGTGGGACCTGTGGCCGGGCCGGCTCGAGAAGGTCGGGCCGATCCGGGTGCGGACCGGCGTCTACCCGGGCCGGCTCGCCGAGGTGCTCGACCGGGGCTGGCGCTCCGGAGACCCGCTGCCCGGCACCGACGGCTGGGCGGTGATGGGGCCGCTGAAGGTGATCTCGGACGGGTCCCTCAACACCCGCACGGCCTGGTGCTGCGAGCCGTATGCCGCGACGCACCCGGGCGGGTCCGTCCCGGCGGGCGCCCCGCACCTGGGAGCGGCCAACTACAGCGAGGACGAGCTGCGTGCGGTCGTCGAGCTGGCGCACGGGTCCGGGCTCGAGGTGGCGCTGCACGCCATCGGGGACCGGGCGGTGCGCCAGGTGCTCGACGTGCTGCAGGGCACCGGTGCCCGCGGCTCCATCGAGCACGCCCAGCTCGTGGCGTTCGCCGACCTGCCGCAGTGGGCGGGGCTACCGGTGCGGGGCAGCGTGCAGCCGGCGCACCTGCTGGACGACCGGGCGGTCACCGAGCAGTACTGGCCGGACCGGACCGGCCGGACCTTCGCCCTGCGCAGGCTGGTGGAGCACGGCATACCGCTGGCCCTGGGGTCCGACGCCCCGGTGGCGCCCCTCGACCCCTGGCTGGCGATGGCGGCCGCGGTCCACCGCGCGCCCGACGGCGGCGAGGCCTGGCATCCCGAGCTGGCGCTCACCCCCGCAGAGGCGCTGGGGGCGTCCGTCGACGGCCGCGGGCTGCGGGTGGGGGAGCCCGGCGACCTGGCGCTGCTCGACACCGACCCGCTGGCCGCGGGGGACCCGGTCGAGCAGGCGCGGGTGCTGCGGACGATGAGCGTCTCCGCGACCGTCGTGGGCGGCCACGTGGTGCACGGCGGCTGATCCCCCGCGGCCCGCCGTCGGCCGGTGACCACGGTGCCGGGGGCGCCCGATGCCGACGACGGCTGACCCCCTCGTTACGATGAACGAAAACGCTAATGCATCCACCGAAGCCGCTGGAGGACCCCATGACCGCACCCACTGACGCCCCGACCACCCCCGTGTCGGTCATCGTCGCCGGCGCCCGCACCCCGATGGGTCGCATGTCCGGTGGGCTCAAGGACTTCTCCGGCAGCGACCTCGGAGGCGTCGCCATCAAGGGGGCCCTGGCCAAGGCCGGTGTCTCCGGCGACCAGGTCGACTACGTGATCATGGGCCAGGTCCTCACCGCTGGTGCCGGGCAGATCCCCGCCCGCCAGGCCGCGGTCAAGGGCGGGATCCCGATGGACGTGCCGGCCCTGACCATCAACAAGGTGTGCCTGTCCGGGCTGGACGCCGTCGCCCTGGCCGACCAGCTCATCCGCGCCGGCGAGTTCGACATCGTCGTGGCCGGTGGTCAGGAGTCGATGACCAACGCCCCGCACCTGCTGGAGAAGAGCCGCGCCGGCTTCAAGTACGGCGACGTCACGATGCGCGACCACATGGCCTACGACGGGCTGTGGGACGTCTTCACCGACCAGTCGATGGGCAACCTGACCGAGGACGCCGCCGCCGCGGACAGCCAGCACGCGTTCACCCGCGAGGAGCAGGACGCCTTCTCCGCCCGCAGCCACCAGCTGGCCGCCAAGGCCTGGGCCGACGGGCTCTTCGACGAGGAGGTGGTCAGCGTCCCGGTGCCCCAGCGCAAGGGCGACCCGGTCGACTTCCGCACCGACGAGGGCATCCGCCCGGAGACCACGACGGAGTCCCTCGGCGCGCTGCGCCCGGCCTTCTCCAAGGACGGCACCATCACCGCAGGCAGTGCCTCCCAGATCTCCGACGGCGCCGCGGCGGTCGTGGTGATGAGCAGGACCAAGGCGGAGGAGCTGGGCCTGTCCTGGATCGCCGAGATCGGCGCCCACGGCGTCGTCGCCGGACCCGACTCGACCCTGCAGAGCCAGCCGGCCAAGGCGATCCGCGCCGCCTGCAAGAAGGAGGGCATCGAGCCCTCGGACCTCGACGTCGTCGAGATCAACGAGGCCTTCGCCGCCGTCAGCCTGGCCGCGACCAAGGAACTGGGCCTGGACCCCGACAAGGTCAACCCCAACGGCGGCGCCATCGCGCTGGGCCACCCGATCGGTATGTCGGGCGCCCGCCTCGTCCTCACCCTCGCCCACGAGCTGGGTCGCCGGGGCGGGGGCACCGGTGCCGCGGCCCTGTGCGGCGGCGGCGGCCAGGGCGACGCCCTCATCGTCCGCGTGCCGGCCCAGGACTGAGCTCCGCCCGGCATGGCGCGCCGCACGGTCGACGTGCCTGACCTGGTCGAGCAGGCCAGGGCAGGGTCGCCGCGCGCGGTCGCCCGGCTGATCACCCTGGTCGAGAACGACCACCCCGCACTGCGGGAGGTGATGGCGGCCCTGGCACCGCACACCGGCCACGCGCACGTCATCGGGCTGACCGGCAGCCCGGGTGTCGGCAAGTCCACCAGCACCTCGATGCTGGTCAGCGGCTTGCGCGGCCGGGGCCTGCGGGTCGGCGTGCTGGCGGTCGACCCGTCGTCGCCGTTCTCGGGCGGGGCCCTGTTGGGGGACCGGATCCGGATGACCGACCACGTCCTCGACCCCGAGGTCTACATCCGGTCGATGGCCAGCCGCGGCCACCTCGGTGGGTTGTCGTGGAGCACCCCGCAGGCGCTGCGGGTGCTGGACGCCGCCGGCTGCGACGTGGTGCTGGTCGAGACCGTCGGCGTGGGCCAGAGCGAGGTGGAGGTCGCCGGCCTGGCGGACACCACGCTCGTGCTGCTCGCCCCCGGCATGGGTGACGGCGTGCAGGCGGCCAAGGCCGGCATCCTGGAGATCGGTGACGTCTTCGTGGTCAACAAGGCCGACCGCGAGGGCGCCGACAACACCGTCCGCGAGCTGCGGCACATGATCAGCCTCGGTGACCGCACCGAGCCCGGCCTGTGGCGCCCACCCGTCGTCAAGACGATCGCCGACCGGGGCGAGGGGCTCGACGACGTGCTCGAGGCGTTGGACAAGCACCGCGCGTGGATGGATGACAACGGTGAGCTGCACCGCCGCCGGGTCCGCCGGGCGCGCTCCGAGATCGAGGCGATCGCCGTGGCGCAGCTGCGCGAGCGGATGGGGGTCCTGGGCCACGGCGAGGACCTGGCGACCGCCGCCGAGCAGGTCGTCGCGGGCGAGACCGACCCCTACGCCGCCGCCGACCGCGTCGTCGCCGCCCTCTGACCCTGGGCGCGCTCCCCCCTCTGAACCTGGGCACGCCTAGAGGGACTGGTGCACGGCTATATCTGCGGCACAGGCTGAATAACCGTGCCCAGGTTGGTCCGCCTGGGTGAGTCCCGGCATACTCCCTGCGGTTCCTGACCCGTGGCCAGGGGGTGGGGCTGCGGCTAGGTTAGGGCCATGGACTCGGGCTACCTGATCCGGCCGCCGGCCGGTGGTGACGTGGAGGCGTTGGGCGCGCTGCACTGCCGGGTGTGGCAGGAGGCCTACGTGGGGCTCATGGACGAGGCGGCCTACGCCGCGCTCACGCCGGAGCGCTTCGCGGGGGGCTGGGGGCGGCGCCTGGTGCCGGTGAAGGACGTGCCCGCCGAGGACCAGGATGCGAACCTGCTGGTGGCCGGGCGCAGCGCCCGCGGTGAGCGGGTCGCCGTCGCGGAGTATGACGACGGGCTGGTCGGGTTCATCAGCGTCGGTCCGGCGCGGGACGAGGACGGGCCGACCGACACCCAGCTGTGGGCGATCAACGTCCTCGCCGAGCACTACGGGACCGGGGTCGCGCAGGAGCTGATGGACGGGGTGCTCGGGGAGGGACCGGCTTACCTGTGGGTGGCCGAGGGCAACGACCGGGCGATCCGGTTCTACGAGCGCAACCACTTCCGGCTCGACGGCGGCCGGGCGACCGACCGGGAGGACGGTCTGGTCGAGCTGCGCATGGTGCGACGCTAGGCCGCCGTGGGGGAGTTCTTCGACGCGGAGGACGGGGGGCCGCTGCGGCTGGAGCTGCGCAGCATCGACGGGCGCGACTTCACCCTGCTGCGGCAGATCGGCTTCGACAGCGACCACTACGAGGAGGCGTTCGTGGTGCCCGCCGACCTGCGGCGCTTCCGGACCGACCTGGCCTCGGTGCCGGCGCTGTTCACCTGGCTGGTGCCCAAGAGCGGTGACTTCCTGCCGGCCGCGGTGCTGCACGACGCCCTCGTGAGACCGGGCGCCTTCACCGGGCCGGACACCGACCGGGACGGCGAGCCCTTCGGCCGGCGCGAGGCCGACCGGATCTTCCGGGAGGCGATGATCGGCCTGGGGACCGGCCGGGTGCGCGCCTGGCTGATGTGGGCCGCGGTCAGCCTCGGCACGATGTGGCACTCGGGTCGCACCTGGACCCGCGCGGTGCTCGTCGGGCTGCTCGGGGTGGTGGCCGTGCTCGGGGTGCTGGCCACGCTCGACTTCTTCGACCTGGTCGACGTGGTCCCGTGGATGGGCGGGGCCGAGACCCGCTGGTGGTGGGAGGCGCTGACCGGCGGGCTGGGCGCGGTCGTGATCCCGGCGGTCCTCGGCCTGTCCTGGGGCAAGCTGTGGCGGGCCGGGGTGATCACGGCGGTGGCTCTGGCGTTCCTGCTGCACGTCACGGTGGTGCTGGCCCTGCTGGTGCTCGCCTACCGGGTGGTGGAGCGGATCGTCAGCGGCCCGGCCAACGCCGAGGGCATCCGCACCCAGGATCGGGACGCCTAGGTTCGTTGGCGTGGGTCGGGACCCGGCGGGAGCGGTAACCTGGCGAGCATGAGTGACAGCGCCGTCCCAGAGACCCCTTCGACGTCCGGCCGGGAGCGCTGGCAGGCGCGGTTCGACGCCGCCGTCGCCAAGGGCCAGGTGCGGGACGCGGACTTCACCACCCTGTCCGGCATGGAGGTGCAGCCGGTCTACGGACCGACGCCCGAGCTGGAGGCCGCCGACAAGCGGATGGAGCGCATCGGGTGGCCGGGGGAGTTCCCGTTCACCCGCGGGCTCTACCCGACCGGCTACCGCGGGCGCACCTGGACGATCCGGCAGTTCGCCGGCTTCGGCAACGCCCAGCAGACCAACGAGCGCTACAAGATGATCCTGGCGCGCGGGGGCGGCGGACTCTCGGTGGCCGTCGACTTATTAAAAATCAAAGGGCGCGACTCCGACGAGCCCTACAGCCTGGGCGAGGTCGGGCACTGCGGCGTGGCGATCGACTCGGCCGCCGACATGGACGTGCTCTTCTCCGACATCACCCTCTCCGACGTCACCACGTCGATGACGATCAGCGGCCCCGCGGTGCCGGTCTTCTGCATGTACCTCGTGGCCGCCGAGCGGCAGGGGGTCGACATCACCACGCTCAACGGGACCCTGCAGACCGACATCTTCAAGGAGTACATCGCCCAGAAGGAGTGGCTGTTCCCGCCCGAGCCACATCTCCGGCTCATCGGGGACCTGATGGAGTACACCTCGGCCAGCATCCCGGCATACAAACCTCTGTCGGTCTCCGGCTACCACATCCGCGAGGCGGGGGCGACGGCCGCGCAGGAGCTCGCCTTCACCCTCGCCGACGGGTTCGGGTATGTCGAGCTGGGCCTCTCCCGGGGGCTGGACGTCAATCAGTTCGCGCCGGGGCTGTCCTTCTTCTTCGACTCCCACCTGGACTTCTTCGAGGAGATCGCCAAGTTCCGTGCGGCGCGCCGGATCTGGGCGCGGTGGATGCGCGACGTCTACGGCGCCACCGACGAGCGGGCGCAGTGGCTGCGCTTCCACACCCAGACCGCGGGGGTCTCGCTCACCGCGCAGCAGCCGCTCAACAACGTGGTCCGCACGGCGGTCGAGGCGCTCGCGGCCGTGCTCGGCGGCACCAACTCCCTGCACACCAACGCCCTCGACGAGACCCTGGCGCTGCCGACCGAGCAGTCCGCCGAGGTGGCGCTGCGCACCCAGCAGGTCCTCATGGAGGAGACCGGGGTGGTCAACGTCGCCGACCCGCTGGGCGGCTCCTGGTATGTCGAGGCCCTCACCGACCAGATCGAGGCCGAGGCGGAGAAGATCTTCGAGCACATCCGGCTGATGGGGGAGCGGGACCGCACGCCCGCGGCCGACGGGTCGTTCGAGCACCCGATCGGCCCGATGACCAGCGGCATCCTGCGCGGCATCGAGGACGGCTGGTTCATGTCCGAGATCGCCGACTCGGCGTTCCAGTACCAGATCGCGCTCGAGAAGCGGGAGAAGAAGATCGTCGGCGTCAACGTGCACACCGAGTCGGTCAGCCACGAGCTGGAGATCCTGCGGGTCAGCCATGAGGTGGAGCGCGACCAGGTGGCCCTGCTGGGCCAGCGGCGCGAGGGTCGTGACGTGGGCCGCGTGCAGTCCGCGCTGGAGGCGATGGTGGCCGCGGCCCGCACGTCGGAGAACATGATCCCGAGCATGTTGGAGGCGGTCCGCGCGGAGGCTACGCTGGGCGAGATCTGCAACGCCCTGCGCGACGAGTGGGGCGTCTACCGGGAGCCGGCCAGGTTCTGAAACCGGGCTCTCCCGGTGAGAAGTGCGTCACACAAAAGCCGTGCTCCCGACCGGGTGATAGCAGTCGATTCTGGGTGATTCCTGGGGGCCTCCGATTAGGTGCGCCCCCATTCACGAGGTTTACCATTTCGTTATGAAGTTGTCCCATGCTGCGCTCTCCCTTGCCCTGACGTCCTCGCTGCTGCTTGCCGCCTGCAGCGGGTCCGACGAGCCCGAGGAGACCACCGACGCCACCTCCGCCACCGCCGAGGACTCCGCCCCGACCACGGACGGGGACTCCGCGGAGGCCACGGGCGACTCCGCCACCTCCACCGGCGATGCCGCGACCTCCACGGGCGACGCGGGCGACGGGGCGACCGCGACCGCCGGCCCCGGCGAGAGCGCGGACGACGGCAAGATCACCGCACCGGCCGACGGCGTGGGCGTCATCTCGGTCGAGGAGGCCGAGGAGATCGCCGCGACGCTGCTCAAGCAGGCGGCCGACTCCCAGAACGCCGAGCCCGAGGAGGCGGCCGAGCTGAACGAGGCCACCTTCGTGGGCTCCGAGCTGCGCTCCGCGATCGCGGCCACCGAGCTGCGCGAGGTCGGCCTGCAGCCGGTCATCGACTACCACCCCTACGGCGTGAACGTCCTGTCGATCAGCCGGGAGGACGGCGAGTCCCCGGCCTACATGGTCGTGCAGACGGTGCCCGAGTCGGGACTGCCCGAGCTGCACCTGCTCGTCAGCGAGGACGACGGCGCGAACTGGCTGATCGGCTGGAGCGCCCCGATGCTCGCCGGCACCGAGGTGCCGACCTTCGACCCGCGCTCCGAGGGATCCCCGGTCATGCGTGAGGGCAAGGGCGACCTGAACATGTCCCCCAGCCAGGCGGTCGACCGGCTCTTTCAGATCCTGGACTTCCCCTTCGACGAGGAGCGCCCGGACTTCCGCACCATGGACTACGGCCCGCAGGTGCGCGACGCCGTCGAGGCCCAGGCCGCCGCGGTCGCGGACCAGGCGACGCTGACCCAGGAGCACAACCTGCGCACCGGCACGCTGCGCACCATCGAGCTCGCCGACGGCTCGGCGCTCACCTTCCCGGTGCTGCTGCGCACCAACACCTTCGACGTGAAGTCGGGCACCTACCTCGAGGCGCCCCCCGCCTTCGCCCACTTCGCCGGTGAGGACATCATTAACAACAGCGCCACGATCATGACCGACGTCTTCCTGGCGGTTCACATCAAGACCGACGGGACGCCCGTCGTCCTCGCCGCCCGTGAGCAGGTCGTCGGCGCCTCCGGCAGCTGAGCAGTTCGCGATCACAACAGCCCCGGCCAGTGGCCGGGGCTGCTGTGTTCAGCCTGAGTAGTCCGTCACCAGCCACTCGCCCTCGACCCTCACTAGGTCGACGCTCGTCCACACACCCGGCGTGCCGCTGGGAGCGGAGACCCGGACCGTGGCACGGTCGCCGTCCACCGTCTCCTCCAGGACCTCCACGTCGTCGGCCCGTCGCTCGATGACCTGCCCCGACTCCTCGACGTCGCGGGCGAACTCGGTGCAGTCCCCGGCCTCGAAGCGGTCCAGCTGCTCCTCCCGCATCTGCGGGCCGGTGAGCAGGCACGCGCGCTCGGCGTCGCCCTCGTAGATCGCGACCACGAAGTCGACTGCTACGTCCTGGGCCGAACCCGGTCGGTTGATGACCTGCAGGGTCAGTATGCCGACAGCCACCAGGGCGACCGCGATCCCCGCCACGATGACGAGCGGGATGACCGAGCGGCTGGCCGGCTCGGGTGGGGCAGGTTCCGGGACGGGGGCGGGGGTTTCCATATCCCGCACCCTGTCAGGTGACAATGGGGGCATGACACAGCCCACGCCGCAGTCGCTCAACGCCGCCCTGCGCGGTGCCGTCGACCTCTCCTCCCTGGCCGGTCCGCGTCCTCAGGCCGCGGGAGGCCAGCCGGCAGGGGGTGCCGCGCCGACCGCCGGAGCAGGAGCCGGTGGGACGGACGGGGTGCTCGTGCACGCGACGGACGCTACCTTCGCCCCGATCGTCAACGGCAGCACGACGGTGCCGGCGGTGCTCGTGCTCTGCACCGACCAGGTCCCCGAGTCCGTGCAGTTCGTCCAGACCCTCGTCGACGAGGCGGTCCGCAACGAGGGCCGGTTCCGTGTCATCTCGGTCGACATCGCGGGCAACCCGGGCATCGTCCAGGCGCTCTCGCCGGTGCTGCAGGAGGCCTTCGGGCAGGTCAGCGCGCTCCCGGTGGTCGTCGGGCTGCTGCAGGGCCAGCCGGTGCCCTTCTTCCTCGGGGTGCAGCCCGTCGAGCAGCTGCGCACGTTGCTGGAGCAGTTCCTCTCGGCCGCGGTCGCCAACGGGGTGACCGGTCGCGTCGAGGGCGTCGACGCCGCCGCGGCGACCGGTGAGGGTGCTGGCGACGAGGAGCCTGAGCTGCCGCCCCTGCACCAGCAGGCCTACGACGCGATCGACCGGGGCGACCTGGACGCCGCCGCCGACGCCTACCAGCAGGCGCTGACCCAGAACCCCAAGGACGAGGAGGCCCGGCTCGGCCTCGGCCAGGTCGAACTGCTGCGCCGCACGGCCGGCCTCGACCTCAACGCGGTGCGTGAGGCCGCCGCCGCAGACCCCACCGACATCCAGGCTCAGCTGCAGGCCGCCGACCTGGACCTGGTCGGCGGACACGTCGAGGACGCCTTCCTCCGCCTGATCGACCTCGTGCGCAAGACCGCGGGCGATGAGCGGGACACCGTGCGCAAGCACCTGCTGGGCCAATTCGAGGTGGTGGGCAGCACCGACCCGCGCGTGGTCAAGGCGCGCGGCTCGTTGATGAGCGCCCTCTTCTAGGACACCGCGCGCGGCGCGCTGGGTCGACCGCGCGCCCCGCGCCCGCACCCGCCCCGACTTCGAGCGCCTTGCGTCTCTCCGAGCCGGTTATTTCCGGCTTGCAGAGACCAAAGCCGCTCGCAGTGGGGGATCCGAGAGGACCAGTGCCTCCTGGGAGCGCCACGCGGCGCGCCCGGTCGAGTCCCCTCTCAGGCGAGGGCGGCGTCGACGAGGGCCTGGGCCTCTTCCTGCACCTTCGCCAGGTGCTCCGGGCCCTGGAAGGACTCGGCGTAGATCTTGTAGACGTCCTCGGTGCCCGACGGGCGGGCTGCGAACCAGGCGCTCGCGGTCTGCACCTTCAGGCCACCGATCGCGGCGCCGTTGCCCGGGGCCTCGGTGAGGGTCGCGGTGATCTCCTCGCCGGCCAGGGACGTCGCGGTGACGTCCGCAGGGCTCAGCGCCTTGAGCTTGGCCTTCTGCTCCCGGTTCGCCGGGGCGTCGATCCGGGCGTACGCGGGGTCGCCGTGCTCGGCGACCAGCTCGGCATACCGCTGCGAGGGGGACTTTCCGGTGACCGCCTGGATCTCCGAGGCCAGCAGCGCCAGGATGATGCCGTCCTTGTCGGTGGACCACACCGAGCCGTCGCGGCGCAGGAACGAGGCGCCCGCGGACTCCTCGCCGCCGAAGCCGATCGAGCCGTCCAGCAACCCCGGCACGAACCACTTGAAGCCCACCGGCACCTCCACCAGCTGTCGCCCGACCCCGGCGGCGACCCGGTCGATCATCGAGGAGGACACGAGGGTCTTGCCGATCGCGGCGGTGCCGGGCCAGCCCGGGCGACCCCCGCCATACAGGTAGTCGATGGCCACGGCCAGGTAGTGGTTGGGGTTCATCAGCCCCGCGTCCGGCGTGACGATCCCGTGCCGGTCGGAGTCCGCGTCGTTGCCGGTGCTGATCTGGAAGCGGCCGCGGTTCTCGATCAGGCTGGCCATCGCGTTGGGGGAGGAGCAGTCCATCCGGATCTTGCCGTCCCAGTCCAGCGTCATGAACCGCCACGTCGGGTCGACGAGCGGGTTGATGACGGTCAGGTCCAGCCCGTGGGTCTGCCCGATCGCGGCCCAGTAGTCCACGGCCGCACCGCCCAGCGGGTCCGCCCCGATCCGGATCCCCGCCTCGCGGATCGCGTCGAGGTCGATCACCTCGGGCAGCGCCGCGACGTAGGTGCCCATGAAGTCGAACTCCTCGGCGGCCTCGCGCGCCTGCGCGAAAGGCACCCTGCGCACCCCGTCGAGCCCGGCCCGCAGCAGCTCGTTGGCGCGGTCGGCGATCCACCCGGTGGCATCGGTGTCGGCGGGGCCGCCGTGCGGCGGGTTGTACTTGAAACCGCCGTCCCGCGGCGGGTTGTGCGACGGCGTGACCACGATCCCGTCGGCCTGCGCGGCAGGGTCCCCGGCGTTGGCCCTCAGGATCGCGACCGACACTGCCGGCGTTGGGGTGTAGCGGTCCGCGCTGTCCACCATGACGTCCACCCCGTTGGCCACCAGCACCTCCAGGGCGCTGGCCCAGGCCGGTTCGGACAGGGCGTGGGTGTCCCGGCCGATGAACAGCGGCCCCTCGGTGCCCTGGCTCGTGCGGTAGTCGCAGATCGCCTGCGTGGTCGCCAGGATGTGCGCCTCGTTGAAGGCGGTGTCCAGCGCGCTCCCGCGATGACCGGAGGTGCCGAAGGCGACCTGCTGGTCGATCTGCTCCGCGTCCGGCGTGAGGGTGTAGTAGGCGGTCACCAGGTGGGCGACGTCGATCAGGTCCTCGGGCTGGGCCGGCTGGCCTGCGCGCGGGTGGGTGGCCATGGCTACTCCTGCGGTGTGGGTGGGGTGGGGGCTGGGTCGGTCTCTGGGTCGGTGTAACGCCGTATGCCGTCAGCTGGCTGGTCCTGCTGGCTCGCCTCCGCGTCGGGCACCAGCCAGAGCACGCCGAGCGGCGGCAGCATGAGTGTGACGGAGTGCGGCTGGCCCTGGTGCGGGTCGTCGGTCGCGGTGACCGCGCCCATGTTGCCCACGCCCGAGCCGCCGTAGGTGTCCGCGTCGGTGTTGACCAGCTCGCGCCACCGCCCGGGGCGCGGCACGCCGAGCCGGACCTGCCGGGGCGTGCCGGAGAAGTTCGCCGCCGCCACGAGGACGGGCCGGTCGCCGCTCTCGTCCTGGGTGCCGTAGCGCACGAAGCTGAAGGTGTTGCCGCGCGCGTCGTCGGCGTCCAGCCACTGGAAGCCGGCGCTCTTGTGGTCCAGCTGCCACAGGGCGGGGGTGTCCTGGTAGGCGCGGTTGAGGTCGCGCACGAGGTGCTGCACCCCGACGTGCGCCGGCTGGTCCAGCAGCCACCAGTCCAGGCTGCGGCCGTCGGCCCACTCCGAGATCTGGGCGAACTCCTGGCCCATGAAGAGCAGCTGCTTGCCGGGGTGGGCCCACATGAACGCCAGGTAGGCGCGCAGGCTGGCCAGCTGCTGCCACCGGTCGTTGCCGCCCATCTTGCGCACCAGCGAGCCCTTGCCGTGGACCACCTCGTCGTGGCTGATCGGCAGCACGAACTGCTCGGAGAAGGCGTACATCAGCGAGAAGGTCATCTGGTGGTGGTGGTACTGCCGGTGCACCGGCTGCCGCTGGACGTAGTCGAGCGAGTCGTGCATCCACCCCATGTTCCACTTGAACCCGAAGCCCAGCCCGCCGGCGTTGGTCGAGCGGGTCACCCCCGGCCAGGACGTGGACTCCTCGGCGATGATGACGACGCCGGGGGCGCGGCGGTAGGCCGTGGCGTTGGTCTCCTGCAGCAGCGCCACCGCCTCGAGGTGCTCGCGGCCGCCGTACTTGTTGGGCAGCCACTCGCCCTCGTTGCGGGAGTAGTCCAGGTAGAGCATCGAGGCGACCCCGTCGACCCGCAGCCCGTCGGCGTGGAACTCCTCCAGCCAGTAGAGCGCGTTGGCGACCAGGAAGTTGCGCACCTCCGGGCGCCCGAAGTCGAAGATGTAGGAGCCCCAGTCGTTCTGCCAGCCGCGGCGCGGGTCGGGGTGCTCGTAGATCGGCGTGCCGTCGAAGCGGGCCAGGGCCCACGGGTCGGTGGCGAAGTGGCCCGGCACCCAGTCCAGGATGACGCCGACCCCGGCCTGGTGCAGCCGGTCGATGAGGTAGCGCAGGTCGTCGGGGTTGCCGAAGCGCGAGTCCGCCGCGTAGTAGCCGGTCACGTGGTAGCCCCAGGACGGGGCGTAGGGATGCTGCATGACCGGCATCAGCTCGACGTGGGTGAAGCCCATGTGGGTGACGTAGCCGGTGAGCTGGTCGGCCAGGTCGCGGTAGGAGGCGCCCTGCCGCCAGGAGCCCAGGTGCACCTCGTAGATGCTCATCGGGCCCTCGTGCGGGTTGCTCCGCGCCCGCCGGGTCATCCACTCGTCGTCGCCCCACTGGTGCCAGCTGTGCGTGACGATGGAGGCCGAGCTGGGCGGCACCTCGGCGGCCCGGGCCATCGGGTCGGCCTTGAGCCGCCGGTGCCCGTCCGGCCCGGTGATGTCGAACTTGTAGCGGTTGCCCTCCCACACCCCGGGCAGGAAGATCTCCCAGATCCCGCTCTCGCCGAGCACCCGCATCGGGTGGGCGGTGTTGTCCCACTGGTTGAAGTCGCCGACGACGTGCACGCCGCGGGCGTTCGGCGCCCACACCGCGAAGCTGGTGCCGCGCACCTGGCCCAGCGGTCCGTCATACGTCCTCAGGTGGGCACCGAGGACGGTCCACAGCTGCTCGTGGCGGCCCTCGCCGATGAGGTGGCGGTCCATCTCGCCGAGGGTGGGCAGGAAGCGATAGGGGTCGTCCTGCTGGTGCCCGACGCCGTCGCCCCAGGCCACCTCGAGGCGGTAGTCCGGGATGTCGGTCCGGGGCAGCACGACCGTCCAGATGCCGTGGGTCTCGTGGCGCATCGGGTGCCGCTCGCCGCCCTCGAGGAGCACGGTGACCCGCTCGGCCAGCGGCCGCAGCGCCCGGATCGTGATGCCCCCGTCGTGCGGGTGGGCGCCCAGCAGCGAGTGCGGGTCGCGGTGCAACCCCCGCATGAGCAGCTCCACCTCGTGCGCGGCGAGCGGTTTCTCCCCAATTTTGATAGGGGTTTCGTCCGCCTCGCGCACCTTTTCGTAGCGGTCCCGTTCACCGTCGCCGGCCCCCGCTCCGACAGTCGGCGCCGCCTGGTCCGCGTCGACCACCCCGTCGCTGGCCTGGCGAACCGCGCCGGCGGCGACCCCGTCGGTGTCGGCCGTTGCGGCGCCAGTCACCCCCGATGCACTCACTCCGGGGGCGGTGCCGTTCGGGTCCGCGGGCCGCCCCACCAGCGACCGAACCGCGGCGACCGGGATCCCGACCCACGCCGGGCGGTGCCGCGCCTCGTAGACCACCTCGTAGAGCGCCTTGTCCAGCTCCAGCGCGGTGAGCACCGCGGAGGCGGCGGCCGGGTCCTCACCGGACTGCGCGGCATACCCCTCCAGGAAGGCCGCCCGCGCGGCCCGGGCCCAGCCGGCCCGGTCCAGGTCGGTGTCCTGCGCGAGGGACCCGGCGGCGTAGTCGAAGGACCGGAGCATCCCGGCGACGTCGCGCAGCGCCAGGTCGGGCAGCGTGCGCTCCTCCAGCGGGCGCAGCGGCTCGCCCTCGAAGTCGACCAGCACCCAGCCCCGGTCGGGCACGTCGAGCACCTGGCCGAGATGGTAGTCGCCGTGGATGCGCTGCAGCGGCGGCCAGTCGGCCTCCGCCGCGGCGGCGAAGACCGAGGTGACCTGCTCGTCATACTCCGACAGTGCGGGCACCTCGGTGACGGCGTCAGTATGCCGTGCGCGCAGCCTGTCGAGGATGGTCGCCCGACGCTCAGGCGTGAGTTCCTCGGTGCCGAAGGACCCGCGCAGGGTGGCGTGGACCTCGGCGGTCGCCACCCCCAGCTCCCGGGCGCGGTCGGTGAAGTCGCGGTCCTCGCGGGCCGCGACGAGGGCGGTGCGCCAGGCGTCCTGGACGCCGGGCAGGAACTCCTGGGCGAAGGCCAGGTGGCCGTGGGCGGTGCCGCCGTCGGGGTGCGGCCAGTCGCCGGTGACCCAGCCGACCGGGCGGGGGACCCGGGTGCTGCCGGCCTCGGCGAGGGCGCTCTGCACGGCGACGTCGGGGTTGTCGCCGGACTGCAGCACCCGGAAGACCTTGATGATCACCGGCGCGGACTCCCCGGGTTCGCCGGTCTCCACGATGATCGAGGTGTTGGACTGCTCGCCGACCAGCACCGCGGAGCGGCGCACCACCGGCCGGGGGCCCGCGGCCGCCGTCGTCGTCGCGCAGCCGGTCAGCCGTGAGTCCTCGCCCTCCCCGGTGACGGTGCCGCCGGAGTGCATCAGGTCGGCCAGCGCCTGGACGTAGACCGGGTCGTGGCAGCCGTCGTAGATCCAGCGCGGACCGAGCTCGGAGTGCTCCGCGGTGGCGACGAGCGCCTGGTGCAGCTCCGGCGCGGGCTCGCCGCGGTAGGTGAGCGGCACGTGGTATGTGACCGGCGTCGGGCCGGACTCGTCGACCACCAGGTGGACCTCGACGCCGACCTCGCCGGCGGGGTCCTCCAGCCGGTAGCCGCCGATCCGCCGCAGCACCGGCGTGCGCCCGCTGCCGGTGAACCACCGCTGGGCGGCCAGCCAGCCGGGGAGGAACTCGGCGAAGGGCGGGGTCAGCGTTGCCATGTCAGGCTCCTTGGGGAGAGAGGCCGAGCCAGAAGAAGTCCTGGGCCCCCAGGGTCAGGTGGATCCGACCGTCGTCGTCGACGTCGGGGAAGCCGGTGCCGCCGAAGAGGTCGGCGGTGTCTGCGCCCTTCAGCGACTCGGGCAGGGCGATCCGCGCGGCCTGGGGCCGGGAGGACAGGTTGTTGACGCAGAGCACCGCGCGCACGCCCTGGACCTCGGGCTCGGCGCGGCCCGCGGCCTCCGCCTCCGGCACAGCAGCGCCCGTAGGCACGATGCGGGTGTAGGCCAGCACGGCCGGGT
>Ga0123333_10002841_pt1 | contig 17276 bp, 15 predicted proteins | sample BioC12SIPDNA_3_FD_89957 | JGI IMG/M metagenome (GOLD analysis project Ga0123333, IMG submission 89957) | Anaerobic biogas reactor microbial communites from Washington, USA - Biogas_R2_B C12 SIP DNA | ecosystem: Engineered > Bioreactor > Anaerobic > Unclassified | place: Washington, USA... | reverse complement strand
GGCTCCGGTGGCTCCGGTGGCTCGAGTGGCTCGGGGGGATCCGGGAACTCCGGTGGATCGTCGGGCTCGGGCGGGTCGGGCGGGTCGACGGACGACACCGGTCCGGGCACCGACGACGGCGACCCGGGCTCGACGTCGACCGCCGACGGGTCGACCGAGGGCGACACCGAGGGCGACACCGACGACACCACCTCCTCCTCCGACGACGTCACCGGCGGGGGGAGCGACGACGAGCCGTCGGGGGACGACGCCTCCGCCGACGGTGAGCGGGCCGCCACCGCGGCCGATCCGACCGGCTCCGACGCGGGTTCGGCGCCCGGCTCGGGCTCCGGCGCCCTGGTGTCGCTCGGCGCCGCGGCGGCGATCGTCGCCGCGGTGGGCGCCCTCGCGGTCCGCGCCCGCCGGAGTCGGGTCCGACCGGGTTTTCCCCCGGAGGGCGGCTGACCCGGGGGTAGCGTGGCGGCCCATGAACCGGGCGCTCGTGCTCAACGTCACCGACGAGCCGCTCAGCGTCGTGTCGGGGCGCCGGGCGGCGCTGCTGGTGTACGCCGAGCGGGCCGACGTGGTCCACCCCGGCGACGAGCAGCTCCGGTCCGAGCGCATGGTGCTCGCCGTACCGTCGGTGGTGCGGCTCCGCCGCTTCGTGCGCGTCCCGCACCAGCGCCACCTGTCGCTCAGCCGGCGCGGCGTCCTCGTGCGCGACGGCTTCTCGTGCCAGTACTGCGGGGCCCGGGCCGAGACGATCGACCACGTGGTGCCGCGCAGCCGCGGCGGCGGGCACACCTGGGACAACCTGGTCGCCGCGTGCCGACCGTGCAACGTCCGCAAGGGCGCCCGGCTCATCCGCGAGGCGGGCATGCGCCTCGGCCGCGAGCCGCGGGCGCCGGGCCGTTCCCTCTGGGTCGCCAGCCGGGTCGGTACCGTGCCGACCCTGTGGGAGCCGTACCTGCGGGTGGCGTGACGGCCACGTCGGTCGACGAGGTCGTCCTCCACCGCGTCCGGCTGCCGCTGCGGCGCCCGCACGTCGCCGCGCACGGCCGCGAGGAGCGGCGCGAGGTGGTCCTCGTGTCGGTGGCCGCGGGCGGCGTCACCGGGTGGGGGGAGTGCCCCGCGCTCTCGACGCCCGGCTACTCCGACGAGACGATCGACCGGGCGTGGGTCGCGTTGCGAGACGAGCTCGGCCCCGCCCTGCGGCGTACCGGTACCGTCGCCGGGGGGTCGGGCCCGATGGCGCGCGGCGCACTGGCGGACGCCCTCCTCGACCGGTCGGTGCGGGCGGGGGAGGCGGCCCTGCCCGGCGCGGCCCCCCCGGTCGACGTGGTGCCCTTCGGCTCGGTGGTCGCGGTCGATGGCGGTGTCGAGGCGGTCGTCGCCGCCGCTCGCGACGCGGTCGCCGCCGGGGCCGCCCTCCTGGTGGTCAAGATCCGCCCCGGCTGGTCGACCGCGCCGCTCGCCGCCGTGCTCGACGCGGTCGACGGGCCGGTCGCGGTCGACGCCAACGGCAGCTTCGGGGCCTCCGACCTCGACGAGCTCCGGCGGCTCGGCGCGCTCGGTCCCGCGTTCGTCGAGCAGCCGGCGCCGCCCGCCGACCTTCCCCTGTCCGCCCGGTTCCAGGCCGTCCTCGACGTGCCGATCGCGCTCGACGAGGCGGTCGCCGACCGAACCGACCTCGACCGGGCCGTCGCGGGCGGTGCGGCCCGGGTCCTGACGGTGAAGCCGGCCCGGGTCGGGGGCCTGGCGGCGGCCTGGGACCTGGCCGATCGGGCGGCGGCGGCAGGTTGGGGGGTCCACGTCGGCGGGATGCTCGAGAGCGGCCTCGGGCGGGCCACGGCGCGCCGGCTCGCCGCGCGCGGCGACGTGATCGGACCGGGTCTCGTAGGTCCCACCGACCTGCTCTTCACCGACGACGTGGTCGATCCGGTCGGGGCCCGGGCCGACGGGCGGATCCCGCTGCCTCCGGCGGGCGCGCTGGCCCCGGCCCCCGATCCCGAGCGGCTCGCCCGCCTCACGGTCGACCGGGTGAGGGTCACTTGACCGACCGTGCGGCCGACGCCGCCTCCGGCGCGCCCGGGTGGGAGCTCGAGCGGGTCGCCGCCCCGGCGGGGGAGATCCACGCCCGCGCCCTGCCGGACCCGCCGCGCCGCACCGTCTGGGTGCACGACGTCACCGGGCCGGCGCTCGTGCTCGGCAGCCGCCAGCCCGACGAGGTGGTCGACCGTCGGGCCGCCGACGCGGCCGGCGTGGCGGTCGTCCGCCGCCGCAGCGGGGGCGGGGCGGTCTACGTCGACGCCGCCTCGGTCGTCTGGGTCGACCTGGTGATCCCGCCCGGCGACCCCCTCGCCGACGACGACGTGGCGCGGGCCACCCACTGGGTCGGTGACGCCTGGGCCGCCGCCCTCGCCGACGGGCCGGACGCCCCGGGGCGGTACCGGGTGCACCGGGGACCGCTGGAGCGGTCCGAGTGGTCCGAGCAGGTGTGCTTCGCCGCCCTCGGACCCGGCGAGGTGACGCTCGACGGCCGCAAGGTCGTGGGCATCGCCCAGCGCCGCACCCGCTCCGGCACGTGGTTCCAGACCGCCGCCCTGCTGCGCTGGGATCCGGCCGACGTGGTCGACCTGCTCGCCATCGATCCCGCCGTCCGGGCCGACGCGCGGCGGGACCTGGCCCCGGTGGCCGCCCCCGCCCCCGTGGGACGCGACGCGCTCGTCGCCGCCCTGCTCCGCCGGCTTCCCGCCTGACCGAGGGGGTCGGTGGGGGACGGTGGGGCGGGGTGGGGGACCGGGCACGGACCGAGGTCACCGCGGATCCGCGTCATCGGGGGTCGTCGCCGTCTTCCTGGGCGGTAGCGTGTAGGTCGGAGGCACTGATTCCCATATCTGCCCACAGAAGTCCTTGCCAATGGGGGACAGAGGGGAATAGTGTCCGCATCCGTGGGGCCAAGGACCGACGGCGAGCGCGCCGACGAGCAGACCGAGGCGGAGGCGGCACCCGCCGCGCCGCGCCGGATCCTCGACCTCGGCGGTGAGTACACCAACGGGCTCGACGGCAAGGGGAGGGTCGTCCTCCCGGCCCCGCACCGCTGGGCGTTCGAGGACGGGGGGCGCCTCCTTCCGTGGCAGGGCGAGTGCATCGCCGCCCTGCCCGAGGTCGCCTACCGGGCCCACGTCCTCGACGTGCACCGTCAGCTCCTGCAGGCCTCGGCGGTCGGCGAACCGGTCGAGGTGATCCGCGAGCTGCGGCGCAGCGCGTTCGAGATCCGCCTCGACATCCAGGGGCGGCTGACCCTCCCGGAGGAGATGAGGCGGTTGGCGGGGATCGACGACGAGGTCCGCTTCGTCGGGAACGGATCGCGGGTCGAGCTCTGGCCCGCGGTCGACAGCACCGACCGCGCCGAGGCGCGGGCCGACCACCGGGCGACCATCGCCCTCCTCCAGCGGGCCTACGACGACGTCCACCTGCTCGAGGGCTGAGGAAATGACCATCACGATGTCTCCCGCCACCACCACCCGAGGCGACGGCCGGCCCCACGTGCCGGTCCTGGCCCGCGAGGTCGTCGACCTGCTGGGGCCCGCCGGCGGCGGCACCCACGTCGACCTGACGGTCGGCTACGGCGGTCACGCCGCGCTGATGCTCGACGCGGACCCGGACCGCACGCTGCTCGGCATCGACCGCGACCCGGAGGCCCTGGCGGTGGCGGCCGAGGTGCTGCGCCCGTACGGCTCCCGCGTCGTGCTGCGCCACGCCGTCTCCGACCGCCTCGCCGAGGTCCTGGACGCCGAGGGCGTCACCCGGGCCCGGACCATCCTCGCCGACCTCGGCGTCTCGTCGCCGCAGATCGACGACGCCGACCGCGGGTTCAGCTACGTCCGCTCCGGTCCGCTCGACATGCGGATGGACCGCACCGGCGGCGAGACCGCGTTCGAGCGCCTGGCCCGCATCAGCGAGGAGGAGCTGGCCGCCGCGCTCCGCCGCTTCGCCGACGAGCCGCACGCCCGCCGGATCGCGTCCCGGATCGTCGACGCCCAGCCCCGCACCACCGGGGATCTGGCCGCGATCGTCCGCGAGGCCGTGCCCGCGGCGCGCCGCCGCCGGGGCGACCCGGCCCGCAACGCCTTCCAGGCGATCCGCATCCTCGTCAACGACGAGATCGGGGTCCTCGAGCGCACGCTGGACGTAGCCCTCGACCGGCTCGAACCCGGCGGCCGCCTCGGCGTGATCTCGTTCCACTCCGGCGAGGATCGCCTGGTCAAGCACCGCTTCCGCGCCGAGGCGACCGGCGCCTGCTCGTGCCCGCCGGGCCTGCCCTGCGTGTGCGGCGCCGCCCCGACGGTCCGCCTCGTGACCCGCAAGGCGGTCGTCGCCTCGCCGCGGGAGACGACCCTCAACCCGCGCTCCTCCAGCGCCCGCCTCCGCGTCGTCGAGGCGCTCGGCTCCGGGGAGGCCCCGTGACCGCGACCCGCGCCGTGCCCGCGGCCCGCCCCGTCCCCGCGGCCCGTCCCGATCGACGGTCGGTCCGGGCCCGCGACGCCGAGACCCGGCGCGCCGAGCTTCGGGTCGTCCACGCCGCCCCGCCCCGCCGGGCCGGCCTGGCCGCGCTCGGCCTCGTGCTCGTGTTCGGCGTGCTGATGGCCGTCGCCGCGCTCAACACGGTGCTGGTCTCGGGCCAGCGCGAGCTCGACCGGATCCAGCGCGACATCGACGACGGGCACCGTCGCAACGAGGACCTGTACCTCGCGCGGGCCGAGCTGAGCGACCCCTCCCGCATCGTCGCGGTCGCCGAGCGCGACGGGATGATCCGCCCCGACGAGACCACGATGATCACGGTCCGCCCCGACGGCGGCACCGACGTGCAGGTCAACGCCACGTCCGAGCCCGACGACCCGTCCGACGAGGGCACCTCCGACACCGACGAGCGCGCCGACGGCGCCGCGGGCCGCCCGTGAGCAACGGGCGGCCGGTCTCGGGCGCCTTCGAGGCGTACCGGGCCGAGAAGGCGGCGTCCCGGGCCCGCCACCCCGCCCGCGCCGGGGTCGGACGTCCCCGGACGACGACCGGCCGGTCGTCCACCGCTCCCCGCCGTCCCCACCGCACGCTCGGCGGCGACCTCTCGTCCGGGGCCCGCCACGTCGGCGCCCGGCTCCTCGCCCCGCCCGCCGTGCGGTCGACCGGCCCGTCGCTGCGGGTGGTGCGCCGCCGCCTCGGAGGACTCCGCGTGGCGGCGGTCGTCCTGCTCCTCGTCGTGATCGGCAAGCTGCTGCTCGTGCAGGTGGTCGACCCGGACCGCTTCCTCGCCAAGGGCGTCGAGCAGCGGCTGGCCACGTACCCGGTCACCGCCGGTCGGGGTTCGATCGTCGACCGCAACGGCGTCGTGCTCGCCCTCTCGGTACCCCGCCGCACGGTCTTCGCCGATCCCGAACTGATCCGCGACCCGGAGGCCACGGCGCGGCGGCTCGCCCCGATCCTGGGCATCGACCGGCGGACACTCACCGATCAGATGTCCGGCGACGGCCGCTTCGTCGTGCTCGCCCACACGCTCGACGACGACGTCGCCGACGCGGTCGAGGCGCTCGACCTCGTCGGCATCTCGACGTTCGAGGAGTTCAAGCGGATCCAGCCCGCCGGCGACCTCGCCCGGTCGCTGCTCGGCCGCGTCGCCATCGACGGGTCCGCGGGGATCTCGGGGCTCGAGCTCCAGTACGACGGGCGCCTCACCGGCACCCCCGGATCGGTCACCTACGAGCGTTCGATGGTCGACGGCGGCGGCGCCATCACCGGCACCCGCTCGTCCACCGCGGCCCGCCCCGGCGCCGAGGTCGCCCTGACGCTCGACCAGACGCTCCAGTACGAGGCGGAGCGCTCCCTCGCCGACCACCTCGCCCGGTCCGGCGCGCTGGGCGGCACCGCGATCGTCACCCGGCCGTCGACCGGCGAGATCCTCGCCCTGGCGACGCTCGCGGTGGACGATGACGGCGGGTACGTGCCGACGTCGAACAACGTGGCGCTCACCACGATGTTCGATCCCGGCTCGGTCAACAAGATCATCACGGTCGCCGCCGCGATCGAGGAGGGCCTGGTCACCCCCGACACCGTGCTCGAGGTGCCCGACCACCTCCAGGTCGGCGACCACCTCTTCACCGACGCGCACGAGCACGCGACCACCGCCTGGACGGTGACCGACATCCTCGCGTCGTCGTCGAACGTCGGGACGATCATGCTGGCCCAGGAGCTGGGCTACGAGCGGATGGACGACTACCTCCGCCGGTTCGGCTTCGGTGAGCTGACCGGGCTCGGCTTCCCGAACGAGACGGCCGGCGACATGCTGACGCTCGAACAGTGGGCCCAGGAGAGCACCTCGCTCGGGTCGATCCCGATCGGCCAGGGCATCTCGGTCACCGGCGTCCAGATGGTGCAGGCCCTGAACGTGCTGGCCAACGACGGACTGCTCGTGGCGCCCCGGCTCGTCCAGTCGATCGACGGCGAGGTGCTCCCGGCCGCCGCGCCGGTGCGGGTCGTGTCACCGGAGACGGCGCGGGCGGTGCGGGCGATGATGGCCCAGGTCGTCGAGCGCGGCACCGGCCAGCAGGCCCAGGTGCCCGGCTACAGCGTCGCCGGCAAGACCGGCACCGCCCGCAAGCCTCAGCCCGGCGGGGGCTACGAGGACGAGGACGGCCGGATGCACTACATCGCCACCTTCGCCGGCACGCTGCCGGCCGAGAACCCCGACCTGTCGGTGGTCGTGATCGTCGACGAGCCCGACCCCGGCCGGTCGATCTACGCCTCCGACGTGGCCGCCCCCGCCTTCGCCGAGCTGGCCCGCATCACCCTGCGCCACCTCCAGATCCCGCCGTCGGCCGGCGGCGACGTCTCCGACGTGCCGGAGCTGTCCGACTCGGCCGCCGCCGTCCAGGACTCCTACGTACCGGCCTCCCCGCGCACCGAGACCGGCCGTTCCGAGGACGACACCATCCCGAACGGGGTCGGCTGACGGTGGCGGCCGTCGCCCCTGTCCGCCTCCCCGACGTCGTCTCCGCCCTCGCCGAGGCGGGGGTGGAGGCCCATCTCGAAGACGACCCGACGGCCGCGGTCACCGGCACCGCCCACGATTCGCGGCGCGTCGCCCCGGGCGACCTGTTCTGCTGCGTCGTCGGCGCCGCCTCCGACGGCCACGACCACGCGCCCGCCGCGGTCGGGGCCGGCGCCGCCGCCCTGCTGGTCGAGCGCCCGCTCGGCCTCGGGGTCCCCGAGATCGTCGTCGGGTCCGTCCGCGAGGCGATGGGGCCGGCCGCCTCGCGGATCGCCGGCGACCCGTCCCGGCGCCTGATGGTGCTGGGCGTCACCGGCACCAACGGCAAGACCACCGTCGTCCACCTGCTCGCCTCGGTGTTCGCCGCCGCCGGCCTCCCGGCGCGGACGATCGGCACCCTCACCGGGGCCCGCACGACCCCCGAGGCACCCGAGCTCCAGGCCGTCCTCGCCGACGCCGTGGCCGACGGGGCGGCGGTGGTGGCGATGGAGGTGTCGTCGCACGCGCTCGCCATGCACCGGGTCGACGGCACCCGGTTCGGCGTCGTCGGCTTCACCAACCTGAGCCCCGACCACCTCGACTTCCACGACTCGATGGAGGCCTACTTCGGGGCCAAGGCACGGCTGTTCACGCCGACCTTCGCCGAGCGGGCGGTCGTCGACACCGACGACACCCGCGGCCGCCTCCTTCGCGACGGCGCCGCGGTCCCGACGGTGGGGGTCGGGCTCGCCGATGCCCGGGACCTGCGGCTGACCGCGTCGGGCTCGACGTTCACGTGGCACGGCGAGCGGGTCGAGCTGGCCCTGCCCGGTCGGTTCAACGTGCGCAACGCGCTGGTCGCCGGCGAGATGGCGGTCGCGGCCGGCGTCGCCCCCGCGGTGGTCGCACGCGGGATCTCCGCGGCGCCGCCGGTGCCGGGCCGGATGGAGCGGGTGCCGGGCGGGCCGGTCGACGTCGTCGTCGACTACGCCCACACGCCCGACGGCCTCGACCAGGTCGTCGCCGCGCTCGACGAGGTCACCGAGGGGCGCCTGATCGTCGTGTTCGGCTGCGGCGGCGACCGCGACGCGTCGAAGCGGCCGCTGATGGGCGCGGCGGCCGCGGCGGCCGACGTGGTCGTCCTGACGTCGGATAACCCCAGATCCGAGGACCCAGGTGCGATCATCGACGCCGTGCGCACCGGGATCCCCGCCGGAACCGATCTCACCGTCGAACCCGATCGCCGTCGCGCGATCGGGCTCGCCGTCGACGCGGCGCACCCGGGCGACACCGTGCTGATCGCGGGGAAGGGCCACGAGACCACCCAGACCGTCGGCGACCGGGTCATCCCCTTCGACGATCGCGTCGTCGCCGCCGAGGTACTGGAGGCGAAGCGGTGATCGCCCTCCTGATGGCCGCGGGCATCGGCCTCGCCACCTCCCTCGTCGGCACCCGGTTCCTCATCGTCTGGCTGCGCGACCGCGGCATCGGCCAGCCGATCCACGAGGACGTGCCCGACGCCCACCAGGTGAAGGCGGGGACCCCCACGATGGGCGGCATCGCCATCGTCGGCGGCGCGGTCGCCGGCTACCTGATCGCCCACACCCGCCAGGGGCTCCCGTTCACGACATCGGGCGTCCTGCTCGTGCTGCTCGTCATCGGCGCCGGCGCGGTCGGGGCGGCCGACGACTGGATCAAGGTGTCCCAGGAGCGCAACCTCGGCCTGTCGAAGGCGGCCAAGAGCATCGGCCTGCTAACGGTCGCGGTCGGCTTCGCGGTCGCCACCGTCACCCTCACCGACGTGCACACGACGCTGTCGTTCACCCGGTTCGACAACTTCGACGACCTCGATCTCGGCCCGGGGCTGTGGTGCGTGTGGGCGGTGCTGCTGATCGTCGGCTGCACCAACGCCGTCAACCTCACCGACGGGCTCGACGGTCTCGCCGGCGGATCCGCGATCTTCGGGTTCGCCGCCTTCGCCTTCGTGGGCTTCTGGGCGTTCCGCAACGCCGGTCAGCCCGGGATCATCGCCGACTACCAGATCCCGCACGCGCTCGACATCGCGGCGGTGGCGGCGGCCATGGTCGGGTCCACCACCGGGTTCCTGTGGTGGAACGCCACCCCGGCGCGGATCTTCATGGGCGACACCGGCTCGCTCGCCATCGGCGGCGGCCTCGCGGGGCTGGCCCTGCTGCTGAACACGCACCTGCTGCTGCCGCTCATCGGCGGCCTGTTCGTGTTCGAGACCCTGTCGGTGATCATCCAGGTCGCCGGGTTCCGCCTGTTCCGGTACCGGCCGTTCCGCATGGCACCGATCCACCACCACTACGAGCTGGCGGGCTGGCCCCAGACGACGATCATCGTCCGGTTCTGGATCCTCGCCGGCCTGTCGACCGCCATCGCCGTCGGGCTGTTCCTCGCCGACTACATCCACCTCACGGGCCAGTGACCGGGGGGAGCACCGTCGTCGTCGGGCTGGGCGTGACCGGGCGGGCCGTCGCGCGCGCCCTGGCGCGCCGCGGGCGGCCGACGGTGCTGGTCGACGACGCGCCCGGACCCGAGGCCGAGGCGCTGGCGGCCGAGCTGGACTCGGCGCTGCTCGTCGCCCCCGCTCCCGACGAGCTGGTCGACGTGCTGCGCGGCGCGGCGGCGCTGGTGCCGGCGCCGGGCCTGCCCGAGGCCCACCCCGCGTTCGCGGCCGCGGCCGACGCGGGGGTGCCCGTCGTCGGCGAGCTCGACCTGGCGGCGGAGTGGGACGACCGCCCGGTCGTCGCCGTCACCGGCACCAACGGCAAGACGACGGTCACGACGCTCGTGCGCGACATGCTCGCCGCGTCGGGGGTGGCCGCCGTCGACGCCGGCAACACCGAGGTGCCGCTGGTCGAGGCGATCGACGACCCGGCCACGGAGGTCTTCGTCGTCGAGGCGTCGTCGTTCCGTCTCGCCCCGCTCCGCCGCTTCGCCCCCCGGGCCGCGGCGTGGCTCAACTTCGCCCCCGACCACCAGGACGTGCACCGCGACCTCGCCGGGTACGAGGCGGCCAAGGCCAACGTCTGGCGCGGGTTCGGACCGGACCGGCTCGCGGTCGCGAACCGCGACGACCCCGTCGTCGCCCGGCACGCGGCGGCCCTCCCGCGGGTCGAGACGTTCGGGCTCGACGCGCCGGGGACCCCGGGCGCCCACTGGTTCGTCGACGGCGGCACCATCGTCACCCCCGAGGGCGAGGCGCTCGCCCCGACGGCGGTGCTGCGCCGCTCGCGGCCCCACGACCTCGCCAACGCGATGGCCGCCGCCGCCACCGCCCGGTTCGTCGGCGCCCGGGCCGACGGCATCGTCGCCGCGCTCGGCGCGTTCGAGGGGCTGGCCCACCGCGTGGAGCGGGTGGGGGAGCGGGACGGGGTCGCCTGGTACGACGACTCCAAGGCGACGACCCCGCACGCCACCCTCGCCGCCGTGGCGGGGTTCGACCGGGTCGTGCTGATCGCCGGTGGGCGCAACAAGGGCATCGACCTGTCCGCCCTGGCCGCGGCCGCCGACCGGCTGCGCGCCGTCGTCGCGATCGGGGAGAGCGCCGGCGAGATCACCGACGCCTTCGCCGGTCTGGTGCCGGTCGTCGAGGCGACGTCGATGGACGGCGCGGTCGCCGCCGCCGCCGACGCCGCCCGCCCCGGTGACACCGTGCTGCTCTCGCCCGCCTGCGCCTCGTTCGACTGGTACCGCGGCTACGGCGCACGCGGCGACGACTTCGTCCGCGCCGCCCGCGCCGCCGGCGTTCGCCCCGCCTCCGAGGAGGAACCCGCCCGATGACCATCGTCCTCACCCGCTCCTCGGACGATCGCGCCGCGTCGCGGGTGAGCCTCCGACCGCCCGGCCGGCCCACCACCGCGTCGAGCCTGCTCGGCGCACTCGTGGCCGTCCTCGTCCTGTTCGGCCTGGTGATGGTCGTCTCGTCGTCGTCGCTCGTCGCCCTGGAGGAGACCCAGTCGACCTGGGCCTACGCCACCCGTCAGGCGACCTGGGCCGTGCTCGGCCTCGGAGGCCTGGCCCTCGGGCTCTGGACCTCGCCCCGCCTGTGGCGCCGCTGGGCCCGCCCGCTGCTCGTCGGCGTCGTCGCGCTGCTCCTCGCCGTCTACGTCGTCGGCATCCGGGTCAACGGGGCCCGACGGTGGCTCGGCGCCGGCCCGATCCAGCTCCAGCCGTCCGAGTTGGCGAAGATCGCGGTGATCCTCGTGCTGGCCGACCTGCTCTCGAAGCACTGCCGCTCCCTGCACGACTGGCGATTCGGGCTCGGACTACCGCTCGTCGTCCTGGGCGCGGTGGCCGCGCTCGTCGTGTTCCAGCCCAACCTGGGCACGACGCTCGTGATCGTGGCCATCGGGCTGGCGATGCTCCACGCCGCCGGGTCCCGGACCGGCCCGCTCGCGGCGGCCGGCGCGGTCGCAGCCGTCTTCGCCGGTCTCTTCGTGTGGTTCTCCGAGTTCCGTCGGGCCCGGCTGATGGCCATGCTCGACCCGTGGGCGAACGAGGACGGCACCGCGTACCAGACGCTCCAGGCGGGGGTCGGGCTCGCGGACGGTGGCCTGTTCGGAACCGGACTCGGGCAGTCGAAGGCCAAGTGGGGCTACCTGCCCTACGCCCACACCGACTTCGTGTTCGCCATCATCGGCGAGGAGCTGGGCCTGATCGGTGCGGCTGCCACCGTCGGCCTGTTCGTCGCCCTGGCGTTCGTCGGCTACCGCATCGCCGAGCGGGCGGCGGACCGCTTCTCGAGCCTGGTGGCCGTCGGCATCACCACCTGGCTGGTCGGCCAGGCCTTCCTCAACATCGCCGTCGTGCTCAACCTCGTGCCCAACACGGGCGTCCCGCTGCCGTTCATCAGCTACGGCGGCACCTCCCTCCTCGTGACGATGACCGCCGCGGGCATGCTGCTCAACATCGCCCGTCACCCCCGAGAGGACGGCGCCGTCCGGTGACCGGCACCCGGGTGCTCGTCGCGGGGGGAGGCACGGCCGGACACCTGGTCCCGGGCCTCGCCCTCGCCGCCGCGCTAGTCGAGCGCGGCACCCCCGCGTCGGCGATCCACTTCGTGGGCTCCGATCGGGGCGTCGAGCGCCGCATGGTGCCCGCCGCCGGCTTCACGCTCGACGAGTTGCCCGGCCGGGGCCTGCCTCGGCGACCCGGTCCGGCGATGGTGTCCGCCGCGGTCGGCCTGCTGCGCGGCGTGGCCCGCGGCGTCGGCATCGTCCGGCGGCGCCGTCCCGACGTGGTGGTCTCGCTCGGCGGCCACGCCGCCTTCGCGGGTGCGTTCGGCGCCGTCCTCGCCCGCCGGCCCCTCGTCCTCGTCGAGCAGAACGTGCGCGCCGGGGCCGTCAATCGGCTGTTCCGCCGCTTCGCACGGGCCAGCGCCGTGAGCTTCGCCGGCACCGACCTGCCCCGGGCCACCCTCACCGGCAACCCGCTGCGCGCCGAGCTGGTCGCCGCCGCGTCCGCGCTCCGCGGCCCCGACGCCGGACCGGCTCGCCGGACGGCGCGCGAGGAGCTGGGTCTCCCGACCGACCGCCCGGTCGTGCTGGTCACCACCGGGTCGCTCGGCTCGCAGCGCGTGAACGACGCCGTCGTCGCCCTGGCCGCCCGGTGGTCCCACCGCACCGACGTCGCCGTACGCCACGTCACCGGCGAGCGCGACCACGCGTCGGTCGTCGAGCGGGTCCCCGACACGCGCGGCCTGCACTACGACGTCGTGCCCTACGACGACCGCATGGCGGTGTCGCTCGCCGCCGCCGACCTGGCCGTCACCCGCGCCGGCGCCGGCACGTGCACCGAGCTGGCGGCGTTCGGCGTCCCGGCGGTGATGGTGCCGCTCCCGATCGCCACCCGCGACCACCAGCGGGCCAACGCCGCGGTCCTGGTCGAGGCGGGGGCCGCGGTGCTGGTCCCCGACGACGAGCTGGACGTCGATCGGCTCGAGCGCGAGCTCGACGCCCTCCTCGACGACGCGCCCCGTCGCACCGCGATGGCCGAGGCGATGGCGGGGGAGGGCCGCCTCGACGCCGCCGAGCGGGTCGCCGAGGTGGTCGAGGGGGCGTGGTCGTGACCGCGCCGCTAGACCTGGCCGGGCCCCCGCGCCGCATCCACGTCGTCGGCGTCGGCGGCGCCGGGATGCGCGCCATCGCGTCGGTGCTCGTAGCCATGGGCCACCGGGTGTCGGGGTCGGACCTGAAGCCGTCGCCGGGGCTGGACCGGCTGCGGGCCCAGGGCATCGAGGTGCAGGTCGGCCACGATGGGGCCCACGTCGGTTGGGCCGACCTCGTCGCCGTGTCGACCGCCATCCCCGAGACCAACCCGGAGATCGCGGCCGCCCGGGAGGCGGGCATCCCCGTGCTCAGCCGGGCCGAGGTCCTCGCCGCGATCACCCGCGTCCGCCGCACGCTGTCGGTGTCGGGCACCCACGGCAAGACCACCACGACGAGCATGCTCGCCCTGATCCTCGTCGAGGCCGGGCTGGCGCCCTCGTTCATCGTCGGGGGCGACGTCAACGAGATCGGGACCGGCGCGTCGTGGGGCGACGGCGAGCTGTTCGTGGTCGAGGCCGACGAGAGCGACGGCACCTTCACCCAGCTCGCCACCGACGTCGCCGTCGTCACCAACGTCGAGGCCGACCACCTCGACCACTACGGCGACCTCGCCGCCATCGAGGCCGCGTTCGACGGCTTCGTCGCGGCGGCCGGGACGGCGATCGTCTGCGCGGACGAGCCCCACGCCGCCGCCATCGCCACCCGTCACGGGGCGATCACCTACGGCACCGCCGAGGGCGCGACGGTGCGGATCGTCGACGCCAGGGTCGACCGGGTCGGCACCCGCTTCGCCCTCGAGCGCGAGGGCGAACGGCTCGGGGAGATCGAGCTGCCGATCCCCGGGCTCCACAACGCCCGCAACGCGACCGCCGCCACCGTCGCCGCGCTCGAGGTGGGCGCGCCGTTCGAAGCGGCCGTCACCGCCCTCGGCCGGTACGCGGGCGTCGCCCGCCGCTACCAGTTCCGCGGCGAGGCCGGTGGCATCACCTTCGTCGACGACTACGCCCACAACCCCGGCAAGGTCGCCGCCGTGGTCGCCACCGCGGCCCAGGGCGGCTGGGGGCGGGTCGTCGTCGTGTTCCAGCCGCACCGCTACTCGCGCACCGAGGACCTCTGGCGCGAGTTCGGACCGGTGTTCGACGGCGCCGACCTCGTGGTCGTCACCGACGTCGACGGCGCCGGCGAGCAGCCCCGCCCGGGCGTCACCGGCCAGCTCGTCGTCGACGCGGTCGGCGCCGACCGGCCCGGTCAGGCCGTCGAGTACGTCCGCGACCGCGACGCGGTGGCCGACCACCTCGTCGGCGTGCTGCGCCCCGGCGACCTGTGCCTGACCCTCGGTGCGGGCGACGTCACCGGCCTCGCCGACGAGGTGCTGGCCCACCTGGACCCCGGGGCGTCGTGAGTGCCGTCGACGACGCCGCGGCCGTGCTCGGCCACGGCGCAGAGCGCGACCGCCCGCTGGGCCCGATGACCACCTACGGGGTGGGTGGTGCCGCCGCGCTCCTGGTCCGGGCCGAGGGCGTCGAGGACCTGCTCCGGGTCCGCGCCGCGGTCGCCGCCAGCGGCCTGCCGACCCTGGTCGTCGGGCTCGGCTCGAACCTGCTGGTCGGCGACGCGGGCTTCGACGGCATCGCCGTCGCGCTCGGGCCCGCGTTCGCCGAGGTGACCGTCGACGGCACCTACGTGTCCGCCGGCGGGGCCGCCAAGCTGCCGGTCGTCGCCCGGCGAACCGCCCGCGAGGGGCTCACCGGCTTCGAGTGGGCGGTCGGCGTCCCGGGATCGATCGGAGGCGCGGTCCGCATGAACGCGGGTGGGCACGGGTCCGACATGGCCGCCGTGCTGCACAGCATCCGCGTCGTGGACCTGGCGACGGGGGAGGATGGAGCCGTGACCGTGCCCGCCGCCGAGCTCGACCTCGGTTACCGGACCTCGGCCGTGGCCGCCGACCGGGTCGTCGTCGAGGCCCGGCTCGCGCTCGCCCCCGGCGACCGGGCGGAATCCGAGGCGACGATCGGCGAGATCGTCCGCTGGCGGCGCGACCACCAGCCCGGCGGCCCCAACGCGGGCTCGGTGTTCACCAACCCCCCCGGCGACTCGGCGGGCCGCCTCATCGACGCGGCGGGGGCGAAGGGCCTCCGCGTCGGCACCGCCGAGGTGTCGACCAAGCACGCCAACTTCATCCAGGCCGATCCCGGCGGCTCGGCCGACGACGTGTTCGCCCTCATGCGCGAGGTCGTCCGGCGCGTCGAGGACGCGCACGGCGTGACCCTCCATCCCGAGACCCGGCTCGTCGGCCTCCCGGAGTGGACGCCGTGAGCGCCACCCGCACCCCCACCCGCACCCCCTCCCGCGCCCCGGCCGACCCGTCTCCGAGGACCGGGTCGCGCGGTCCCGACACCGCACCGCACCCCCGGATGCGGGCCCGGCAGGTCGAGGTCGCCCGGCGGGCGGGCCGGCGTCGCCTGCGCCGCCTGACGGCGCTGCTCGCCGTCGCGTGCCTGGCCGTGTGGGTCGGGGTCCTGCTGCGGAGCCCGGTGCTCGACGTCGACCGGGTCCAGGTCGACGGGGCCCGCCACACGCCGACCGACGCGGTGCTCGACGCCGCCGGCATCGAGGCCGGTGACGCGATGGTCGGCGTCGATCTCGACACCGCCGGGCACCGGGTGGCCGACCTCCCGTGGGTCGACGAGGTCGTCGTGCGGCGACGCTGGCCCGGGACGGTCCGCATCGTGGTCACCGAGCGCGAGGCGGTCGCGGTGGTCGCCCACGGTGGCGGGTGGGCCCTGGTCGACCCCGAAGGGCGGGTCCTGGCCCTGAGCGGGCCCCGTCCCGCCCTGCCCCTGATCGACGGCAGCACCGACGTGGCCCCGGGGGAGCGGCTCGACGCCGACGGGCGCGAGGCCGCCGCGGTCGTCGCCGGTCTGGCCGGAGGCTTCGCCGACGAGGTGGCCGGGGCGACCGTCTCCGAGGAGGGCGTCGAGGTGGTCCTCGCCGACGGGTACGTCGTGGTCCTGGGCGACGAGTCGGACCTCGACGACAAGGTCGCGTCGGCCGAGGCGGTGCGCGAGCAGGTCGACCCCACCGACGGCTGCCGGATCGACGTGCGCGTTCCCCGCGCACCGGTGTTGACCGCGGGAGGCGACTGTGCTTAGAGTCTCGACCCAAACCAGAACTTTACATAACCCTCAAGCTCGAGTCGAGGTCGAGGGTTCAGCAGGGTCGGCCACCGGGGCCGACCCGTCCGCGCGTGACAGGAGCAACCATGGCCGGTAACCCGCAGAACTACCTGGCGGTCATCAAGGTCGTCGGCATCGGCGGTGGTGGCTGCAACGCGGTCAACCGCATGATCGATGCGGGCCTGAAGGGCGTGGAGTTCATCGCCATCAACACCGACGCCCAGGCGCTGCTCATGAGCGACGCCGACGTCAAGCTCGACATCGGCCGCGACCTGACCCGCGGGCTGGGCGCCGGCAGCGACCCCGAGGTCGGGGCGCAGGCCGCCGAGGCCCACCGGGCCGAGATCGAGGAGGTGCTGAAGGGCGCCGACATGGTCTTCATCACCGCCGGCAAGGGCGGAGGCACCGGCACCGGCGGGGCGCCGGTCGTGGCCGAGATCGCCAAGACCCTCGGCGCCCTCACCATCGGCGTCGTCACCCGCCCGTTCGCGTTCGAGGGCCGGCGGCGGTCGGTGCAGGCCGAGCAGGGCATCCAGCGCCTGAAGGAGAAGGTCGACACCCAGATCGTCATCCCCAACGACCGGCTGCTCACCGTCTCCAACGACAAGACCTCCGTCGTCAACGCGTTCAAGATGGCCGACGAGGTCCTGCTCCAGGGCGTCCAGGGCATCACCGACCTGATCACGACCCCCGGCCTGATCAACACCGACTTCGCCGACGTGAAGATGATCATGAGCAACGCCGGTTCCGCCCTGATGGGCATCGGCAACGCGTCGGGCGAGAGCCGGGCCCTCCAGGCCGCCCGCAACGCCATCTCGAGCCCGCTGCTCGAGGCGTCGATCGAGGGCGCCCGCGGCGTGCTGCTGAGCATCACCGGCGGCAGCGACATGGGGCTGTTCGAGGTCAACGAGGCGGCCGAGGTCATCCACGGCGTCGCCCACCCCGACGCCAACATCATCTTCGGCACCGTGATCGACGACGAGATGGGCGACGAGGTCCGCGTCACGGTCATCGCCGCCGGCT
>Ga0123333_10002837_pt1 | contig 17292 bp, 15 predicted proteins | sample BioC12SIPDNA_3_FD_89957 | JGI IMG/M metagenome (GOLD analysis project Ga0123333, IMG submission 89957) | Anaerobic biogas reactor microbial communites from Washington, USA - Biogas_R2_B C12 SIP DNA | ecosystem: Engineered > Bioreactor > Anaerobic > Unclassified | place: Washington, USA... | reverse complement strand
GCGTGAAGGAACGATGGTTCTCATCGAGGCTGACCTGACCGGCCTGGGCCTGGACGACGCTGTCGAAGAATCCGAAAACGGACTACTACCTTAGATTATGTCAACTAAGCCCGCGCTGTCCAGGTACTTTACCGGCCTCGCCGCAGCGGGTGGGGCGGCGACTGCCATGGTCGTTGCCGTCCGGCGCCTTTTCCGGCGCTCGCTTCCCGTCACCAGCGGCTCTCAGGTCGTCGAAGGGTTGCACGAGCGCGTCACCGTCATTCGCGACCGCTGGGGCGTGCCCCATATCTACGCCGGCAACGCCGAGGACCTTTTCTTCGCCCAGGGCTTTGCCCACGCGCAGGACAGACTATTCCAGATGGAGGCCTACCGACGCGTTGGGTTAGGGCGTCTCGGCGAGCTGGTCGGTTCATCCGCTCTCGACGGCGATCGCCTGGCACGCATCGCCGGCTGGCACCGCGCTGCCGAGGCCCTCGTGTCGGGTATGCTCGAAGACGAGGAAACGGCGCGCGTCGCTCGCGCCTATGCAGCCGGCGTCAACGCGTTCATCGCCTCCGGGACGCTTCCTCCCGAATACACTCTGCTTGCCTGCCGCCCGGAGCCCTGGCGCCCGCTCGACAGCGCCGCGTGGGCCGCCGTGCTGGCCTGGGGCCTGTCGGCGAACTGGGAAATGGAGCTGCTCCGCGCCCGCCTGATCGCTGCGCTTGGCGCGGAGCGTGCGGCTGATCTGGCGCCCGGCTACGGCGACGGCTACCCGGCCATCGTGCCCGGCCCCACTGTCGGCACCCGCGCAGCAGAGGCGCTGGCTGCCGCCTACCAGGAGTTCGTGCGGAACATGCCGTTTCCGGTTGTGCCCGGTGGAACGGGCGCGGGGAGCAATAACTGGGTCGTCAGTGGCGAGCACACCCGCAGCGGCCGGCCTATCCTGGCCAACGATCCCCACCTTCCACCGCTCTTTCCGCCGATCTGGTACGAGAACCATCTTGTCGGCGGCGGGTACAACGTGACCGGTTTCACTTCGCCGGGCTTCCCGGGGGTAATCCTCGGCCATAACGAGCGCATCGCCTGGGGAGTGACAAACGCTTTCCCCGACATTCAGGACCTGTACGTCGAGCGGTTCCATCGCGAAGACGACCTGCTCTACGAAGTTGACGGCCAGTGGGTGCGGGCGGAGGAACGTCTGGAGACGATCAAGGTCCGCGGGCGGCGCGAGCCGCATGTCGAGCGTGTCCGCTACACGCGCCACGGCCCGGTCATTTCGTCCCTGGTCCCTGGTCTTGGCGTGGATCTGGCCCTCCGCTGGGCCGCCCACGATCCGCACAATCATATGAGGGCCGTTCTGGACATCTGCCGGGCGACAGACTGGGATAGCTTCCAGGAAGCGGCCCGCCACTGGGCTTTCCCATCCCAGAATCTGGTCTATGCAGACGTGGATGGCAACATCGGCTATCTCATGCCCGGTCACGTGCCGCGACGCGCCCAGGGACAGGGACTGGCGCCGGCTCCCGGATGGACGAGCGACTATGACTGGCGCGGCTGGATTCCGGCCGGCGAGCTGCCCCGGCGCTACAACCCACGAGAGGGCTTCATTGTCACAGCCAACAACCGGGTCGTCGCCGACGATTACCCCTATTTCATCTGCGGCGAATGGCTGCCGCCTTACCGGGCCATGCGCATCGCCGAGCTGCTGCAGGCGCAGAGGCCGCTGGACCTCGAAGCCATGGCGCGCATTCAGAACGACACCCTGAGCCTGCCGATGAAGCGCTTCGTCCGGCTGGCCCTCCCGCTGCTCGAAAAGGGCCATGAGCTGGCGCCCGAGCTCCGGGAGGCAGCCGCTCTCCTGGAAGGCTGGAACGGCGACATGCGGGCTGACAGCAGCGCGGCGACTCTGGCCTTCGCCTGGTTTGTCCATTTTTTGCACGCTGCTCTGGAGCAGGCGTTGGGGTCCGAACTGAAGGATTCGCTGCTCCAGACCAACCAGCCCGAGCAATTCGCAGGCAGCCCGTTCCAGGAAGTGGCCCACGAGCTCGTGCTCTGCTGGCTGGAGGGTGGGCCGCCCGGCTGGGTGCGTCCTGTCGAGCCGCTGGTGCAGCCGGCCTTTGGCGAAGCCGTCGCCGCGCTCGCCCGCCGCTTCGGGCCGCTCCCACAGAGATGGCAGTGGGGCCGTCTGCACGCCGTCCATCTCCGGAACGAGCTGGCGCGTATTCCGGTTGCCGGGCGGCTATGGCGACCGCTGAAATTCCCGGCCGGCGGGGACGGCTACACCGTTAACCAGGCCGAAGTAGCGCCCAACTTCCCGCCCGGGCCGGTAGAGATCATTGCCAGCTGCCGCATGATTGTCGACGTGGGCCAGTGGGACAACAGCATCAGCGCGCTCCCCGGCGGCCAATCGGGCCATCCCGCCAGCCCGCACTACCACGATCATGTTGATGATTGGCGGCATGGTCGCTATCATCCGATGTTGTTCAGTCGCGGCGCTATCGACGCTGTTGCTGAGGGAGAGCTGACGCTCCTGCCGCCGGGTCGGGGTCGCGACTGCAAGGAGTGAAGCCGGTGGACGAGACCACGAAACGGCTCCTGGTGAGGATTGCCAGACACAGTCTGGTAGAATATCTTCTGAATTGCCGGCAATACGAGCCTTCGCTGGAAGAGCTACCGGAAGAATTAAGGCAGCCCGGCGCCTCGTTCGTGACGCTATATCTCGAGGGGGAGCTGCGCGGCTGTGTGGGCAGCGTCGAGCCACGCTATCCGCTGGGCATCGACGTGGCGCGCAACGCCGTCATCGCTGCGTCACAGGATCCCCGGTTCCCTCCCCTGAGCCCGGCCGAGCTGGACTGCGTCCGGCTGTCGGTAACGGTGCTCAATCCCCTACAGCCGCTGATCTATGCCGACGAGACCGATCTGGCCCAGAAGCTGCGCCCCGGCGTGGATGGCGTCCTGATGACCTGGCAGATGCGCCGCTCGCTGTTGCTGCCTCAGGTATGGGAGAACATCGACGATCCTCACGACTTCCTCCTTGCGCTGACCTATAAGGCCGGCATTCCGGTGCGGGAGCTGACCGCCACACCGCCTACCATCAACGTCCATACCTTCACGGCCGAGTTGTGCAGTGAAGATGAGTGAGCCGGGGTTGCCACAACAGCCTCAGCGCATCCTTGCTCTCATTCCCGCCTATAACGAGCAGAACCAGATTGATAAAGTCGTGTGTGGTGTGCAGGCCCAGGGGCTGCCGGTGCTGGTCGTCGACGACGGCTCCACGGACAGCACCGCTGCGCGCGCCGAGTCGGCCCGAGCAACGGTCTTGCGGCAGGGCAAGAACCAGGGCAAAGGCCGGGCGCTGCGCCGGGGATTCGCCTGGGCCCTCGACCAGGGTTACGAGGCCATTATTACCCTTGACGGCGACAACCAGCACGATCCGGCCGAAATCCCCCGCTTCCTGGAGCTGGCCGCGCGGGAGCCATACGATCTGATCATCGGCGCCCGCAATTTCGACGGCATGCCCTGGACGCGATACACGATGAACGTCCTGGGGCGCTGGACCTTCAGCCGGCTCATGGGCCGGCCGATGCCCGATAACCAGTCCGGGTATCGCTGGCTGAGCCGCCGGCTGACGGAGGCTACCCTCGCCGGCGAGGAAGAAGGCTATGAGTTCGAGGTCGAGATGATCGTCATCTGCCTGCAGCATGGTTACGAGCTTGGCTGGGTGCCGATCAGGACGATCTACAACGGCGAGCCCAGCCACATCAACCACGTCAAGCACGTTTTTCAATACGTGCGCCTGCTCTGGCGCGTCCGCCGCCAGATGAAGCAACTGGGCGCCGGTTAACCCTCTGACGCCGGCCAGAGGCATCGGGCGGCGACTGAATCTTTTGGCGCGTCGATCAGCCCCGTTATAATGGACGCCATGTCAGTTGCTCCCGACCTTGTTCCCGACGCGCGACCTTTCCTGAAGTGGGCGGGTGGAAAGAGCCGGCTTATCCCCCGCTACGCGCCCTTCCTGCCCCCACGAGAGACAATCCACCGTTATATCGAGCCATTCATTGGCAGCGCTGCCCTCTTTTTTCATCTCCAGCCGCCCCGCGCCCGTTTGTCCGACTGCAACCACACGCTCATCGAGGTCTATGAGGTGGTCCGCGACGACGTCGAGGGCTTGATCGCCGCCCTGCGGCCCCACAAGAACGACAGAGATTATTACTACCACGTGCGCGCGCAGGACCCGAGGGAGCTGAGCAAGGCAGAACGGGCGGCGCGCATCATCTTCATGAACAAGACCTGCTACAACGGCCTTTACCGCGAAAACCAGATGGGCGAGTTCAACGTCCCCTTTGGCCGGTACAAACGCCCGCGCATCTGTGACGAGCAGCGGCTGCGGGCTGCTTCGCGGGCGCTGCAGGGCGTGGAGCTGCGCACGGCCGATTTTGCGGACGCCGTGGCCGATGCGGGGGAGGGGGATTTCGTCTACTTCGACCCACCCTACGTGCCGCTCAACGCCACGAGCAGCTTTACCAGCTACAGCCGCTTTGGGTTTGACGACTTCGACCACCGGCGGCTGGCCGATACGGTCTTCGAGCTGACCACGCGCGGCTGTCGCGTCATGCTCAGCAACTCCAGCGCGCCGCTTGTCCACGAGCTATACGCCCACAATGGCTATGCCATCCACCCGATTGAGGCGCGCCGGAACATCAACAGCCGGGCTGACGGGCGGGGGCCGGTGACCGAGCTGCTCATTCTCAACTACGACGGATGAACCGGCGCCTGCTTCGTTGCCTCGTCCTGCTATCCCTGCTGGCCCTGCCGCTCTCCGGCTGCGACGCGCTTGCAGCCGGCGACGATCGGCCGCCGGACTGGCGGTTTGGCATTGTGGAGAGCCACGAAGATCCGCGGCAGGCGACGAAGGCCGGCGCCGGCTGGACGCGGGTGCGCTTTCACTGGAAGCACATCTGGGGCGACTCGGCGGACAATTGGGAACCGCCGATCAGCGATGAGGCGCTGGAAGCAGAGCTGGAAGCCGGGCGCGAGGTGGTTGGCCTGCTCATCGGCACGCCTGACTGGGTACGCGACGAACGCCTTCTGCCGAGCGGCCTCTGGCTGGCCCCCGACGACCCCGATAACCTGTGGGCGACCTTCGTGCGCCAGGCCGTCAGCCGCTACGCGGGGCGCATTGACCACTGGATCATCTGGAACGAGCCCGATATCTGGGACAAGGGCGCGCCGGGGCACACCTGGGATGGCGACGTGGCCGATTTCGCCCAGCTCATGCGCGTGGCCTACCATGTCGCCAAAGAGGCCAACCCGGATGCGGTCGTGCACCTCGCCGCGTTCACCTACTTCTGGGACGCCAATTTCCAGCGCGAGCAGTATTTTGAGCGGCTGTTGACGGAGCTGGAGAGCGATCCCGAAGCCGCGGCTAACGGATATTATTTCGACGTCGCCACGGCGCACCTCTATTTCCAGCCGAATCTGATCTACGACATTATCACCGAGTTCAGGCAGATCATGGCGGCGCACGGGCTCGACAAGCCGATCTGGCTCGTCGAGACCAACGCCCCGCCGGTAGACGACCCGGACTGGCCCGTGCCCGAATACACTCTGGCGGTGACGCTGGAAGAGCAGGCGGCGTTCATGCCCCAGGCCATGGCTGCCGCGCTCGCCGCCGGAGCCGAGCGCATCGCCGTCTATAAGCTCAGGGATCTGGAGAGCGATGCCGGCGCCAACCCGGAGCCGTTTGGCCTGCTGCGCGCCGACGGCAGCGCGCGCCCCGCCTTCGACAGCTACCGGGTAGCGGTGCGCTACCTCGCCGGGGCGCGCGCTGCCACCCGCGAGCGCTGGGACGAGGTCGGGCAGATCCGCCTCGACCAGGGCGAAGGAGAGACGGCCTTCACCACGACTGTCCTCTTTGCCCGGCTGCCGGCGCCACAGACGGCGCAGGTGGCGGCGACGGGCGACGAGGCCGTCCTCGTTGATATGGAGGGCAAGCGCAAGAAGATAGAGCCCGAGGGCGGCCAGTACGTGGTCGAGCTGGCGCCGGCCCGCTGTGCCCAGTCTATAGGCGACTACTGCATGATCGGCGGGCCGCCTGTCTATCTCGTTCAGGCTGCGCCCGGCGGCGCTCTACCCGAACGTTTGCCCGCCCCGCAACCGGCGCCCACTCCGACGGCGCCCGCACCCGCCGCCATTGCGCCCCCGGACCCGCAGATGATCAGGCTATCGGCCGAAAGCGCCCTGGAGGTGACCGCCAACGAGGCCACGGTTTCCTTTCCCGACACGATCACGTTTCACCTCGCCGTAGCGCCGCCCGAAGCGCTGGCGGAGGCGATCCTGCGCTACGACGTGGAGCAGCAGAGCTGTGTAGACGTGGCGACACAGCTCCCCGTCGCGGTCGCCGACGGGACCGCCTCCTGGAGCTGGGTGATGTCCCGTTCCGGCAACCCGCCGCCGGGCGCAACCGTCTGGTGGGAGTGGGAGCTGGTCGGCGTTGACGGCACGCGGATGACGACTCCGCGCCGGGAAGTGACCCTGGCCGACGAACGATTCCCCTGGCGGACGGTCGAGGAGGATGGTATTTACCTGCACTGGTACGAAGGGGAAGAGGTCGGCCCGCTCCTGCTGGACGCCGCCGTCGCCGGTCTGGAGCGTCTGGAAGAAGACGTGGGTATCACGCTGCTCGACGACGTTAACATCTATATCTACGCCGACGCAGCGGCCATGCGCGGGGCCGTGCTCTACGTGCAGGATTGGGCCGGCGGACTGGCTTTTAGCGAGTACAACACCATTCTCATCGGCGTGCCTCCCTCTCAGGTGGAAGGCTGGGGCCGGGAGACGGTCCGCCACGAGCTGGCCCATCTGGTCACCGCCCAGGCGGGCTGGAGCTGTCTGGGCGGCAGCCGGCCCACCTGGCTGGAAGAGGGTATGGCCGTTTACGCCGAGGGGCCGATCGACGCTGCTACCAGGGCGCAGCTTGAGGCAGCAATTGCCGCCGACTCGTTTCTGCCGTTGCGCTCGCTCGCCGGCAGCTTCCCATCACACGACGCCGAGGCCAGCCTGGCTTACACCCAGAGCTACAGTGTGGTCGATTACCTGCTCACCACCTACGGAGAGGACGCCCTGCAGCAGCTCATCGCCACCCTGGCCTCCGGCGCCGGCTATGACGAGGCTCTGGAAGCGGTGTACGGCTTCAACGTCGACGGGCTGGAAATGGCCTGGCGTGCGGCCATAGGCGCCCCACCACGCGCCATCCCGCCAACGCCGACACCCCTCAGCGCAGCGGTGGTGCCGACTGTCGCCCCGCTCTCGCTGCCCCGGCAGATGCCCACGCCCGCCGGTATTGGCGCGGAGCCGGCGCGGCCGGGAAGCGGAGTTTGTGCCGGCGCTGTGCTCCCCCTTTTGGCCGTCCTGCCTCTCGTGGCGGGAATCTGGAGCGGGCGGCGCCGCAATTAGCCAAACAGCCGTGACAGCCGGCGGCCCAGGCTCGCCGGGGGCGTCTCGCCGGCGACTTCGCCTGTCTGCCCGTTCACGGCGACGGCATAACGCTTCCCGCCATCGCCGTAATGGGCCAGCCACAGGGGCAGGAGCACCAGCTTGTAGGAGTAGACGTCGATGTGCGCCGGGCTGAGGCGGACCTGCTGCAGCCGCTCCAGCGAGAGGCGCACCTTTTTCTCGTGACGCCGGAAGGCCTCGCGGCGCGCCGCCAGCGAGGCGTCGCCCACGGCGATCTCATAGGTCTGCGCCGGCCAGTTGGCCAGATAATCGGGCTGGAAGGGCGTCACGGCGTCAAAGTCAAACCCCTGCAGCAGCGGATGGAGCGCCGCCGGCAGCGTCTCGCAGGCCGCGACGGGAAAGTCGTCCAGCAAAATGGCGTAATCCCCTTCTTCTCGTTCCGGCGCCAGGAACGTCTCCTGCGGATCGGCCGGGCCGCGCGACTGCCTCGCCTGCCGGTAGCCGCTCCAGCGGATGGCGCCGCCCACGTCGAAGGTCCAAACTGGCAGATAGAGCGGATGGACCAGCGCCCGGCCGCGCAACTTCTGCTCGCGCAACCAGCGATCCACCCGCTTCTGGGCGGCAGCTTCATCCATGCGAAAGGGCACGATTCCGTCGGGTGGGATCAGCTCTTCCGCCGCGCCGTGACCGAGGCTGTAGGTCGCGTCACAGTAGGGACAGGTGAGCGAGAGGGTGTTTGGCGCCAGCATGAAAGACGCCGCGCAACCGTCGCACTGGAAGGAGAGCAGGGCAACCGGCTGCCGGTGTCCCTCCGCCCGCGCCATCGTGACGATAAAATCCCGCTCGGCGGTCTCCCCCGACTGCTCTGGCGTCTGCCCATAGCCGCAATGCTCGCAGTAGAGCGCTTCGCCGTCGGGCGTAAAGACCATCCGCGCCGCACAGCGGGGGCAGGTATAGCGGCGCGCTTCCGCCTCCTGGGTGGTGGCGTCTGCGGCAGCCAGCCGGTCAGGATCGACGATCTGATCGGGACTCAGCCGGCCGTCCAGGATAGCCAGATCGCGCCGGGCACGCGGCTCGCCCGGCCGTCGGGCCAGGATCTCTTCCAGATAATGGCGCTTCTCCGCCGGGTCGTCGCTGATGCGGCTCAGCCAGAGACAGGCTTCGGCAAACTCCTCCGGTTCGTGCTCGGCTCGTAGCAGCTGCTCCAGATAGCGGCGCGCCTCCCCTACTTCCCCGGCGCGCGCCGCCGCGACCCCACGCACCAACAACATCCGGGTATCGACGGCAAAGGATTGGTTACGACGACCGCCCATTTCTTGCTACACTCATAAGTGATGAACGACTGTAGACGACATTGTGGAACAAAGCCGGGCGGAAAGCAAGTGGCGCGGCGCGGCTGGCTCTTCCTTTCGCTCCTGCTGCTGTGGACCCTGAGCTGCCAGGCCGTCTCCGGCCTGCCCGGCCTGCTGGCAGGCGAGCGCCACGGCTACGACCCGGCCGAGACCGTTTACCTCATGGGCAGCCAGCCGGAGACGCTGGACCCGGCGCTGACGCACGGCGGGCCCAGCGGCCCCATCGGGCACATCTTCAGTGGCCTCGTGCAGCTCGACACCAGCCTCCAGGTCGTGCCCGACCTTGCCGCGGGCTGGGAAATCGGCGAGGGCGGCACTCGTTACACCTTTTACCTGCACCCCGGCGCCCGCTTTCACGACGGACGGCCGGTGACGGCGCAGGACGTAATAGCCTCCTGGGAGCGGGCCACCGATCCCGCGCTGGGCTCCGACACAGCCCTCACCTACCTGGGCGATATTGTCGGCGTGGCCGAAAAGATGGCCGGCACCGCCACGACGATCGCGGGCGTGCGCGCCCTCGACCAGCACACGCTGCAGGTGGAGATCGATGCGCCCAAGATTACCTTCCTGGCGAAGCTGGCTTACCCGGTGGCCTTCGTCGTCGATCCCGAGGATGCCGCCGCGCCCGGCTGGGACCACGAGCCGAACGGGAGCGGCCCTTTCCGGCTGGAGAGCTGGCAGGATGACGAAATCCTGGTACTGACGCGCTTCGACGATTATTATCGCCAGCCCGCCGCCGTGGCCCACGTCGTCTACCTGCTCGGCGCAGGGCTGCCGCTGGCCCTCTACGAGAATGGGGAGATTGACCTCACAGGCGTGGGCGGCGCAACCCTGGAAAGAGTGCAGGACCCCAACAACCCGCTTTCCACGCAGCTGCATACGGGCGTCGATATGTGCACCAGTTATGTGGGCTTCAACACAGCCGAGCCACCCTTCGACGACCTGCGCGTCCGGCGGGCCTTCGCCCACGCTCTCGACCGCGACCGGCTGATTTCCGGCCTGCTGAACGACCACGCGCTCCCGGCGAACGGTCCGCTGCCGCCGGGCATGCCCGGCTACCGGGAACGAGAGCCGGCCTATCCTTTCGACCCGGAGCTGGCCCGCTCGCTGCTCGCCGAAGCAGGCTACACTCCATCTTCCCTGCCGCTGCTGACCTATACCACGGCCGGCTATGGCGACGTCAGCGCCTACGTCGCCGCCATCATCACCATGTGGCAGGAAAATCTCGGCGTTACCATCGAGCCGGCGGTGCTCGATCCCTTCACCTACAACGAGGCGCTCTATGCAGGTCGCATCGGCCACTTATTCGATATGGGCTGGTGCGCCGATTATCCTGACCCCGAGAACTTCCTCGACATTCTCTTCCACAGCGGCTCGGCCCAGAACCTCGGCGCTTTTGCCGACCCGGCTATCGACGCCGCGTTGGAGGAAGCCCGCACGATCGCCGACGTCCAGACCCGCCTTGCCCGCTACGCGGAGATTGAAGGAGAGATCATCGCCGCAGCGCCCGTCGTCTTCATCAGCCACAGCCTCTCGGCGGTCCTCGTCAGCCCGGCGCTCCAGAACTACGTGCTGACGCCGATTGGCGTGCCGCAGTGGCACCTCGTCCAACTGGAACGGGAATAGAGCCGCCTGTGAACGATCTCCGCCCACTTTTTCTCCTGGACCCCGGCATCCATTTTCTCAACCACGGCAGTTTCGGCGCCCGCCCGCGCCCCGTTTTTGAAGCCTACCAGAGATGGCAGCGGGAGTTGGAGCAGCAGCCCGTCGCTTTTCTCGGCCGGCGCTGGTTTGAGCTGCTGCCCGAAGTGCGGCGCAGCCTCTCCGCTTATGTAAACTGCCCAACGGAAGACCTCGTCCTCGTCCCCAACGCCACCTACGGCGTCAACGTCGTCGCCCGCTCGCTGGCGCTGCAACCCGGCGACGAGATTCTGACGACAAGCCACGAGTACGGCGCCTGCGACCGCACGTGGCGCTTTATGGCCCGCCGCACCGGGGCAACTTACGTCCGGCAACCCATCTCCCTGCCGGTGACCGAGCCGGCGGAAATCGTCGAGCAGCTCTGGGGCGGCGTCACCCCCCGCACGCGCCTGATCTTCCTCAGCCACATCACGTCGCCGACGGCGCTACAGATGCCCGTCGCCGACATATGCGCCAGGGCGCGGGAGGCCGGCATTCTGACCCTCGTCGACGGCGCCCACGCTCCGGGCCAGATCCCGCTCGACCTGCAGGCGATTGGCGCCGATTTCTACACGGGCAACTGCCACAAGTGGCTGATGGCCCCGCCCGGCGCCGGCTTTCTCTACGCCCGGCCGGAACGGCAGGCGCTGCTGGAGCCGCTCGTCGTCAGTTGGGGCTGGGAAAGCGAGTGGGAGACGGGCTGGACGCCCTTCGAGGAGCGCTTTAGCTGGTTCGGCACCGACGATCCCGCAGCCTATCTGGCCGTGCCGGACGCCATCGCCTTTCAGGAAGCGTATGCGTGGGACGAGGTACGGGCGCGCTGCCACCGGCTGGCCTGCCAGGCCCATGAGCAGCTCGGCGAGCTGACCGGTCTGCCGCCCCTCTACCCACCGTCCTTCTTCGCGCAGATGTTTGCCGTCGCCCTGCCGCCAGAGGTCGATCCGGCGCTGCAGGCCCGCCTTCTTGCTGAGGATGCCGTCGAGGTGCCCGTCACCCGCTGGGATGGGCAGGCGCTTCTGCGTGTATCGGTCCAGGGCTACAACGACGAGGCCGATATCGCCGCCTTACTCGCCGGCGTGGCGCGCATCCTGGGCGAGAATCGGCAGCGCTGACCGGCTATTGCCCGCCGCGCCGCTCCTCAATCCGGGGCAGAATGATAGCCGCCAGCAGGAGCAGCAAAAAGATGATGCCGACAAGAATTCCCAGAAGGTCCATCTCTTCTCCCTTATGAGGTCTGTTTCGAGATAACAAAAAGCCCTGGCGGGGCTTTGTTATTCTACCCGGGCGCCAGGGCCAGTCATCTAGATCGTGAAAAGGTCTACTGCTTCTTCCGCAGCACCGGCAGGCCGTTGCGGCTCTCGGAGACTTCGTACCCCGTCGGAACCTCGTCCAGGGAACCGTCCTTGACTTCCTTGGCGAAGAAGTAAATGGTCTGTGTGCGGCCATTCTTCAAGGTCGTGTCCCGCTTATGCAGGAAATACTTGTTGCCCTTCGAGTTTGTAAAAGCGTAAGCCATTTTTGTTCCTTCCTTATCTGTAGGTTTTTCATTCCTCAGCCGGCGGCATGCCGTACTCGAGAGCGTACTCGAGTAGCCTGCATAGTAAACAATGTTCCTCGATTTGGCAAGCCTCTCGAGTAATTCTAACAGAGCGCTCCTGAGGTTACGTCAATAGACAGGCAAATCAGGCTCTACTTCCTCAGCCCAACGGTTGATGCCGCCTTCCAGATTGATCAGCTTCCCGAAGCCGTGCTGCCGCAGCAGGCGGATCACCTCCGCGCTGCGCGCCCCGGTCCGGCAATAGACGACGATCTCCTGCGCCGTATCCAGCTCATTCATGCGCTCAAGCACGCGGTTCTTGGGGATCAGCGTCGCGCCCAGATGGCCGAGGTTGCTGATGGCCCACTCGTGAGGCTCGCGCACGTCGAGGAGCTGCACGGCCTCGCCGCGGGCGATCCGCTCCCGCAGCGCGCGCGGGCTGATCGCCGGCACCGTCTCACCGGTATCCAGCCCATGCTGGTAGAGGCTGCGGTCGTGGGCCGGCATCCCGCAAAACGCTTCGTAGTCGATCAATTTAGTGATGGTCGGGTTTTCGCCGCAGACCGGGCAATCCGGGTTCTTACGCAGCTTGACCTCGGTGAACTCCATGTTCAGCGCATCGTAGAGCAGAAGCCGGCCGATCAGCGGCTCGCCTACGCCGAGAAGCAGCTTGATCGCTTCGGTGGCCTGCAGAGCGCCGACGGTGCCGGGCAAAATGCCGAGCACGCCACCCTCGGCGCAGCTCGGCACCAGCCCGGGCGGCGGCGGTTCCGGGAAGAGGCAGCGATAGCACGGCCCCTCCTTCGCATAGAAGACCGAGACCTGCCCGTCGAAACGGAATATGCTGCCGTAGACGTTGGGTTTTCCCAGCAGCACGCAGGCGTCGTTGGTCAGGTAGCGCGTCGGGAAGTTGTCCGTACCGTCGATGACGACATCATAGGGCAACAGAATCTCCAGGGCATTCTCGGAGGTCAGCGGCACCGGATAGGTATCGACGCGCACGTGCGGGTTGATGTCCAGGATGCGGTCGCGGGCGCTATCCAGCTTCGGCCGGCCAATGTCGCTGGTGCCGTGGATAACCTGGCGCTGCAGGTTGCTGGCATCGACGACGTCGTAGTCCACCAGACCAATGCGCCCCACGCCCGCCGCCGCCAGGTACATCGCCAGCGGCGAGCCCAGCCCGCCCGCGCCGATAAGCAGCACGCTGGAAGCCTTCAGCTTCTTCTGCCCGGCCATGCCCACCTCAGGCATGATCAGGTGCCGGCTGTAGCGCCGCACCTCTTCGTGAGAAAGCTCGGCGTCGCCCGGGCCGGCCCGCAAGCCCAGCGCTGCTTGGCCGGCCGGGGACGTGCCGCCGGCAACGGACGGGATGATCATCAGCGTATCCTGTTCGGCCACCGGGGTCTCCGGCCCGTCGAGATAGCGAATGTCGTCCTCGTTGAGGAAGATGTTGACGAAGCTGCGCAGCGTATCGCCGTCATAGAGATGCTGGCGCAGCGCGGGATAGGCGCGCATCAGCTCCTCCAGCGCGCTGCCCGCCGTTGTTCCCCCAACCCGGACAGTGCTGTTATTCCCTGCGTAGGGTCGTAAGGGCGCGGGAATACGAATCGTTGGCATTACCCCTTCTCCTGTAAAACGAGCCGCACCGGTTCCTCGACAAATCCGCTGCGGTCTTCTGTAAGTTGCCAAGAGCGGCTCGCGCCGGGTTGCCCGGCACGGACCTCAGTAATCAGATAAGAATAGCCCGGCCAGGTTGCCCAGGCCAGATCGCGCGGCGAAGCGACAGGCGGGTGATCGGGATGGCTGTGGAAGACGCCCACGATGTCCAGCCCCTGCCGCATGGCCGCCAGCTCGGCCTGAAGCATCGCTTCGGGCGTGATCAGAAAGCGCTCGCGCTTCTCTTCCTCCACTTCCCAGCGGTTCTCGACGGGATAGAGGGCGCGAACGACATTATCGCCATCCACCTGAACGCCCAGCAGCAGGCCGCAGCCCTCGTATGGATAGCTGGCAGCGCCGTGCGCCTCGATCTCGCTTGCCAGATCGGCCGGCAACCGTAACATCAGCCTGACTCCTGCCAGAACGGGTCGCTCAGATATTTGAAGCCGTTGTCGGGCAGTACCGTCACGATCACGCCTTCGTCCAGCTCCGCCGCCAGCGCCAGCGCCCCGAGGACGTTCGCCGCGCCCGAAAAGCCGACCAGAAGCCCTTCGACCCGGGCCAGCCGGCGCGCCAGCAAATAGGCCTCGGCTGTCGCCACCTCGCGAATCTCGTCGGCTGTGGCCGGGTCGTAAATAGCGGGCTGGATGGCTGTAGCCATATGTTTCAGCCCTTCGATGCCGTGCATAGGCAGGTCTGGCTGCAGGGCAATTGAGCGGATAGCCGGGTTCAGCTCGCGGAGGCGGCGGGTGACGCCCATCAGCGTGCCGCTGGTGCCCAGGCCGGCGACGAAGTGGGTGACGCGCCCCTCGGTCTGCCGCCATATCTCGACAGCCGTCGTCTCGTAGTGCGCCAGCCAGTTCGCCGGATTGTCATACTGGTTCGCGTAGTACAGATCGGGGTCCGCCGCCGCCATCTCGCGGGCCGCGCGCATCGCCCCATCCGGCCCTTCCAGCGCGTCGGTCAGCACGACGTCCACGCCGTAAGCGCGCAGGATGGCAATCCGCTCGCGGCTGGCATTGGCCGGCATGGCGAGGCGAACGTCATAGCCACGGGCCGTGCCGAGCATGGCGTAAGCAATACCCATGTTCCCCGACGTGGAATCGAGCAGCGTCATGCCCGGCCGCAGCAGCCCGTCGCGTTCGGCCGTGCGAATAATGTTCAGCGCCGGGCGGTCTTTGACCGAGCCGCTGGGGTTGAACCATTCGGCCTTGGCATAGATCTGTACGCGCGGCGAGATACTCGCCTCGGCGCGGATCTTTTCCAGGGCCAGCAGGGGCGTGTTGCCCACCTGGTCTTCGATGCTATGGCGGGATATGGGATGGGTAGATAAGTCGTGTGGAATCGGGTTTATCGTCTTCAACATATTTGCGCTATCCTGAATCGAGCCTGTTGCCGGGACGACGAAACAGGCGTGTGGCCATCAGCTTTGGGCAGCCGCCCGGCTGCCGTGGCAACACCGGAAGCTGCGAGGACGCCGCTACCGGGCTGGCCAGATTGGTTGTGACTCTGCTGAGTCCAGGATAGCCCCGGTGCTAACGCCCTCGCCCCATACACCTGCAAATATGGTCGCCGATAAACCTTATTTGTGTCACAAAAATCTCTGAATTTCCTTTCAAGCTGAGTATAGCAAGGGCAAAAGGCATGTCAAGAGAGGGCAATCCGGGGTAACGGCTCTCTAACGCACGATCTAGAAATTTGGGTTAAACTTAGGCTATGGAGGACGACTGGTGAAATCATTACAGACCGGCTTCGCGCCCGTTCCCCCTCCTGTCAAAGAGCTGGCGGAACAGCTGCTGGAAAGCTTCCCTACCGACATCATTCTCTTGCTGGGCCTCTCTCTGGCCGAGCCCCGTGTCAACCTCGATCTCATCGCCCTGACTCCGAGTGCCGCGACCGTCGCGCTGCACGGCGCGGGCGAGCGCCACATGACGCCGCAGGAGGCCGGCCGGCTGCTCGTCACGCTTCAGCAACAGGCTACCCTGCCGGAGATACTGCCCGTCTACGTCTGCTGGATTGGCGAGGCGCCGGCTGCAGCTCAGGCCGGCAATACCCCGATCCTGCCCGACGCTGCCCACCTGCAGCGCTATATCCTGCAGGCCTCCAGCCAGAACCCACCTGCCGGCCAGGATCTGTTCACGAAGGTTGCCGACCTGTTGCTGGCACGCGAGCGCTCGCCGGCCGGCGGCGACCGGCGCACGCCACCCTTGCGCCGCGCACTGCGCGCTCTCGGCGGGCGGCTGGACGTCGGCCTGTTCGACCAGCTCACGCCTTCCGTCTTCGGGCGTCGGGGCCGTCCCGTCCGCCCGGCCGACATCAACCGCCACCTCGAGGCGGCAATGCTCGACCGCCAGAACCATCTCGAAGACGTGAACTACGGCAAGATCGTGCCCAACGAATACCTGGTGGAGATCGGCCCGCAGACTTTTGAGCAGCGTTTCCGGCCCATCGCCGAGGAGCTGACTGCCCAGTGGCAGCGCCGCCTCCTGGATGCGCTGAACACCGCCAACAGCCGCCAGGGCAGCCGGCTCTACCGCTTTGGGGGCCCGGTCATCGTCCATCTGCGCCCGGCCGACGACGTGCCGGAGGACGAGGTCCGTATCCGCAGCCGCGTGAACAACGAGCAGGCTGCCGTCGTGGACAGCGGCGCGCCCTGCCTGCAGCGGCTGCCACGCGGGCGAAGCTGGCCCCTGCAGGCCGCCCTGGTGACCATCGGGCGCAGCCGGCAGAACGACATTTTCCTGGACGAGCCTGAGATCCAGGAGAAGCGACTGGTCAGCAGCCAGCACGCCTATCTGCGCTGCCGGGGCGACCGCTGCCACCTCTACGACGGAAGCCCTGGAGGCAAGGCGTCGCTCAATGGCACCTACGTCAATGGCGAGCGGGTAGGCGGCGAAGGGCGCCTGCTGCGCGACGGCGACGTGGTCGTTCTCGCCGCCAGCGATCCACGCCATCCCCGCCCCGATGCGCCCGGCGTCGCCAGCTTCGTCTTTCGCTCGCGCTGCGTTCCTGGAAAGGGCTGATGGAAACAGTCTGGGGCGTCCTTCTGCTGGCGGGTAAGTGGGTGCTTGTCGGCCTTGTCTACCTCCTGCTCATCCTCCTGTTGCGGGCGGTGCGCAACGAAATGCGCGTGCGCATGGTTGCCGGCAGCCCCGCGCATGCGGTTTCCGGCCGGCTCCGGGTAGTGGAACCCGGCGGCACGCCGCTGCGGCCGGGGCAGGTGCTTCCCCTGGCGAACGAAGTGGTGCTCGGCGCGCGCGCCGACCGGCTGGGCGCCGACGACATTGTGCTGCCGGACAATTACGTATCGGCCCGCCACACGCGCCTGCTCTGGGACGGCGTCTCCTGGTGGGTGGAAGACCTCGACAGCACCAATGGCACCTACGTCGATGGGCGCCGCATTGAGGCCGGCGATCGCGTGGCCCTGCACGAAGGCGGGCAGCTACAGGTGGGCGGAGTGGTCTTTGAGCTGATCCCCTGAACATGGCAATCCGGCGCATGGCTCCCCGGCCCGTCGAGGCCCAGATGTTGCGCATCGTGACGCTTTTCGTCCTCCTGGCGTTTCCGATGACCGGCGCGGCCCTGGCCCTGCGCCTGGAGGAGCCGATCTTCCCGGCGCTCTGGCCCTCT
>Ga0123333_10002836_pt1 | contig 17294 bp, 15 predicted proteins | sample BioC12SIPDNA_3_FD_89957 | JGI IMG/M metagenome (GOLD analysis project Ga0123333, IMG submission 89957) | Anaerobic biogas reactor microbial communites from Washington, USA - Biogas_R2_B C12 SIP DNA | ecosystem: Engineered > Bioreactor > Anaerobic > Unclassified | place: Washington, USA... | reverse complement strand
CGACGCGCAAGCCTTTCAGACCATAACCAGGGAAGAAGCTGAGGGGCTTTTGCACATCATGATTCAAAATCCGGCGCATCCGGCCTGGGAAGCTGTTGAAAACCCCGGGGAAATGACGGACAGCATTGGGAAGGGAACAGCGGGTATTTGGTCACAGTACGCAAACATGCTATCCATCATGTATAATTCCGCTCTTGTCGGGGAAAGCGGTGAAACGGCTCCGCCCGAAGAGATAGCGCTGCTTGATGGGGTGATGTCAGGCCTTGAAGAAAAAACCGCCCTTGTGTCACAGGCTTTTGCAGAAAAGCATGATTTGGGCCTCAATGATTCCTTCCATCTCTTTATCTATCCCCTGGTCAAAGACAGCTGGACACCTGATGACCCCGCGTCCAATCATCATCTTGACGGGTTTGAAAGCGTGTTCGCTCTGTCCCATGAAGAGCCGGGAATGATAGAGGCTGCCGCAATCGCTTTGAAAATATCCGGAATCTTTACCTGTCCGGATGAGACCGTCACCCAGGGTTATGATATTCTTTTGCCAAAAGGTTTGGCAGAGCAATAAACAGTTGAACAAAAAAAAGAGGGGCTTTGTCTGCCCCCTCTTTTTTTGTTCAGCAGGATACCTCTCCTGAAGCTTCCGGCAGGCAGTCTATCACCTCGCCCGTCAGGGCGCCCCGGTCGCCAAAGCGTTTTTCTGCCGCCCTGCCCGCCATCCCCAGCCACAGGCAGGCGGTGCGGGCGGTTTCAAAGGCGGAACCGGCGGATTTTGACGCCAGCAGCGCCGCCAGAACCCCCGTGAGAGCATCCCCGCTGCCGCCCTTGGCCAGGGCCGGGCTTCCGATGGTGTTAAGCGCCCGGGCGGCGCCGTCATCAATCACGCTGACAGCGCCCTTTAGCACCATCACGCCCCCATAGCGGCCCTGCAGGCGGCGGGCCGCCGCCAGGGGATCCTTTAGAATGTCATCCACGCTGCTGTCCATCAGGCGGGCCGCTTCCCCCGGGTGCGGGGTGAGGATGGTTTTTGGCCCCAGGGCCAGGGGCTGGCGGGCCAGCAGGTTCAGCGCATCCGCGTCCAGCACCGAAGGGATATCCGCCCGGTAAAGCAGGCTCAGATGCCGCCAGGCCTCCGCACGCTGCCCCAGGCCGCAGCCTGCGGCAAAGGCGTCATAGGCGGGCAAATCATTCATCGCCCGCTTGATATCAAGACAAATGGCCCCTGGCACCAGGGTTTGAAGCACGGGAATGATTTCTCCCGGGCACAGGATGTAAACCAGCCCCGCCCCGGCCCTGAGGGCGGCCTTGGCCGCCATGGCCGCCGCCCCCGCCATGCCCAGGCTTCCGGCGTATAAAAGCACCCGGCCCGCCTGCCCCTTATGGATGTGCCTGGGGCGGGAAGGCAGGCGCGGCGCTAAATCGCAGGGCTCCAGGGCCGTTAAGGGCGCTTCTCCCAGTTCCTCAAACACCTGATAGGCTGCTTTGGGCAGGGAGAGAGAAACCCTGACCCGCTCCCCGATATACGCCTGATGCGGGCTTAGGCAAAGGCCGGTTTTCAGATGCCCCAGGGCCAGGGTACAGCTGGCCCTAAGGGCTGTGTTTTCCATAGCGCCCGTGGCGCTGTCAAGGCCGCTGGGGGCGTCGATGGCAAAAACCGGCGCGCCCAAAGCGTTTATCCCCTCCGCCAGGGGAACCAGGCGCTGGGGCAGCCCGCCGCGAAAGCCCGTGCCAAACAGGGCGTCCACCACCGCGTCCGTTTTTTCATCAAGGGGCGTATCCGGCGCCCACAAGGACACCCGCACCCCAAGCGCCCGGGCATGATCCAGGTTCATTCGCGCCTCCGGGCTTTTAGGCTCCTCCGCTAAAATCGCCTGGGCTTTGGCCCCGGACAGATGCGCCATCCGGGCCATGGCCAGGCCATCTCCCCCGTTGTTGCCGGGGCCGATCAGAAAAAGCAGGCTTCTGCCCCCAAGCCCGCCCAGCCGCTCTTCAAGCACCCCAAAAGCGCCCCGGGCCGCCTCCTCCATCAGCAAAAGGGAGGACACCCCCAGGGAAAAGGCGCGCTCCTCCAGGGCGCGCATCTGCGCGGGGCTTAAAATCAGCTGCATCTCAGCCCTCCAGCACGCATACCGCGGCGGCCAGCTCCCCCTCGTGGCTGATGGACAGATGGCTTGCCTTAACGTCCCTTTGGCTTAGCGCCTCTTTGGCCAAGCCCCTTACCGCATAAAAAGGGGCCCCTTTTTCCGTGTGGGAAACCACGATATCAGACAGGGGAATCTCCCGGAAGCCCTCGCCCAGGGCCTTCACAAAGGCCTCCTTGGCCGCAAAGCAGCCCGCCAGGGAGGCGGCCGCCATGGCCCCCTGGCCCCGGATGTACTGGGCCTCCTCCATGGCGAAATAGCGCTTAAGAAAAGCATCGCTTTGAAGCAGCCGCTCCATCCGGGCGATGGCGCAAAGGTCCAGGCCCAGGCCCCTGATCATCCCTTGACCGCCAGGATGGCGTTAACCACGGCCCGGGCGGTCACCTCCTGGGCGGCGGAGCAGATCTTCATGAAGTTCACCTCCGGCAGCACCCTTTCCGTGGCCAGGGCAAACAGCGTGTCCCCATCCATCTGGGTGTGGGAGGGGCGGATGGCCCGGGCCAGGCCGCCGTGGCTGACATCCGCCAGGCGGGTCACCTGGTCCTTGGACAGCCGGCAGTCCACCGCGATCACCCCAATGGTGGTGTTGGTGCCCGGCGGGGGAATGCGCACCTGATAAGGGGCAGGGGCGTTGCCCTGAAGCAGCCCGTCCGCCAGCACCGCGGTGCCGTCCGGCGTCCGGGCACAGGCCAGGCATTTGCCGCTGGCCGGGTCAAACACATCCCCCACCGCGTTAACCGCGATGAGGGCCCCCACCGTCACCCCTTCCGGCAGGGTGATGGAGGCGGAGCCGATGCCCCCCTGATGGGGCAGGGCGTTTTGCACCAGCTTGCCCACCGTGCAGCCGCAGCCCGCGCCAAAAGCCCCCTGCTGGAGGCCTTTGCCGGCGGCGGTGACCGCAGCCCGGCCCATGGCGGCATCCGGCGTCACATTGGCGTCCCCCACCCCCAGGTCAAACAGCACCGCTGCCGGCACGATGGGCACCCGGGCGATGCCCATGTCAATGCCGATGCCGCCCTGGCTTAAAAAGCGCATCACGCCGTCCGCCGCGGCCAGGCCAAAGGCGCTGCCCCCGCTTAAGACCACGGCGTGGGCCACCTCCACCAGGTTGCCGGGCTTCAGCGCGTCCGTCTCCCGGGTGCCAGGGGCGCCGCCCCGCACAGATACCCCGGCCATGGCCCCCTCCCGGGGCCCCAGCACCACGGTAACGCCGGTTTTTGCCTTTTCATTTTGCATCTGGCCCACGCGGATGCCGTGGACCTGGGTGATATCCCCGGGATACAGCTTGCTCATGCGTCTTCTCCTTTCGCTAAGGGAAGGGAGGCCTCAAGCCAGGCAACAAGGTCCTGGGTCACTTCCTCCCGGTTGGTTTCGTTAAACAACTCGTGGCGGGCCTCCGGGTACAGCTTTACCTGCACGCCCTGAAGCCCCGCTTCGCGGTATTGCCGGGCGATGGTTTTAACCCCCCGCCCTTGCCCGCCCACAGGGTCCGCCCCGCCGGAGATTAAAAGCACCGGAAGCCCCTTGGGCAGCGTCCTTAAGCGGGACAGCCTGCTAAGCGTCCAGAGGCCGGAAAACAAATCACTAAACCCGCCTGCGCTGAACACAAAGCCGCACAAAGGGTCCGCCAGGTATTTATCCACCTCCGCCGCATCCCGGCTCAGCCAGTCGCAGGGGGTGCGGGCGGGGAGAAAAGGCTTGTTATTGGCGGAAAAGGCCAGGCGGTCCAGAAGTTTGGAGGGCGCCCTGGCATCCCCCAGGGCGCACATGACGCCTGCCATCAGCCGGCCAAAGCCGCACAGCGCCTTAGGGTGCCAGCCGGTGCCGGAGAGCACCAGGGCGTCCATTCCCTTTGGATGCCTGAGGACATATTCCCGGGCCAGAAAGCTGCCCATGCTGTGGCCCAGAAGCGCCACCGGGGCCTTTGGATAGCGGGTTTTGGCAAAGGCCGTCACGCTTTCAATATCAGAAACCGCCTTGCCCCAGCCGTCTTTATCCGCAAAATAGCCCTTGACGGGCGCCTCATCCCCGTGCCCCAGGTGATTATAGCCAAACACCGCGTAACCAGCCCCGTTTAAGGCCTGGGCCAGGCGGCTGTATCTGGCGATGTGCTCCGCCATGCCGTGGGAGATCACCACGCTGCCCCTGGGCTCTTTTTCCGGCTCCCAAAGGCACAGCGCCCGAGGGTAGGGGCTTTCCTTTGGAAAAGGCAGCATCATCACAATATCCCCCCTTGTTAAACCTGATAAAGCCCCAGCTTTTTATAGACCTTGGCCAGGGTTCTTCCCGCCAGCTTCTGGGCGCGTTCCGCGTTGTCCTTAAGGGTCTGGGCCAGATAGGCCTTGTCCGCCATCAAATCATGGAAACGCGCCTGCACCGGGGCCAGCATGGCCACCACCGCCTCCGCCGTCTCCTCCTTCAGCTGCCCATAGCCCTTGCCCTCCAGGCGCCGGCAGATGTCCTCCACCTTTTCGCCCGTGCAGACGGACAGGATGTTCAGCAGGTTGCTTACCCCGGGTTTTTCCGCACGGTCAAAGCGGATCTGGGCGTCCGAGTCCGTCACCGCGCGCTTGATTTTGCGGCGGATAACCTCCGGCTTATCCATCAGGGAGACCATGCTGTCCTCCGGGTCGGACTTGGACATCTTCTTCTCCGGCTCAGTCAGGCTCATGATTTTGGCGGTCTGACGGGGGATATAGCTCTCCGGCACCTTGAAGACGCCCGGGTGGATGGCGTTAAAGCGCTGGGCGATGTCCCGGGTCAGCTCGATATGCTGCTTCTGGTCCGCCCCCACGGGCACCACATCCGTCTGATAAAGCAGAATATCCGCCGCCATCAGCACCGGATAGGTGAAAAGACCGGCGTTGATGTTGTCCTGATGCTTTCTGGCCTTGTCCTTAAACTGGGTCATCCGGGACAATTCGCCAATGTAGCTGAAGCAATTAAGAATCCAGGCCAGCTCCGCGTGCTGGGGCACGTGGCTTTGACAGTAGATGATGGACTGGTGGGGGTCAAGGCCCGCGGCAATGTACATGGCGGCCAGCTCCAGGGTTTGCTGGCGCAGACTGGCGGGCACCTGGCGGACGGTTAAGGCGTGCAGGTCCACAATGGAAAAAAGGCAGTTGTACTGGTCTTCCAGCAGCTTAAAATTGCGCATGGCGCCGATATAGTTGCCCAGTTGGATGTGCCCGGAGGGCTGGATACCCGAAAACAGAACGGGCTTTTTTTCGGTCTGACTCATCAAAGCGCCCCTTCTTTCGCGTCTTGTTCCATGTCTTTTTTCACCCGCGCAAAGGCCTCTATCGCCTGGTCCAGATCCTTTTGGCTGTGCCCGGCGCTGATCTGGGTGCGGATGCGGGCCTGGCCCTCAGGCACCACCGGATAGGAAAAGGCGATCACATAAACGCCGTATTCTAGCATCCGGCTGGCGGCCTCCGCCGCCTTGTGGGCGTCATAGAACATCACCGGCACAATGGGATGCTCACCCGGCAAAAGTTCAAAGCCCACCTTCTCCATCCCCGCGCGGAAATAGCGGGCGTTTTCGTGCACCCGGTCCCGCAGCTCGGGCGATGCTTCCAGGATATCAATCACCTTCAGGGTGGCGGCGCAGATGGCGGGCGCTAAGGTGTTGCTGAACAAATAAGGGCGGGAGCGCTGGCGCAGCAGGTCCACAATGGGCTGGCGCGCGGCGGTAAAGCCGCCGGATGCCCCGCCCAGGGCCTTTCCAAAGGTGCCCGTGATGATGTCCACCCGCCCCATCACCCCGCAGTGCTCATGGCTGCCCCGGCCCGTCTCGCCCATAAAGCCGGTGGCATGGCTGTCATCCACCATCACCAGGGCGTCATACTCGTCCGCCAGGTCGCAGATCTCATTCAGCTTGGCCACATAGCCGTCCATGGAAAACACGCCGTCCGTTGCGATCAGGCGGATGCGGGCGTCCTGGCTGTCCTTTAGATGCTGCTCCAGCTGCGCCATGTTGGAATTGGCATAGCGCAGGCGCCTGGCCTTGGACAGGCGGATGCCGTCAATGATGGAGGCATGGTTGAGGGCGTCTGAGATCACGGCGTCCTCCTCCCCCAGCAGGGTTTCAAACAAACCGCCGTTGGCGTCAAAGCAGGAGGAATAGAGGATCACGTCGTCCATCTTCAGGAAATTGGCCAGCCTGCTTTCCAGCTTTTTGTGGATCAGCTGGGTGCCGCAGATAAAGCGCACGCTGGACAGCCCCAGGCCCCAGCTGTCATAGCTGGCCTTGGCCGCCTGAATCAGCCGCCAGTCGTTGGAAAGCCCCAGATAGTTGTTGGCGCAGAGGTTGATGACGCCGTCCGTCTGGGTGGTGTCAATCCGCGCCCGCTGGGGGCTGGTGATCACCCGCTCGCCTTTATAGGTGCCGGCCGCCTGAATCTCCGTCAGCTGCCGCTCAAACAATGCCAGTGCGCGTTTCATGCCTTTTCGCTCCATTCCAGAATAATCTTGCCGCTGTTCCCCGTGTTCATCACGCTGAAGGCCTTTTCAAAATCCTGATAGGGGAAGCGATGGGTGATCAGCGGCCTTAAATCAAGCCCGCTTTGCACCATGGCTATCATCTTGTACCAGGTTTCATACATGCGCCGCCCATAGATGCCCCTGAGGCTTAAGCCCTTTAGGATAATCTGGCTCATGTCCAGCTGGGGCCTTTGTGAAAACAGGCCCAAAAGGGCGATGTCCCCGCCGTTTCGCATGGCCGCCAGCATCTGATCAAGGGCGGACACGGCGCCGGACATCTCCAGGCCAACGTCAAAGCCCTCCTTCATGCCAAGTTCATGGATGACCTGGCCCAGATCCTCCCGGCTCACGTTGACGGTGCGGGTGGCGCCCAGTTTTTTTGCCAGGCCCAGGCGGTAGTCGCTCAGGTCCGTGATCACCACATGCCGGGCCCCGATGTGCCGGGCAATGGCCGCCGCCATCATGCCGATGGGCCCGGCGCCGGTGATCAGGACATCCTCCCCCACCGCGTCAAAGCTCAGGGCGGTGTGGGTGGCGTTGCCCAGGGCGTCAAAGAAGGCCGCCACCTCCAGGTCGATGTCATCCTCCAGCCTGATGCAGTTGCCCGCGGGAATCACCAGATATTCCGCAAAGGCCCCCTGCCGGCTGACCCCAACGGACAGGGGCTCCCGGCACCACTGGCCCCGGCCGGCCCGGCAGTTGCGGCACTGGCCGCAGACGATGTGCCCCTCGCCGGAGACGATCTGCCCCAGGCGGAAGTGCTTCACCTCGCTGCCAATTTCCTCAACCTGCCCCACAAACTCGTGGCCGATCACCAGGGGCGGCTGGATATGCTCCTGACTCCAGGCGTCCCAGTTGTAAATGTGCAAATCCGTCCCGCAGATGGCGGTTTTCAGCACCTTGATCAGGACATCCCGGGGCCCGGGTTGGGGCTTTTCCACCTGTTCCAGCCTAAGGCCCGGCGCTGCCGCCGGCTTCACCAAGGCATTCATCAGCATGCGAATATACCTCCTGTTAATTTGAGAGAGGAAACAGTCAGCCTAAGCCGCGCCGCGGATGCCCTTTGACAGATCAGCCTGCAGCGAAAGCGTAAACCACAAAGGAATTCATCAGAAACTCCAGATAAAGGCCAAATTCATGGGCCCGCTCCTGGGGATACACCAGGCTCAGCACCACGCAGGCGCCAAGCATCTCATCCGGCATGGCCAGGCGCATCTCGCCAGGCGTCTTATAGGTAAGCTGGCCAAACTCATTGATCCCCACCGTACTAGCCGCGCCCTCAGCCTGCCAGGCGGCCTCCAGCTCACTTAAGGTGCCGGGAATAAAGCTGACCCCCAGGCGGGCCTTTTCGTCCGCGCTTTCAAGGGCCAGGGGCTGGCCTGGCTCCGGCGGGGCTTCAATCACCGGGAAGATGTCCGGATAGGCCAGCTCAAAGCCGTTTTCCTCGTCAAAAAACTGGATTAGGCCGGTGGCCTGATAGGTTTCGCTGATCTCATAGCTGCTTAGCACATAGCCCCCCGGGGCGTTCTGATGCGGGGTCAGCGCCAGGGTGATATGGCCCAGCCACAGGATGCTGTCCTCCGGCACGTCCTCGGCCAGCCCCTCGATGCCGCTTAGCTGATAGACATCCCCCTGGATATGCAATTGCCCCTCCTGGGCCTTCGCCGCGTCATAGGCATACACGCCGATAAAATCCGGCTGGCCGGACAGGTCAAAGCGAAGGCCGCCTGCCACCCGCTCGATGCAGGGGCACAGGGGCTCCTGAATCCCGGCAATCCCCTGCCAGGCAAAAAGCTGGGCCGCCATTTCCCCCACCTGCTGATCTGTTAAGGTGACGGCCAGGTCGATAAGCTCCACCGGGAACATGCGCTCCTCCAGCGCCCGAAGGAGAACCCCCTCCACCAGGGCCTGATCAGGGGCGCTGTCCCCAGCGTAAGACAAAATATCCTTCTGAAAGGCGGCAAAGGCCACGGTGTTCAGAAGGGGCTGCACGGCCAGAAGCTCCGCGTCAGTCAGGGTGAAGCTATCGCTGCGCTGCCGCGTGGGCGCGGCCAGGGCAGTGGTAAAAATCAAACAGCTGATCAAAAGGGCGATCACAAGGGTTTTCTTCATGGTGTTCCTTTCATTTTGGGGCGGATTTCATCAGATAGCTGGCCGCGGACAGGGCAGCCACGGTTCCCTCGCCCGCGGCCTTGGCGGCCTGCAGGGGCGGGCCCAGGATATCGCCGGCGGCAAACACGCCGGGGATGGAGGTGGCTAAGTTCCGGTCTACGGTGATAACGCCGTTTTGGGTCGCCGCCTCCGGCATCAGCTGGGTCATGGCCACGGCGGGGCGCAGGACGAAAATGCCCTCCGCATCCACCTCCCCCTGGTCGGTGGCCAGCGCAATCCGATCCCCCTGGCGGGAAAGCCCCTTGGGCCTGCCCGGAATCAGGGTGATTTTCTCATGCAGGCCCGCGGTGTCATGGGGTTTTTCCAGGCAGTAGCTGACCTTGGCCAGGCTGGCCAGGTAGTTGGCCTCCTCCACCGCCTCCTCATGGGCGCCAATGACAATCACATCGCTCCCCTGATAGAACATGCCGTCACAGGTGGCGCAGTAGCTGACCCCCTGGCCCACCAGGGCCTCTTCCCCCGGCAGGGGCTTAACCCGGGCCGTTCCGGTGGCCAGAATAACCGTCCGGGCCTCGTAGAGGTCGTTATCCGCCAGCACCGAGAGGGTCCCCCCCATGGGCATCACCCGGCGCACCAGCTGGGCCTTAAAAGAAGCGCCCATCTCCCGCGCGTGATTTCGCAGTTTTTCAAGCAATTCCGGCCCCGTTGCCTGGGGAAAACCGGGGTAATTATCGATGCGGCGGGTTTTGGCCAGGGCCCCTCCGCCGGAATAGAGAACCAGCGTATTTAAATTCCGCTGACGGGCGGTGATGGCGGCGGCGCAGCCGGCCACGCCCCCGCCCATGATGATCAGGTCATACTTCATCCTTGCTTTTGTTTACCTCCACCCAGGCGATGCGCCGGTCCTGCATGCTTTCCACCTTGAACCTGAGCCCGTCCATGGTGATCTCAGGCTGGCTGCCCTCCTCGGGGATGCTGCTCAGGTGGCTTAAAATCAGGCCGCCGATGGTGTCATACTCCTCATCCAGCGGCAGGCTGAAGCCTGCCAGGTGGTTGAAGGCCTCCACTTCCAAAGCGCCCGCCACGCGCCAGCGGCCCTCCGCCAGCTCCGTATATTCCGCTTCCGCCGCCGGGTCATACTCGTCATAGATGTTGCCCACAATTTCCTCCAGCAGGTCCTCCATGGTGATCAGCCCGCTGGTGCCGCCGTATTCATCCACCACAATGGCCAGGTGGTAGTTGTTGCGCTGCATGTCCCGAAACAGGATGTCCGTGCGCACGCTCTCCGGCACAAAGCGCGCCTCCCGCAGCAGGTCCCTTAAGGGTTTGGGCTGCTCTGTCTGCTGGTTTAACAGAAAATCCCGGGTGGTGAGGGTGCCGATGATATGATCCAGATCCTCCTCGTACACCGGAAAACGGGAAAGCCCGCTTTCCACAATGGTTTTGATGATCTCCTCCGGCGTGTCATCCACCCACACCGCGTAGACATCCGTGCGGTGGGTCATGCACTCAGCGGCGGTCATGTTGTTGAACTCAAAGACGTTCTCAATCATCTCCCGCTCCGCTTCCTCAATCGCGCCCTTCTCCTCGCCCACATCCACCAGCATGCGGATCTCATCCTCCGTGATCTCCTCGGTGGGCTGCATCACCTCCACCTTAAAGAGGGCCAGCAGGCCGTTGACAATGGCCTCAAGCAGAAGCGCCAGGGGGCGGAAGACGCGGTGAAAGAAAAGCGCGATGGGGAACAGGCGCCGGGCCATGCCCCTTGGCTTTTGCATGGCCAGCCGCCGGGGCAGCTGGGAGCATAAAAGCTGAATGACAAACAGATAAACAAGCGTGAACAAAAGCAGGCACAGCCAGAAGGACAGGGCCGGGGCGTTTTTCCCCCAGCCGCCTGCCACCGCCTCCGCCACAGGCAGGGCCGCCTGCTGAAGAAAAAACCCAAAGGACGCCAGCAGCAAGAACATCATCCCGATGCGGATGGCGCTGGGGGCGGTGAGCAATATTTCCGCCTGCTCCTTGGTGGGCGTTAACGCAACATCCTCCCCCTCCGCAGCCTTGCGGTGGCGGCTTACGCTGATGTGCTGGGCGGCAGCCTCCGCCATGGACAGAAGGATATATAGCAGGAGAATAAGCAACTGAATCACCAGGTATATGCCATCAGGCCCAGGGTCCATAAGACGCAATCTCCCCTTTCTTTCGGCCATTATATCATAGCCGCGCCCAAGTTGCCACGCGCAAAGCGGCAAAGGCTTATAAGATTTTCAGCAAAACGCCTTCAGACTTAAAAAAACAGCGGCCAGGGTGTCTCATTCCCGGCCGCTGTTTGCTTTACATCGTCATTGAAAAACGCTCTTCACCTTGTCAAGGAAGCTTTTCTGCTCCTCATACTCCTTGCCGGAGGCCGCTTTCTCAAATTCCTTGAGCAGTTCCTTCTGGCGGGCGCTTAGGCGCTTGGGCACTTCCACCTTCACCCGCACCACCAGATCCCCCTTGCCGGCGCCGTGCAGCTGCTTGATTCCCTCGCCCCGGATGCGGAACTTCGCCCCGTCCTGGGTGCCTTCCGGAATCTTGTGGCTGGTCTTGCCGTCCAGGGTGGGGATGTCAAGGGTGGCCCCTAAGGCCGCCTGGGTAAAGGTGATGGGCATATCCAGATACAGCGTGGTGCCGTCCCGGACAAACAGTTTGTGGGGGGAAACGGAGATCACGATCTGCAAATCCCCTCTGGGGCCGCCGCCGGTGCCCGCCTCTCCCTGGCCGCTCATCACGATGACCTGCCCGTTGTCAATGCCGGCCGGCACGTTGATGGTGGCGGTGCGCTTTTTGCGCTGGCGTCCGCTGCCCGAGCAGGCCTCACAGGGGTCGCTCACCGTCTGCCCCGTGCCCTGACAGGTGGGGCAGGTGCGAACCGTCACCATAAAGCCGCCGCCGGAGCGCACCTGGCCCGTGCCCTTGCAGGTGGCGCAGGTCACCGGCTGGGTGCCGGGCTTGGCCCGGGTGCCGTGGCAGGTTTCACACTCCTCGTTTCGCATGAAGTCAAAGGACTTCTTGGTGCCAAAGGCCGCCTCCTCAAAGGTGACCCGCATGTTAAAACGCAGGTCGTTGCCCGGCCTGGGGCCGCTACGCTGAGCCGCGCCGCCCATGCCGCCGCCAAAGAGCTGGTCAAAAATCGACTCAAACCCGCCAAAGCCGGAGGCGTCAAAGCCCGCCCCGCCGCCAAAGCCTCCCAGGGGAGGCCCGTCCATGCCAAACTGGTCATAGCGGGCGCGCTTCTCCGGGTCTGAGAGGATCTCGTTGGCCTCGTTGAGCTCCTTAAAGCGCGCTTCGCAGGCCGGGTCATTGGGGTGCAGGTCGGGGTGGCACTCCTTGGCCAGCTTGCGGTAGGCCTTTTTTATTTCATCGGTGCCCGCCTTTTTATCAACGCCCAGCACCTCATAATAGTCTCTTTTTGTTGCCATAGCTCCTCAATAAATCCTGTGTGCCAAAGGGTTTTGGGCGCTTGTCCGGGGGCTTCCCCTTATGGAAAGCCCCCGAATGCCAGCCGCCCCTGCCCTTAAGCTCAGTGCACCTCTCCGTCAGCGTCCACAGAGCCGTCCGGGTTTTGCGCCGGGCCGTCCTGGGGCTGACCGGCCTGCTGGCCGTCCTGGGACTGGTAAATCTTACCAAAGATATCATAGACCTTCTGGGTGGTTTGATCCATCACCTGGCGGATCTCCTCCACGTTGCCGCCCTCGCGCACCTTCTTGAAGCTGTCAATCTCGCTTTGCACGGTGGCGCGGTCTTCCTCAGAGAGCTTATCGCCGTTGTCCTTCAGCTGCTTTTCCATCTCGTACTGGAAGGAGTCCGCCCGGTTGAGGGTTTCCACCTCTTCCTTGCGGCGCTTGTCTTCATCTGCAAACTGCTCCGCTTCCTTCACGCGCTGGTTGATCTCGTCCTCTGTTAAGTTGCTGGAGGCGGTGATGGTGACGTTCTGGCTGTTGCCGGTGCCCAGATCCTTGGCGCTGACGCTGACGATGCCGTTTTTGTCGATGGTGAACTTCACCTCGATCTGGGGCACGCCGCGGGGCGCCGCCGGGATGCCGGTCAGCTGGAAGCGGCCCAGGGTCTTGTTGTCATAGGCCATGGGGCGCTCGCCCTGGAGCACGTGGATCTCAACGGTGGTCTGCCCGTCCGCCGCGGTGGAGAACACCTGGGCTTTTTCGGTGGGGATGGTGGTGTTGCGGTCGATCAGACGGGTGAAGATATGGCCTTCCGTCTCAATCCCAAGGCTTAGGGGGGTGACGTCCAAAAGCAGCACGTCCTTCACGTCGCCGCCAAGAACCCCTGCCTGAATCGCGGCGCCGATGGCCACGCACTCATCCGGGTTGATGCCCTTGAAGGGCTCCTTGCCGGTGACGTTCTTCACCGCTTCCTGCACCGCCGGCACCCGGGTGGAGCCGCCCACCAGGATGACCTTGTCTATCTCCTGGGCGGTCAGCCCCGCGTCCTTCAGCGCCGTCTGCATGGGGCCGATGGTGCGCTCCACCAGATCGTGGGTGAGCTCGTTAAACTTGGCCCGGGTAAGGGTGATATCCAGATGCTTGGGGCCGTTGGCGTCCGCGGTGATAAAGGGCAGGTTGATGTTGGCGGACATGACGCCGGACAGGTCCACCTTGGCCTTCTCCGCCGCTTCCTTCAGGCGCTGCCAGGCCATTCGGTCCTTTTTCAGGTCGATGCCGTTTTCTTTTTTAAAGATCTCCGCCACATAGTCCACGATCCGGTCATCAAAGTCGTCGCCGCCCAGCTTGGTGTCGCCGTTGGTGGCCAGCACCTCAAACACGCCGTCGCCAATTTCCAGCAGGCTCACGTCAAAGGTGCCGCCGCCCAGGTCATAGACCAGGATTTTGTGGGGCTCCTCCTTGTCCAGGCCATAGGCCAGGGAGGCAGCGGTGGGCTCGTTGATGATGCGCAGCACTTCCATGCCCGCAATGCGCCCCGCGTCCTTGGTGGCCTGGCGCTGGGCGTCAGAGAAATAGGCGGGCACGGTGATCACCGCCTGGGTGATGGTCTCGCCCAGATAGCTCTCCGCGTCCTGCTTCAATTTTTGCAGGACCATCGCGCTGATCTCCTGGGGGGTGTAGTCCTTGCCGTCCACGCTCCACTTGAAGTTGGTGCCCATCTGGCGTTTGATGGACGCGATGGTGCGGTCCGGGTTGGTGATGGCCTGACGCTTGGCGATCTGGCCCACCAGGCGCTCGCCCTCCTTGGTAAAGGCCACCACGGACGGGGTGGTGCGGGCGCCTTCAGAGTTGGGGATGACCACCGGCTCGCCGCCGTCCATCACGGCGACAACCGAGTTTGAAGTCCCCAGGTCAATTCCGATAATTTTTGCCATTATGTCGTTCCTCCATACGCTTATGCTTGTGCGTTTCTTTCTGCGTTTAATCTATGTCAAAGGTCGGGCACAACCCGAACCATTGCGTGCCTGATCACGTTTTCGCCCATCTGATAGCCCTTGAGCACCACCTCGCACACCGTGCCCGGCTCCCCTTCCTCGGGGCCGCCCTGGGCAATGGCGTCCTCCAGCTTCGGGTCAAAGGGCTCTCCCTTGCGGCAGATAGGCATGACGCCGCGGGTTTTCAGGGCGTCCATCAGCTGCTTTTGCACCAGAATCACCCCCTGATACAGCGGGTCCTCTTCCTCCCGCGCCACCTGTAGGGCGCGTTCCAGGTTATCCATCACCGGCAGGATGGTCTTGATAAAGGCGCGGGCGCCGTCATCATAGCTTTCCGCCGCCACCTGACGGTTGCGCTTGCGGTAGTTGTCGTAGTCCGCCTGGACGCGCTGGGCCAAGGCCAGGTACTCTTCCTGTTTGGCCAGGGCCGCCTCCAGGTCTTCGGTCCTGTCTGTTTCTGTGTCTGGGGGGGCCGTTTCCTCCGCTGTCTGCGGCGCCAATCCGGCGCCCTCCTGGGGTTCGGGCGTTTGCGACTGCCCTGCCTTTTTCTTCTTGCGGTCCATGATTTCCTCCAAAAGTTACTCCGCCTGCCCGCCGCCGCTTAAGACAAGGCTTAGCGCGTTGCCCACCAGGCGCAGGGTGTTGAGCACGCGGGCATAGGGCATGCGGGTGGGGCCGATGATGCCAATGGCGCCCCGGTGCCCCTGGCCCACGGTGTACTCCGCCAGGGCCACGCTGCAATCCGCCATCTCCGGTATGCCGGTTTCCGGGCCGATGTGCACGGACAGGGCGGTGCCATCCGCGGCGCCCGCTGCCTTGATCAGCCGCATCAGCCGCTCCCTGTCCTCCATCACCGAAAGCACCGGGCGGGCTTTTTCCGCCTCCTGGTACTCCGGGAAGTTCAGAATATTGTGGGTGCCGGACACGGTGATGGTGTCCGTGGCGTTCTCCCGGGACATCTGATCGGACAGCTCCTCGATGCCCTGAAGCACCTGGGGGTTTGCCTGCGCGCTGGCCGCAAATTCCCGGAGTTTCCTGCGCACCTCTTTGAGCGTGCGCCCCGCAAAACGCTCCGTGAGCATCCGGCTGATGGCATACAGGGCATCCGCGTCCAGGGTCTCCGCCACATGCACCATGGTGTCCCGGATGATGCCCCCGTCGGTGACGATCACCAAAAGGGCCATGGCCCGGCTGACGGGCACCAGGTGCAGGGTGGCGATGCGCAGCTCCGCCTGCCCCGGCATCATCACCAGGGAAGCGTAGTTGGTAAAGTCCGAAATCACCTGCGCGGTGCTGGCCACCACGTTTTCCAGATGGCTGACGCGCTTTAGGTAATAGTCCTTGGCCGCCACGTCCTCCTGGCTGGGGCTTAGGCCCTCTTCCATGAGCATATCCACATACAACCGGTAGGCCTTGGCGCTGGGCACCCGGCCCGCCGACACATGGGGCTGCATCAGGTAGCCCAGCTCCTCCAGGTCGCTCATCTCGTTTCGGATGGTGGCGCTGGAGATGTTCTTAAGGTACTTGCGGGAGATGGTCCGGGAGCCCACAGGCAAAGCCGTCAGGATGTAATCATCGATGACTGCCTGCAGAATACGGCGTTTGCGCTCGTTCATGGGCCCTCCCTTCTCCCGCCTTCCGGGTTGTTAGCACTCTCGTCCATCGAGTGCTAATCTGTGGATAATGTACCACGCCTTCCCCCATCTTGTCAAGGCATTTCCGGCTTGTTTTTCCAAACGGAGGCCCCAGGGCGCAGAGGGCCCGCGCCAGTACCATGATACCCGCTCCCTGGTGGGTAGACTCTCATTAAGCAATCATCTAAAGGAGGCCAGCATGCAGCACAGCATCACCCTGAACACCGGCGCCGAAATGCCCCTGATTGGCTTTGGCACCTATTTGATCAAAGACCAGGAGGTCTGCAGGCGCGCCGTGTCCCAGGCGCTCGCGTCTGGTTACCGGCTGATAGACACCGCCCAGTTCTACGGCAATGAGGAGGCGGTGGGCCAGGCCATCCGGGACAGCGGCATCCCCCGGGAGGAGCTGTTTATCACCACCAAGCTCTGGCACACCCACGCCGGGGACAGCAAGACCCGCCCCGCCTTTGAAGGTTCCCTCAAGCGCCTGGGGCTTGATTATGTGGATCTCTATCTGATTCATCATCCCTTTGGGGATGTGTACGGCGCCTGGCGGGTGATGGAAAAAATCCACCACGAGGGTCTGGCCCGGGCCATCGGCCTTTCCAATTTCTACCCGGACCGCCTGCAGGACCTGCTGCTGCACTTTGAGGTGGTCCCGGCCGTCAACCAGCTGGAAACCCATATCTATCACCAGCGTCTGGACGCCAGGGAGCTGATGGCCCGGCACAACATCGCCCTGATGGCCTGGGGCCCCTTCTCCCAAGGGAAGACGGACCTTTTGGACAACCAAACCCTGAAGGCCATCGCCGCCCGGCACGGCAAAACCCCTGCCCAGGCGGCCCTGCGCTTCCTGATCCAGCAGGGCATCTCCGTCATCCCCAAGTCCATCCACGAGGGGCGCATCCGCGAGAACATCGCCCTGTTTGATTTCGCCCTTTCAGAGGAGGAGATGGCGGCCCTTTATGCCCTGGACACAAAAAAGCCCGCCGGGCTGCCCCATGACGACCCGGCGAACGTCAGGCGAATCGTGGCCCTCTAAGACCCTAAGCCCAGGGGCAGTTCCACGCGGATTTCCTTTATCCCCTCATCTGCAAAATGCCTGCGCGCCGCGCTTTTCATCCGGATTTTCCGGCGCTTTTTCACGGGTTTAAACAGATGAAGGCTCAGCCTCCCGGACACCTGTCCATCCCCGCGGATGCCTCAGGGCGGGAAGAGCGCCTTTGCTATTTTGCCGCCTCCAGAATGCGCAGAATCACCCCGATGTTGCGCCGGGTTTCCTCAAGGCTTAGAGGGGCGGGGTCGCCGCTTAAGATGGCGGCGGAGAAATCCTCCACCTCCCTGACATAGCGCTTGCTGGGCACCACGGGGATCTCCTGGGTTTTACCGCCTTTCACCAGCAGGATGGGGGTGGTGGTGTCATCAAAGGTGTCCCGGATGATCAGGGTGCCCTGGGTGCCGTTAATTTCACTCAGCATGCAGGAAGCGCTGTTAAGG
>Ga0123333_10002835_pt1 | contig 17297 bp, 16 predicted proteins | sample BioC12SIPDNA_3_FD_89957 | JGI IMG/M metagenome (GOLD analysis project Ga0123333, IMG submission 89957) | Anaerobic biogas reactor microbial communites from Washington, USA - Biogas_R2_B C12 SIP DNA | ecosystem: Engineered > Bioreactor > Anaerobic > Unclassified | place: Washington, USA... | reverse complement strand
GCTAATGTCTTTGCCATTGATTACTTCGGCCAGAAAGCATACCTTGCTCAGAGCCCGCAGTTCTACAAACAGATGATGGTCGGCGTCTTCGAACGGGTCTACGAGGTAGCGCCGGTCTTCCGCGCAGAGCCACATGCCACCATTCGTCACACCAACCAGTTCACCAGCCTCGATGCTGAGTTGGGCTTCATCGAAGATCACCACGATGTGATGGCAGTTGTCACACACGTGATCCACGGCATCCTCGAGACACTGCAGACCGTGCACGCCGATGCGTTAACAGAACTAGGGGTGGTCATGCCACTGACCCCGGCGTCCTTTCCCGTAGTCCACTTTGCTGATGCGCAACGCCTCATCTACGAGCGACACGGCGAGGATTGTCGCGGCGAGCCGGACCTGGCGCCACAGCACGAGCGCTGGCTGGGCGAATGGGCGCGCGAATCCTATGGGTCGGATTTCCTCTTCGTTACGGGCTATCCGATGGCCAAACGGCCGTTCTATACGCACCCAGACCCGGCTGATCCTACCTACTCCAACAGCTTCGACCTGTTGTTCCGCGGCATGGAGATGATCACCGGCGGGCAAAGACTGCATCTCTACGAGGACTACCTGGACGCCCTGCGCCGGTACAACCTTAGCCCCGAGCCCTGTGAAGGCTATCTGGAGGCGTTCCGCTACGGCATGCCCCCTCATGGCGGCTTCGCCATCGGTATGGAACGAGCCGTGATGCAGCTCGTTCAGGCGGAGAATCTACGCGAGACAACGCTCTTCCCGCGTGATCTCCACCGCTTGACCCCGTAGCTCGGCCTTAACGACTACAACCGCTGGCGCCCAGTTGAGTGGCGCCCGCCGTGTGCTGCCGTGCCGGCGTACGCGCTTCCGCGCACAGCCACAGGCCTCGCGCTGACCATCCACAGCCGGCCCAGCGGCCATCTGTCCCCCGTAGACCCGGTTGCCTTGCCCAGCTGAGGCGAGTGACCAGCCGCCCCAATGCAAGCCACCCCACAGCATCGCCTCTCGCGCGCGGTCCTTCACCCTTCTATAACCGAGAAGAGTTAGACGGTAGCATTCAGGTTTGAATGCCATTCTGGAGATCCTTACCATTGGGTATTGCATTTCCAGCAGAGTTGTCTATAATGTATTTGGGGGATTGAGACGGGGGAGCGGTGCGCCGCAGAGGCTGCTTCGGCTAGATTAGTCACTGTGCCTCGGATAGCGTACCGCGTGACGTGTTAATGGGGTCGGGTTTGTGCCCGCCCTTCCGGCACAGCGATGCTGGGCGTTCGCACCTCGTTTTCTGACCCCTTGGCTTATCTGCCTGAAACACCGGTCCCAAACATAGGAGGACACAATGCAGCAGAACACTGTCACAACACGCCGGGTTCCGCGTCTAGTTCGAGCCGCAGTCTTGTTTCTGGTCACGCTATCTCTCCTGCTGTTCGTCGGCGCTGTTGCCGCAGCCACCGTGCTGGACACGGTGGATCTGGGGCCTTTCCGCGTAGATCTGCTCGATGTCTCCGATGACCTAACCACCTGGGTCTATGCGGTCACAGTGCCCTCAGGGACGACCGTCCAGTATGCGCTGAGCCATACGTCGCTGGGCATCGATCCGGCCTGCCTGCTCGTGGAGCCACCCGACAACACCATCTACACAACCGGCGTGTCGGTAGAGACTCCTAACTACATGGACGTGTGCGATGAGTTCGGATACGACTGCGTCGCAGAGCAGTACCACGTCGAGGCTCCAGCAACGGAACCCACATACGGGTCGGTAATCAAGTTCGAAACTTACGACGATGAGGGGCTGAAGGAAGCCGGCCAAACCCACATCTTCGTCATCACCCTGGAGGGCGTGACGGGTTACAAGCCCGGCGGAATGTACTTCTCCGTCACCTACGCCACCGACCTTGCGGCTGGGACCATCATGGGGCCTATCTGCAGCCCCACCGCGGTGACCCTTACCGCTCTGCGAGCCAGCCCCGGCGCCGGTATTGCCTTCGGCCTCATCGCATCCCTTGTCGTCGCTGCGGGTGTCGTCGTGGGTAGCCGCAAGCTGCGCTAGCACCATCGACCGAAGACAGCGTGCTCCCCAAGAGATCACCTGTACCGGTGCCCCAAGTTGGGCCGGCACAGGTAATCCCTTGGGGAGCTTCGCGTTTGTAGCACATGTTATTGCGCTTGCGCCTGGGTCGTGATAGAATTGGATTGACCCCAGACCCAGGAGGCAGGCTTGATGAGAGCGACAGCGCGGAGATCAGACTGGCGGACCCGGTGCCCTGAGCCCCCTATCACAGCGGCTCGAACTAGCGAGACCTTGCGAACCCGTCGACCGTCCACCTCCAGCGGGGCTGCGGTGTCTGTGCCCCGCCGGGCGCACACGCCTCGTATCCGCATGCCCGGCCTTCTGCTGATCGCAACGCTGCTTCTAGCGTCAGTGACACCCACAGCAGCACTGACTCAGACCACGCCTCCCGTTACGTTCAGCGATTCCCTGCCAAGCGTCATCACATGGCCATCTTCGCTCGAGGCCGAAGTCCTTAACAACACGACTCAGGCAGTCCTTGCCACAGTTGAGCTGATCGGCTTCGCCGATTCGGAGACCGGGATCACTGTCGCGCCCCTGGACCTCTTCCATCCCTACGCCCCATCGATCACGATCCCGCCCGCCGGACAGGCCACGGTCGGCTTTATCGTACGCCAGGATGTCCAGCTCTCGCCCGGGCAGTACACAGGCACCCTCGTCTTGGGTGTGGTTACCCACAATGCAGTCCTGCGGAAGCCCGTCACGTTCGTCGTCCCGCAGCCTGACACAGGGTCCACCGAAACTGAGATAGCGCGCGAGGCGCCGGCAGTCACCCCCATGGTCGCCCCAGCCGTGACATCCTGGACCATGAACGCAGTTCGGATACTGCCCTTCGCGAGACCCGTCTGTGCACAGGGTCTGGTGCTTGGTTGTTCCATACCTGTGATGGGCGACGGCGCGGACGTGGACGAGCCCTTGCCACTTGCTGTCCTGACCAACGAACGAGGCGGTGGCCTCGCGGTGCGACTTCTGGGGTACAAGGGCGAGCGGAACGCTCGCTTGGGACTGAGCTTCGATCGACCGTGGGGCCTCACCGGGGCATACACGGGCGACCTGAGCTTCTCGGCCATAGGCCAGACCACCGGTGAGAGCGACTCGTCCGATCGCGTCGCGCTCACCGTTTCCGTCAAAGACATCATCGTCTGGCCCCTATTGTGTCTTGGCCTGGGGATCCTGCTGGCCCGTCGCCTACAGCACTACACGACCGTTCATCGCACTGCGATCAAGTTACTCAACAGGCTGAGCGACGCAAGCCTAACCTTCGCGAAACAGCGCAAGTCGATCCACGGCTATACGATTGCCGAGGACTTTCACAAGCAACGTGACGGGCTGGAGAAGGCCATCCGCGACTGGGATCGAACGCACTTTGGCACGCCGACCGACGCCGAGAGAAACGACCTGGAGACCGGGATTCTCCGGCCTCTTGCAGAACTCGAGGACCAGTTACAGATTTGGGGCAGTTTCCGCGACAAACTGGAACGGCTCAGCCGCCGGCTCATACAGGAAGCCCAGCCCGCGATCAACGCAGCGGAGAAGCCCAGCGGTGTGGAGCTGCCACAGCCCAGGTTCTTCACGCTCGCCCGCCAGCTCCAGAACGGCACGCGGCTCGAGATGTCACAGGTCGTCGAGTACGCCGCTCGCATCGATAGCGCAGCTGAGTTGGCCGCGCGGTGGGGCGAGATGCACCGCCTATCGGTTCTCGTCACCGACGCCATCCGACAACTCCACCGTCAGGAGCTTGGGCTGAGCGACCACGAGCGCGAGATGTTAGAGGCTGCGCGCCACCACGTGAACTCGGCCATACGGGACCTATGGGAAGCCACAGATATGGACGATCTGCGCAGCCGCGAGACTCAGGATGAGCTGGCAGCAGCTCAGGAACTTACGCGTCGCCTGATGGATCCGTTCATCTACTACGCCGGATCGGAGCGCGCCGCCCAGATCGAGGCCGACATCCGAGCATCCGAGGCTGGCGGCGAGGCACAGGAGCAGGCTGTTGACTTCCGGGTCACCGCGTTCGCCGATGCGCAGTCCGCCGCGCGCACGTATGCGAGGCTCGAGACCTACCGGCTCCCCCGCCTTGACCTCGAGACCTACGGATCGCGGGAGTCCGACTCACACCCGAGCACACCCTTGGGCCAGACCCTGCTGGTCAGCGAGCGCACGATCACCTGGGTGGCTGCCGCCGTGGCCCTACTCGCCGGGCTCGATCGCTACTTCAACACCAACTTTGGCACGCTCGCCGACTACTTGGCGCTCTTTACGTGGGCATTCGCGGCGAAAGTAGGTCTGGAACTGGCCAACGCGGCCCTGAGCCGATTCGTTCGGCGCGCTGGTGCATAGATCCGGCGGCCCTCCGCGGTGAGTACCGCAGAGGGCCGCCGTAGAAAACCCCTGGCCCGGGGGCACCTGTCCCTCTACGCGCGCAGCGTTGCGACTGCACCCTCTGGAGACGTGGCGCGGGACATCACAACAATCGTGATTCGTCCTTCTGTCGAGGCGTCTTGACAACCAGGAAGCGGAACGGTGCGTCCGCCTCGTTCCACAAGGTATGGGGTATCCCTGCCGGGCTATGGACCAGTGCGTCCGTTCCCATCGGCTGGGTCTCGTCACCGATCTTGACAAAGCCCGAGCCCTCGAGCCCGTAGAAGAACGCATCCACAGGGGTCGCATGTAGCTTGAGCGACTCTCCGGCTCCCAGGGTGATCATCACTACCTGTACATGCTCAGTGCTATGCAGCGGCTTCACGCTGACCCCGTGGGGGTTTGGTGCATCCGGTGCCGCTAACGCGTCCACGATCTTCATCATTGCCTCCTCTATGAGTCAAGAAGCCGCCGCTCACCCTCAAGCGAGCGCAACGGCGTCAGGTTCTGAGTCACCTCGATAGTTCCGCGATAGCCCCCCGCCGGGTCGCGCAGGGCGAAGTAGCGGATGTGCAGGAACATCCCGTGCATCTGGATCCAGAACTCCGCCACATCGCGGCGGTCGGCACGGAAGTCATCCAGGATCTCGAGCACGCGATGCACGCTCTGCGGTGGATGGCAGTTCTGCACCTTCCGGCCGATTATGGCCGGGGACCGCTGGAAGATCCGTTCCCGACCCTGGGAGAAGTACCGGACTTCGTCGTTCTCATCTACGAAGGTGACGTCGACCGGCAGTGCCTGGAGCATCAAGTCGACCTGCTGCACGGTCAACACACCGACGTTCAGGGGAATGGCGCCGGCCTGTGCCTCGATCCGCGCGAGCTCCGCAGCGGCACCACCGTGTGCCGCCGCTGGCTCGGTCTGCGCCTCAGCAACAGCCATTCCCGGCACCCACGCCCGACCCGGTCGGGCATAGGCGTAGCCAATCTCCTCACCCTGGTCTCGGATGGCTGCCCAGTCTGCGTCGTTCAACCGTTCGAGCGCTGCCGGAAACAGGATATGCTCCTCTTTGTACACCATGCCCCGTATAGCCTCATCCAGCGGCCCAAAGAGCGCGTCAATGCGTGCCTCGAGAGAAACCTGGTCGCCGCTGTGAGGTTCCGATACCGTCTCCGCCAGCGCTTTCCAGAGGCCGCGGATCTGGTCGTGCACACCCCACATCACCTTCGTAGGACCTGAGAAACCCGTGCGCTCCAGATAGGGGAAGAGGAGGTTCTCCTTCCGCAGATAGTGCCGATCATACAGACGTAGCTTCGCCACGGCGTCGCGGGCGGCCCGCTGAGTGTGCTGATTCGGCAGATTCTTGTAGTCGTCTAGGGCTTCCGCGAGCTCTTTGAGAACTCGCTGGACTCCCAAGTTCTCGGCACGGTAGGTGAAAACAGGATGGCCTGGAATCGTCTCCGGCGTCGCCCGCGCATCCAGCGACTCCTTGAACACGGCAACGTGGATGTCGCACAGGGGCTGGATCTCTGCAGGGTCAAGGCCTTCGGCGACGAGCGCCTCCTCGATACGCACAATCTCATCCGGCCCGACATCCTCCAGCAGATCGGCAAAGGCCAGCTTGATCTCTTCCACGGGTCTCCCCTCGTGGAGCTGGCGGATGATCGACTTCAGCTTCTCCTCGCGCTGCGACTGGTTATTGATCAGCTCACTCATCGTGTCTCCTTACTTCAGCCATAGCTTGGATCTGGGCGCTCCGCTTCTGAACGGCACCTCGCTAGAGTAGTCCATCATTCCGATGGCGGTCGGCGACGGCGTCTGCCATCCTGTCCAGAGCGGCAAAGTCATCATCGCGGGGCTTCCCGCGCACCTCTACTGGATCCAGCAACTCAACGCGCAACGCCGGGAGCATCCCGACCAGGGCTTTTGTGGCGCCCCCAGCCCATCCATATGAGCCCACCACCCCAGCATAGCGTGCTTTGGGTCGCAGTGCGTTGGCCAGGCTTGCGGCATAGGCCGCCTGCGGATGTGCGCCCCCCAAGACGGTGGGAGCACCGATGATGATGGTCGCTGCATCGACCATGGCCATCGCCAGCTCGCCAAGGTCCACAACGGTCAGGTCGAACGGGTGGACTTCGACACCTCGCGCCGCGAGCCCGGCGACGAGGTACTGCACCATGGTCCCCGTGCTCCCGTGCATGGACACAAACGGAACGATCGCCAGATTGCCAGGCGTATCGCCCACCCAGTCTTGATATGCGTCCAGAATCGTTGCCGGATGCCCCCAAATCGGGCCGTGACTGGGCGCGATGGCTCCGATATCGAGATCTCCCAGATGGGCCAGATGCTTGGCGATCATCCGCCGAAACGGCATCATGATCTCGGCATAGTAACGCTTGGCTGCTGCAACGGTTAGCGCATCTGATTCGCCGTACAGCGACGAGGTCGCCAGATGCGAGCCGAGGAAGTCGCACGTGAAAAGCAACTTCTCCTCTGGCACATACGTCACCATCGTCTCGGGCCAGTGAACCCACGGCATATGCATAAACTGCAGTGTCACACCGCCCAGCGACAGGACACTGCCATCATCGACTGTCGTCATGCGATCGTCAGGCAGGTGCAGCAGATCGATCAGCATAGCCTTGCCCTTGGGCGTGGCAACCACTTTGGCTTCCGGATATCGCGCGAGCACCTGGGGGATGGTTCCTGCGTGGTCCTGCTCGGCATGCTGCGCCACAATGTAGTCGAGGCGGCGCACGTTCGCGAGCTGCCGCAACAGGACCTCAGACTGCCCCGGATCGACGGTGTCGACCAGGGCCGTAGCCTCACTGCCCTCTACCAGATACGCGTTGTAGCTCGTACCCTGCGGTAATGGAATCAGTGAGTCGAACAGACGCCGGTGCCAGTCGATCGCCCCCATCCACTGTACATGCTCTGTGACTCTTCGTGCTTCCATCGTCAACCCTCCTTACTCTGTAGCTCACGGACCTCATCTTCATCTTACACCCGCCGGCGGCAGGCAGGAAACGTGGCTCCCGCGTTGCTCATCAGACAGCGGGGCGCTGGCGCCGCCGGAGGACGCCGCAGCGTCCTTCAGGCGGATGGCCAGCCCGGGTGGGTGTTCTAGACGCCAGCCGCCATCGCTGCGACATCCTCCGCCACTGTGCCGATCGGCTTCATGTCGAAGTGCTGCACCAACACGTCTAGGACTCCAGGGGACAGGAAGGCCGGCAGCCTCGGGCCAAGGCGGATATGCTTCACCCCCAGCGACAGCAGCGCCAGCAGGACGATCACGGCTTTCTGCTCGTACCAGGCGATGTCATAGGAGATCGGCAGATCGTTGATATCCTCCAGCCCCAGAGCAGACTGTAGTTGCAGGGCGATATATGCCAGGGAGTATGAATCGTTGCACTGCCCGGCGTCGAGCACCCGTGGAATCCCGGCCACGGTGCCCAGATCCAGCTTGTTGTACCGGTATTTCGCGCAGCCCGCTGTCAGGATGACGTGGTCTGGCGGGAGCGCCTCCGCGACCTCCGTGTAGTATTCACGCGACCGGAACCGGCCATCACACCCGGCCATCACCACGAAACGCTTAATGTCGCCCGCCTGGACTGCCTCGATCACCTTGTCGGCAACACCCATCACAGTCGCGTGTGCAAACCCGATGGGGATCGTTCCCTGCTCCAGGGCCTTGGGTCCTCCAGCCGCCAATGCCGCCTCGATGACCGGACCGAAGTCTTTCTGCTGGCCCGGCTGGCGGTCGGCAATGTGGGATACGCCAGGCCATCCGACCAGCCCTGTTGTGAACAGCCGGTCCTTGTAGCTATCCTTGGGCGCAACCAGGCAGTTCGTCGTCATCAAGATGGCCCCACCGAAGGCCTCGAACTCCTCACGCTGGTGCCACCAGGATCCCCCGTAGTTCCCCGCGAAATGATCGTAGGCCTTGAACGCGGGATAGGCGTTGGCGGGCAGCATCTCTCCGTGGGTATACACGTTGACGCCTCGGCCCTGCGTCTGTTGCAGGAGCTCTTCGAGGTCGAGCAGATCGTGTCCGCTAATCAGAATGGCCGGGCCAGGCCTTACGCCTATCTCGACCTGGGTGGGCTCTGGGTGCCCGTACGTGCTCGTATTGGCGGCATCCAGCAAACGCATTGCCTCGACGCCCACAGACCCCGCCCTGAGCACCAAGCCGACAAGGTCGTCCGCGGACAGGCTATCGTCGGTGGTTGCGTCGAGCGCTTCCTGGATGAACGCCAGGATCTCGTCATTGGTATGTCCCAGCACATAGGCGTGATCGGTATAGGCAGCCAGTCCCTTCAGCCCATAGATGAGCAGCTCGCGCAGCGATCGGATGTCTGCGTCCAGCTGCGGATCAGCCATAATCCCCACCAGCTGGCCTTTCATCCCGAGAACCTGCGCGTCGAATGTCTTTGGAGCCCAGGTTGCGTGTTCGGGTAGATCGTCCGCGCAGGCGTCTGCTCCGTGGAGCCCCCGACAGCGGCCCTGCGCGCGGGCCCGCAGCGCGTCGCGCCGTGACACCGCCTCGCTGATCCACGCGACGTAACGATCGGGATCGAAGTTGACGTTGGTCACGGTGGCGAATAAGCCCTTCGCGACGAACAGGTCCGTGTCCGTCTCTACGATGCCCAGATTCCTCCGCGCGCGCACGCCCCAGAATGAAATACCCTTGAGGAGCCATATGAGAAGATCCTGCAGATGCGCAATCTCGGGGCTCTTGCCGCAGACCCCGCGAACTGTGCAGGCTTCGTTGTTGGCCGCCTCCTCACACTGATAACAGAACATAGCTGACATTATCCCTCCTGAGTCAATGAAATGGTTGACGCGCAAGAAACGAAACACTCAGCATGCCAATCGCCCTATGATGGTCCTGACACAACCTGGCAGCTCGTTCATCCCCCCTTGTCGGGCGCCCAAGCGATGGTATAGGCAAGCGAGACCGCCTCTTCCGGGCACACGGTCTCACAGATCCCACAGTAGGTACACGCTTGGGGACGCACAAAGGCAGGACCGGCACTCGCCATCACGATCGCACCCTCCGGGCAATGGCCCACGCATCGCCCGCAACCCGTACACAGCTGCAAGTCGATGGTTGGCAGCACCCATGTGTCCATATCCAGATACCTCCGCGACAGCATCCTGGCGCCTTCTCTGAGTCCCGCTCTATCATACCGGCTCATCAGCAAACCTGCTACGACAAAAGTCGTGTTTCGCCGCCCTTCCGCCAAGTGGGCTTGCGTGCTATAGTGCGGATGCCTTTGTGTGGAGGACCAGACCAGGGCGCAGGATCATGACAATGAGCGGTGCACAGACAAGCGGCAGAGCAGGATCCCTGCTGGGGCTCCTGCGTGAGGTGGGGTTGTTTGCGGGCCTGAGTGATGCAACGCTCGGTGAGATCGCGCGCGTCGCCTACCTACAGACCTTCAGCCCCGACGAGCACATCCTACTCAAAGGGGAGCCCTGCCGGGCCGTGTACTTCGTCGTCGAGGGATCGGTGCGCATCTATCGCGTATCGCCGGAGGGACGCGAGCAGGTGCTCGCCCGGCTGAATCGGGGACAGGCGTTCAACACAGTGCCGCCTTTTCAGGATAGCGGCCATAGTCCGGCGAACGCTGTTGCGCTCACGCCAGTGACACTGGGCGTGCTGCCCAAAGAGGACTTCCTCCGCATCGCCAGCACGTCGCCTGAATTCGCTATGGCGATTCTCCGGGACTTCGCCAGTCGCCTGACGGTGCTGACCAACCTAGTGGAGAGCTTGGCACTCTACACTGTCCAGGAGCGGCTTGCCCGATTTCTCTTGGAGCACGTCGGCGACCCGGCAGGCGAGCAACCAGGAGCGGTCGTCCAGCGGAAGTGGACGCAGCAGGACATCGCGGTGCACCTGGGCACAGTACGCGACGTCATCGGTCGCACTTTACGGGCCTTCGAAGATGCCGGCTTGATCCGGTTTGAGCGGTCGCAGATCCTACTGGTAGACCGAGAGGAACTAGAGCGCATTGCCGGCTATCGCTAGCCACATCCCCTTCCGTTCATACTGGCCGCGTCTAGCCCTGAATCAGTGTGAGTGCGCAGGCTCAGCCACCGGCACCGAATCTGCCGCCAGAGCGCTGTTCCGGCGCAATACCAGGACACAGCGCTAACCGGAAAAGCCAATGCGCAGGAATCTACCAGGACACGGCGGGATCAACACGGCAGCCGGGCTTGCCGGACCCAACGTTGGCGGGCAAATCAGAGCCGGCGTCAGGCGGCTTGCCGACGCCGGTAGCGATCGGGCTGGTCGTGGCTGGACCTGCGCCTAGTCCAGCAGGAGCTGCTCCAGCACCATCGCCAGGCGCTCCAGGGCCTCCGGTAGATTCGCCCGCCCAAACCCCACGCGCACGTGTCCAGGTACGTCGTAGACGGTGCCAGGGATCAGGAGAACACCGCCTTCCTGAGCGAGCTGGTCGCACAACACATCCGCACCCAAAGCAGCCGCAGCACCCCGGAGCTTGGGAAAACCGATCGGGCCCGCGATCGGGCGTTGCCACTCGAAGATCGCCTGGTGCGTCATAATGAACTTGTCCATGAGCGCGAGATTACGCCGTAACAGCGCTACCGTTCGCTGTACCAGTTTGTCTCGGTGTCGCAGAGCCACTTCCGCCAGCACCTCACTCGGAGCAGCGTTGCAGATCGTCGTGTAGTCCTTGAGTTGGAGCATCCGCTGGAGAAGCAGGCGGTCGTGGCTGGCCACCCAACCAATGCGCAAACCGGGCAAGCCATACGTTTTCGACATCACGCCCAATGAAACAGCGCGGTCGTAGAGGTCACATGCAGCGGGCAGGCGATCGCTATCAGCGTACTCGGACTCCCTGTAGACCTCATCGGAGAACAACCAGCATCCGTGCCGCGCGACCCGGTCGATCATCGCCTGAAAGGCCTCGCGCGGCATCTGATACCCGGTCGGATTGTGGGGCGAGTTCACCACGACAGCACGCGTGTTGGGCCGCAAGAGAGCCTGTAACTCATCTGGGTCGAGCGACCAGCCTGATGCCTCTTGCGCGCGCCAGGGAGTCACGCAACACCCCAATCCCCGGGCCACTTCGGCCAAGGATTGATAGCAGGGCCAGTGCACAATCAGGTGATCCCCCGGATGCAGAGCGGCGTGCATGAACAGGAAGATAGCCTCCTCAGCGCCGCTGTGAACTAGAACATCGTCCGAACCTACAGTCTCGTAGATCGCCGCCACCTCATCGCGGAGAGCCGGGCTTCCTTGCGACTCGGTGTACCCCAGCCAGCAGTGGAGAAGCCGATCCCCGGCGCCGGTCTCAAGCCCAAGCACGCCGTCAACTGTCATCGACTCGCAGTCCGACGCGCCGAGGACATAATCCACGTTGAACTCATAGCGACCGAAGAAACGCTCCAGCTTGAACGGCGGCCAACGCATCGGAAGCTCTTTCATGTGCGCTCAGTCAGCCACATAGCGAGGATATGTGAGTTTTGCGCTCTCGGCCTGCGCCAGGTCGAGGTCCAACGTGAGGAACGGGCGAGCGGACTCTGTGATGCCCAGCAGGCGTCCTTCGGCTGGCTCTACCATCCAGCCGGCGCCGCCCCACATCAACCCATCTCTGCCGGTGCCAGAGCGATTCGATGAAAGACAGAAAGCTCCGGAGACTACAGCCGCGGTTCTCCCCCCGACGATCCGTTTGTCCACCGAGGACAAGGGAGTCGCCCGAGGGCACACAACCACGTGAACACCCTGCCCGGCGTAGTCCCGCGCATGGGCATTGAACCAGAGCTCTGTGCAGATCAGAAATCCGACCCGGACGCCAGCGATCTCAACCGCCTCAAAGACCCTTGGGCCACGGTCGTACCAGGACGCCTCCCAAAATCCCGGTTCATCTGGAAGATAGACCTTTGCGTGCACAGGCCTGTACCCATCACCAGCGGTCCACACGAAGCCCTCATTGAGCCGATGCCGGCGAGTAGCCAGAGGACGCGTACCAACGACAACCGCGGAGCCCAGCTCAGGTAACCGTGCCAGCCACGCCTCGTGCGCAGCAACTGCCGACAGCCATACGCGTTGCGACACCTCTCGCGAGCGTGCAATCCAGGGATAGAAGGGCATCTCGGGCAGAACCACGAGCTGGCTGCCGGCGTCTCTCACGTGGGCTGACAAAGCGCGCCAGTCGCGCTCAAGACCGGCGGGGTCGTCGCTGAATTCACAGACAGTTGCCTTCATGGTCATTCGCCCCCTTTTGGCTCCCGCGCCGATGGTCCCAGCGACCGGCGTGATTCCCGGCTAGTATGCCACAATCTGCCTTGCCCTGCAAATAGCCGCTTTGACCTCCGTACCGGTCCCGCATATACTCGGGATAAGCAAGTTGGCCACTGCACGAGCAGAGACACACGAAGGAGACCACGATGAGCTACTACAACGAACCCTCAAGACAACTGCCGACCACTCACTACGATGTGGTAGTCGCTGGGGGTGGAACGGCCGGGGTGGTGGCTGCGCTGGCCGCGGCACGACAGGGGGCGCGCACCGCTCTGGTCGAGGCCAAGGGCTATACAGGTGGCATCGCCGTCGAAGGCGGAACAGCACTCCACAGCTACTACAATCTCTGGAAGGCCTTCCCTGGCATCGAGAAGCGCCAGGTCGTCAAGAGTATCCCTGCAGAGATCGTAGATCGCCTTGCCGCAGCCGGGGGGACGACGGGCCACGCTGAGATGCTGGTCGGCTACGACTACGACTCGATCTGTACAGCCATCGATACCGAGATCTACAAACTCGTCACCCTGACGATGCTGCAGGAAGCCGGCGTGAAGCTGTGTCTCAACACCTTTCTCACCGGTGCCATTGTGGATCAGGCCGTCGTCAAAGGCGTTGTCGCCGAGAGCCATCAAGGCTCCGAAGCGATTCTGGCCAGCGCCTTTGTCGACTGCACAGGCTACGGAGACCTGTGCGCTCGGGCAGGGGCGACGTATACTGAGCCGAACGATTATCCCGTCGTGAACAGCATCGGTGTCGCCAATGTCGACGTCGAGCAATACTACGAATTCCTCAAGACCCACGACGCCGTCACGCAGTTCGCGTTGGGGTGGCGCAGCGGGCAGCCCGATCAGATCGTTCGGGTCGACGGACGTGGCGACGCTCTACCGGCCGGTTTCCACGAAGGAGCGCGGGCTATTGGGATGTCGTATGTCACCACCACCGTGCACGACAACTACTTCATGTTCATCAAGCTCAACTTGCAGCTTCCGGTCAGTCCTACAGACCGCGACGCGGCCAGTAGCGCCGAGGTGGAGTTACGGCGACGGCAGATGCAGGCAGTCGAGCTCTTCCGACGCTACGTGCCCGGCTGCGAGCGCGCCTTCGTGGCCAGAACGAGTCCCTCGCTATGCATACGGCGCGGACGGTTGGTCGCGTGTGACTACGATATCACGCGCGCCGACGTCCTTGATGGGCGTCACTTCGACGATGACGTGATGGCCTACGGCTTTCACGATTCCGCTCCGCGACTCCAGATCAAGGATGGCGGCACCTATGGCATACCCTATCGCGCACTGCGCGTGGCTGGCCTGGAGAACCTGCTGGCTGCAGGGATGATGATCACCTCCGACCACGATGCACACATGTCCACCCGCAACACAGTGGCGTGTATGGGCCAAGGCCAGGCCGCTGGCACTGCAGCCGCCCTCTGCGCCGAGCGTGACTGCGGAACTCGCGATCTCCCCTATCCTGTGCTGCGCGAGGCTCTGGAAGCCGCCGGCGTCTACTTTGAGAGCTAAGCACAGATGGCAACAGAAATCCAGATCGAGGGCACCGCATTCCTGATCAACGGAAAGCCGACTTACGAGGGCGTAACGCACCAGGGCCGGCGCACCGAGGGGTTGCTCTTCAACAGCCGCATGGTCCAGGCCATCTTCGACGACGAAAACCCACGGACCGCCCATCACTGGTGTTATCCTGACACAGGCACCTGGGACGCAGACCGGAACACCAACGAGTTCTGCGCGATGCTGCCCGAGTACCGTCGGTTCGGCCTGCTGGCGGTCACGGTAGGACTGCAGGGCGGCGGCTCAATCTACACCCCCGAAGTCTATCCCCACTACCTCAACTCAGCGTTCACGGTTGAGGGTGACCTCAAACCAGCCTACTTCGATCGCCTGGCACGCATACTGAAGGCTGCGGACGAGACCGGGATGGCGGTTATCGTCAACTACTTCTACTGGCGCCAACTGGAGAAGCTGCGTGGCGAACAAGCCATCGTTCGGGCTGCCGAGGCAGCGACAGATTGGCTGCTTCGCAGCGGTCACCGCAACATCCTGATTGATGTCTACAACGAGTTCACCGCAGGAGACCGTATCGTCCAGTCCGAGCGCATCCACGAACTAATCGATATTGTCCAGCAGACAACGGTTCAGGGCCGTCGTCTTCTCGCCAGCGCCAGCATCATGCCGGGGCACGCGCAAGCGCCGGGCCGGTGGCAGGAGCTCCAGGACTACTACCTCCCCCACGGCAACAGCTTCTGAGCGGGCGAGCTGCGGGCGCAGTTGCGGCAGATCAGGGCGTCGGACGCCTATCTCGCGCGTCCCCGTCCACTGCTCATCAACGAGGACTCGATGTACCTCAACAATCTCGAAGCCGCGGTCGACGAATACGCATCGTGGGGGTTCTATGCCCAGGGTTTCGGCTGTGGCGGCTGGAATCACGGACGCTACGAGTGGCCACAGCACGCCCGCGAAAAGGATTTTGAGCACCTGAGCGGCTTTCAGACTGTGCCCGTGAATTGGTCGATCAACACCGGGCTGAAACGCTCCTTCTTCTATCGACTCCGTGAACTGACCGGATCCGACGGCGACGAAGTCCGCGAGTAGGCCGGGGCTTCGCGCCGCTGACGCAGCCATGCCAGCCGGCCTCCCCAACCACGCAGACTGGCGGCGCACCCGCGTCCGCCCACGGTTTCCCAATGGGTAAGCCACCTATGGAGATAGCCGGCGCAGTGAAGCCGATGTCTCGGGCGTCGTCGGTGTGGGCTCAGCTTCTCCTTAGGGCTCGCGCCTGCACGATGATCCCGAGCAACAGCGCCCCCAGAAAGACCACCAAAAGCACTGGCTGGCTCAGTTCCAGGCTCTGAACGATCGCCGCTGCACCAGCGAGCGACGAGAGCACAATCAGTGCCCAGTCCAGAAGCGCGGTCGCCAGTACCGCACCCAGCACCGCACCGACGCCCACGACTACCCAGGCCGCGGCGGTACCAGCATCCAGGCCAAGCGGGCCGAGAAGCGTGAACAGAATATACGCCCCGGCAAGAAAGCCGGCGATTCCCACGGCCGCGCGCTGGATCAGGAGCGCGATGACGGCGCCTATCACGCCCACGACCAAAGCGATGACCAACACCAACCAATCGGGCTGGATCGAGAGCGCCTGCGCCACGATATCCGCCGTGACCATGAAACCGGCAAGCCCCACGAACAGCCAGAATAACTGGCGCCCCAGGAGAAGGAGCAAAACGCCGGCAAGAATCCTGGTCGCATTCATGTCACCCTCCCTTGGCACTACACCTGTTCTGCTTGGCCGGTCCGGTGGGATCTGTAACAGGCGTCGATGACGCGCATATTGGCATCCAGGGGCTCCCAGGCATAGCGGGGCGCGTGTTCTCCGCGAATAGCCTCGCTGAGATCTTGGACCTCGCCTGTGTAGTCATTCCTCCGCTCTACGAAGATCTCCTCCGTATCGCCTCCGGTGCGCTGAAGCAGCATGGCCGGCTCTCCCTGCGGGGCGCCCCACCCATAGGGTCCTGTGAGCCGGCCCTTCTCGCCCACCACGCTGAATGGCCCGCCGTAGGGCGCGTTGAACCCCCACTGCACCGTTCCGAGCAAGCCGTCACCGAAGTCAAGCATCGCCGTCCCCGCCATGTCGACGTCAAAACGCTCTGACCACATCATGGTGGCCCAGGCCGTTAGCGGCTCCCGCCCAGCCATCATGCGCTGAGCGTTGAGTGCGTAGCAGCCCATGTCATAGAGCGCCCCTCCGCCGATATCGGCCCTGAGGCGCACGTTCTCTGGATCGGGCGTCCCCATCAGGAAGGTCGAAACAGTATGCATAAACCGCAAGTCACCCAGAACACCTGACCGGGCGATGTCGAACGCCTTCGCGACCGCCGGGTTGAAGCGATAGGCAAACGCTTCCAGGCAGAAGAGACCCGTCTCGTCACGCACAGCCTGGACCTCGCGCGCCTCGATCGCGTTCATCGTCAATGGCTTCTCGCAGAGCACGTGCTTGCCCGCACGCAGTGCCTTGATGCTCCACTCTGCGTGGAGGCCATTCGGCAACGGGATATACACCGCCTCAATCTCGGGGTCAGCCAGCAGTGCCTCGTAAGAGCCATAGGCCTTGGCCGCGCCGGTCTGTTCGGCAACCCCCAGCGCCTTATCCAGACTGCGGCTGGCCACGGCCGTCAACGTCGTCAAGCGCGCATCAGCCATACCGGGGATGACGCGATTCACCGCGATTGCTGCACAACCAAGGACGCCCCACCGCACAGGTTCCGTCATTGCTCCGCCTCCCTTCGCATTGTGACGACCGACAGCGATTACCCTAGAGCTGATTATAGGGCGCGGGCACTTGCAGGTCAATGCGCGCGGTGGAGGCCCCGCCGGCTAGAAGGGTACCCCGCACCCCGAGGCAAGGCCGCTTCTAGTCAGCGCGCGATTGGGTGAGGACACAACCGAAGATGGAACTCCGGCCCAACTGGAGGCGCACAATCTTGTCCTCCTGTCGCCATGTCACAGGTGTGGGACCGCCAGCGGTACTGGCGCGCGCGTCAACCACGCGACCGCCGTGGGATAG
>Ga0123333_10002834_pt1 | contig 17299 bp, 15 predicted proteins | sample BioC12SIPDNA_3_FD_89957 | JGI IMG/M metagenome (GOLD analysis project Ga0123333, IMG submission 89957) | Anaerobic biogas reactor microbial communites from Washington, USA - Biogas_R2_B C12 SIP DNA | ecosystem: Engineered > Bioreactor > Anaerobic > Unclassified | place: Washington, USA... | reverse complement strand
TCGCAAAATCACCCTCAGTGGTAGCGCAACCGCCAAAGCGTAACCGTATCTGCGCCCGTTGTGTCCCAAACGTAACCGTATCGGGTCCGTGGCTTTACGGTCTTACCCTACATTCGAGGGGTATTGCACGGATGTCTGGTTTGCCGAAGCGCTCAAGTTCATCGAGCGGAACCGGGATCGCCCGTTCCTCTGCTACATCAGCACAAATGCTCCACACTCGCCGTATATCGTGGATGATGCCTACAGCGCCCGATACACCGACAAGGTCGAGCACCAGGACCGCGCGAACTTCTATGGAATGATCACGGCCATCGACGAGAACTTTGGGCGTCTCGACAGGGCGCTGCATGACTGGGGGCTTGCAGACAACACGATCCTGATATTCATGACAGATAACGGCACATCCGGAGGCGCGACGCTCGACGCAGAGGGGTTCGTCGTGCGGGGCTACAACGCCGGGATGCGAGGCCTGAAGAACTCGGAGTACGATGGGGGCCACCGCGTGCCTTTCTTCATACGTTGGCCGGCAGGTGGGATCGATGGTGGTCGAGACGTGCCGGCGCTTACGGCGAACGTGGATGTCATGCCGACACTGTTGGCACTGTGCGGCGCTGACCCTGGAACGCATACCTTCGATGGGAGGAGCTTGGTGCCTCTGCTTGTGGGCCACGATGAGGGCTGGCCCGACAGGATCATGGTCACCGACTCACAACGCCTAGCACACCCGGTGAAATGGCGCAAGAGCGCAACGATGACGAGCCGTTGGCGATTGGTCAACGGCGTCGAGCTCTACGACAAGAGCATCGACCCCGAGCAACGCCATGACGTCGCGGCGCTGTATCCCGAGGTTGTGGCGCGGCTGCGCGAGGCCTACGAAGCGTGGTGGGCCAAGGTGTCTGTGCAGTTTGATGGCACGATCCCGATCACGATCGGTCGGGCGGCGGGTGAGACAGTGGCGTTGACGACACACGACTGGCGGAACGACCCGGTGGAGTGCGCCTGGAACCAGGCGATGGTTCGCGCGGGGGTGGCGTGTAACGGCTACTGGGAGGTCGATGTGGCAACGCCGGGACGCTATCGTTTCGAGCTTCGCCGCTGGCCACAGGTCGAGGCGCGTGCGATCACCGAGGGCATCCCCGGCCCTCTCAAGCCCTTCACCGATGCCATCAGTGATGGCTGGGGGGGCGGGTGTGGGCTTCCCTTCGAGCGCGCGCGGATTCGCGTGGGGCACCACGAGGCTCACAGACCGGTCGAAACTGATGCGCACTTTGTGGCGTTCACGTTCTGGCTCGACGCCGGTGAGACGCGGCTCGAGACGGCGTTCGTTGACGCGCAGGGCAACGAGACCGGCGCGTACTTTGTCTATGTCGAGCGCTTGACAGAAGAGCGGGCGGTCTGAGGCGAGGTCAGACAGTCTGCGGCATCTTCGGATTGCCGCTGGATGGAACGTCTCACCGCCAGGGAGCGGTCAGGTAGCGCTTGGCGTTGTCTGGCTCGCGGCCACGTCTCTCAATCGGCCTCGGTCGAGCGCGATGCGTAGAGCGCGATGGAGCGTCTGATTTCCGCCAAGGCTGGTTCCCGGCCCTCCCAGCCAAGGGGCTCCACGCCGATATGCTGGAGATCCTTGTAGACCGAGAAGAAGTGCGTTACCTCGGCTAGGAAATGCGGCGGCACGTTCTCCAGGCTGGTGTAGCCCTCGAAGAGTGGGTCGGTGGCGGGGACAGCCAGGATCTTGTCATCGGGGACGTCTCTGTCACGCATGCGGAAGATACCGATCGGGCGGGCCTCAATCACGCAGCCCGGGAAGGTGGGTTCGTTGGTCATCACGAGAATGTCCAGAGGGTCGCCGTCGTCGTAGTATGTACGGGGGATGAAGCCGTAGTCGCCGGGATAGTGGAGCGATGAGTAGAGCACGCGATCGAGTTTGACGAAGCCGTCGCGCTTGTCGTACTCGTATTTGTTGCGCGAGCGCTTGGGGATCTCCACGATGACATAGACAACCGCCGGGGCATCCGGCCCGGGCGGCAGATCGTGCCATAGATTCGCCATGTCCCCTCCCTGCTAAGCTCTTGCCCGGCGGCGGGCCGGTCGTGTGCGCCAATCCTTATTCTAGGCCGGAGGCTGGCTATGGCAATCGATCGCAGCTCAGCACGCCACGGCTAGGGCCGGGGTCCCCGCGCAGACTTGACAGGAGGCGGGATGGACCGTATGTTGGGCGTGTCCCGAACCGGCTTGCCGCGAGTTCGCGCTCTCATCACACGCAGACGCTGGCCTGGGTCGTGAGGGATATCACCAGTACTGGAGGCTGGCCCTATGAAACGGAATGCTACGGCATTGACAAGCCTGAACAAGGACGATCTGATCGTTATCACGGGCGCCGGTGGGTTCATCGCCGGCGCACTTACACGCTACTTTCACAGCCAGGGGTTCACGCGCATCCGTGCCGTTGACAAGAAGCCCCTACCGGCTTGGTATCAACGAGTGCCCGGCGTGGAGAGCTTGTGTATGGATCTGAGCCATGCCGATAACTGCGTTCGTGCGGTCGAGGGAGCTGTCGAGGTCTACAACCTCGCGGCCGATATGGGAGGCATGGGGTTTATCGAACGCTTTCGGGTAGAGTGTCTGCGAAGCATCCTGATCAACACCCATATGATCGAGGCAGCGTACCGGGCCGGCGTCTCGCGGTATTTCTACTCGTCGTCGGCCTGTGCCTACAACACCGATCTCCAGAAGGACCCGCACGTCCGGGCCCTGAAGGAATCCGACGCGTATCCGGCTATGGCGGAACGCGGCTATGGATGGGAGAAGCTGGTGTCGGAGATGTTCTGCCAGGAATACTGGGCAGAGCGAGGGCTCAAGACTGCTATCGCGCGCTTTCATAACGTCTATGGTCCGTATGGAACGTGGGATGGAGGCCGTGAAAAGGCACCGGCAGCGCTCTCGCGGAAGGTTATCGAGGCGCAGGACACCGGTCAACTGGAGATCACGATCTGGGGTGACGGAAGTCAGACTCGCAGCTTCATGTATATCGACGACTGCGTCAAGGGCATCGACATGATCATGCACTGCGATGAACTGATTGCGACGCCAATCAACCTGGGCTCCAGCCACCTGGTCTCGATCAACGATCTGGTGACCTTGATCGAGGAGATCGCCGGGGTGCGCCTGAACCGGCACTATGATATGAGTGCACCACGGGGTGTCGCCGGACGAAACAGCGACAATACCTTTATCAAGGCAACGCTCGGATGGGAGCCCGATACTCCCCTTGAGGAGGGGATGCGCCAGACCTACGCATGGATCAAGGAGCAGTACGAAGCACGCAAAGCCGGTGTGCACACGCCAGCGGGCACCAGCGATGGACTGCCCGCGCACGGCTAGGGCGGTCTCCTTGAGGACCTTGGCCAGCGCCGGAGATTCGGGGGATATGAACGGCAGTGGCAACGGAATTGGTCGTGTGATCGGTGGGCTGCCCTATCGGATGGCCTTCGCCGGAGGGTGGATCGACCAACCTTTCGTATCGCTGCACGATCCGTCGCCTCCGGGATCGATGGTAGTCGTATCGATCGAGCCGACGTGTCGCTTTATGGACCGCTGCGGGATGGGCACCAGCACGCGCAAGGTCGCCACGCGATTGTGGGGCGATACGGTCCCGTCCCGCGACCCGGAATCGCTGGTCCGTGAGCTCTATGACGAGGAGAACCGGGGCAGGCCCGAGCCCTCGGGTTCACAGGACATGATCGGTTTGATCTATCCGGGCGTAAGCCGGTTGGACTACGACTTCAGGCACGCAGGAGGCGTTTTTCCGTCCCACATCGAGTCCAATCGCGACCCCGACGTAGGCGCTTGGCTCGAACGAGTCGTCTACATGGTGCCGGTGGCGCAGCGACCCGCAGGGTACAACCCGATGGGAGTGAAGAACCTGGACCCGACCTGGATCAGCCGTCTGGGAAGGTCGGGATGGGACTGCTTTGACGCGATCGTGAGGCGTGACGTTGCGGCGCTGGGCGCGACCATGAACGAATGTATGGTGTGTTGGGAGGCGATTCTGCCGCGCACGGTGAGGCACCCGGCGGTGACGGTAGACTTGATGGGGTTGTTGAACTGGTACCAAGCCCGGTATGCCGGTGCGATGTATTCCGGTTGCGGGGGCGGCTACCTGTATGTCGTCTCTGAGGAGCCGGTGTCGGGTGGCTTCCACGTGAGTGTCCGGCTGGCCTGAGAAGGGCGCCGGCGCGGGATACGTTGGAGTGCGACCGTCAGCGAAACCCCAACACAGGGATAGGAGAGGAGAGCCTATGCCCAAGGTCGTGATCGCGGGCAGTTTCGATGACCTAAGCGCGAGACACGTGCGCCTCTTGCAGGAGGCCTCGGCATATGGGACGCTGCACGTGTTGCTGTGGACTGACCCGCGCGTTGCCACGATGACCGGGCAACCCCCCAAGTTCCCGGGGGCCGAGCGGCGCTACCTGGTGGAGGCCATCCGCTACGTAACGGATGTGTCCTGGACCGATGAGCCGGCGGGCCTGGAGCAGGACATCGGGGCGATCCAGCCGGACGTCTGGGTCGTCACTCGCGACGAGGCGAGCCCGGCACACGAGGCCTATTGCGAAGCGCGGGGGATCGAATACCAGGTTCTTCCCGAGCAGCGTTTGCAGGGCTTTCCGGCGTCGTCTTCTGGGCCAGGACCTGAGGGAGACCGGCGGGTGATTGTGACAGGATGCTACGACTGGCTCCATTCCGGACACGTACGGTTCTTCGAAGAGGTATCGGAGTACGGTGATCTGTATGTCGTGGTGGGCAATGACGCTAACGTGGCCCTATTGAAGGGGGAAGGCCATCCGCTGTTCCGACAGGATCACCGTCGCTACATGGTGCAGTCGATCCGCTACGTGAGGCGGGCATTGATCGCGTCAGGCATGGGGTGGATGGATGCCATTGCGGAGATCGCGCAGGTGAAACCCCACATCTACGCGGTCAACGAAGACGGAGACAAGCCGGAGAAGCGGGCGTTCTGCGCCCAACACGGGCTGGAATACCTCGTCCTGAAGCGTCGGCCAAAGGACGGATTGGTGCGCCGCACGAGCACCGATCTTCGTGGGTTCTGAACCGGCAGGCCCTGCGCTAGCTACCCGATCTATGGCAGCCACGGGCCGCATCCTCAGAGATGCGGCCCGTCGTTCTGTGACTGGAGCCCCTCACCCTAGCGGCGGATGGGAGGGCAGTAGAGCGCGCTGCGACTCACTCTCCTGCGCTATCCATAACGATCACCTTGCCCAGCCGCTCCTCGTCGATCTCGACACCGAGACCCGGCCCGTCCGGGACCGCTATGCAGCCATCGGCACCGATCTGCAGCGGGGTTCTGAAGAAGCACTGCGTCGTGGCCTCGGTGAGGATCGGCGGGTCATAGGGGTATTCGACCATCGGGCAGTTGTCAACGCTGGCCATCGCATGCAGCGTGGGTGCCAGGCACAGCGGCAGGTTGGCCTGTGAGAGCAGGACGTGGGGTACGACCAGGCGCCCGAAGTAATCGGCGAACTCCGCGACTTTCCGTGCGCCGGTGATTCCCAGATTGCCGCCCATCACGAGATCGGGTTGCAGGATGTCGTACGCCCCTTGGGCCAACGCTTCACGCCAGTCGTAGACTGTGGGTGTGTGTTCGCCTCCGGCGATGTACATATCAACCGACGCGGCGATCTCCGCAAGCCCCTCGAGATCGGCCCGGGGAAGGGGCTCCTCCAGGAAGTAGACATCGAGGGCCTCGAGCTCTCGGGCGAGCTTAAGGGCTGTCTGGCGCGTCCAGAAGCGGTACCCATCGGAAGCGTTGTTCTGGTTTGCGTCAACCAGCAGGATCAAGCTATCGCCCACTGCCTTGCGGACCGTCTCCACTGCCGCGAGATCGTCCCAGGGGTCAGGACGGTGGAGCCGTAGCTTGACCGCGCGAAAGCCCTGCGCCTGCAGCGCCTCCACCTGGGCGACGTGTGCGTCAACGGGCAGCAGGCGGCTGGTAGCCGCGTAGACGAGCAGCCGGTCCTGGCGGGCACCCAGGAGCTTGTAGAGGGGCTGTCCGGCTGCCTTGCCGACAAGGTCCCACAGCGCGATTTCCAGCCCGGAGGCACGTTTCTCTGAGGTCCCTGAGCGCCAGCCGCGCATATGCGAGCTCCAGAAGGCGCCGACGCTGTGGGGATCCACGCCGACAACGAGTGCGGGATGGGCGCCTGTGTACGGGCCGATGCCGACCAGGCCTTCGTCCGTGAACAGCCGGTAGCAGGAAAAGGTAAACTCCGTCGCCGGGGTGCCGTGGGGCTCGCGCCAGGCAGGGCGCCACGGCACCGGCAGTGGTACCGTGATCTCGCTCTTGATCACCTCAGCACGTATGACTCTCATCTAGATGCCCCCTAGTCGAAGAAGTCTTCGTCACCCTCTGCCAGGTAGGCACGCGCGGCGTCCTCCTTGAATGTCACACCCAGGCCCGGTCGATCCCACACGTCGACGAAACTGTCTTTCACGATGGGGTCGGGAAGTCCGTCGACGATGTCGTACCACCAGGAGGGGCGAGCAACGGGGTACTCAAAGGCAATGTAGTTCTGCGGCATCGCTGCAGCGGCGTGTACCAGGGCGGCGAGCCCGATCAGGCCATCGAAGACGCCGTGGGGCGCCATCAGGATGCCGTGGAGGTCGGCATACTCGGCGATCCACTTGAGCTCGGCGATGCCGCCGACGTCGCATGGATCGGGTCCAACGATGTTGACGGCGTGATGTTCGATGAGCTCTCTGAAGTTGTGGCGTAGGTAGATCTGCTCCCCGGTGTGAATCGGTGTTGAGGTGCTCATCGTCACGTCGCGGTAGACGTCTGCCAGAACATAGGGCGTGTAGTCGCCGGTGATGAGATCCTCGAGCCACATGATATTGAGTGGTTCGAGTGCCTTGGCCAGGCGAATCGCGTCGGGCACAGTCCATCCAGGGCCGCAGTCCAGGGCCAGGCCGACCTCGTCCCCGAGGACGCTCTTCATCGCCTCGACGCAGGCAATGACGTGCTTGAGACCGCGTTCCGTCAGCAGCCCGCGGTTCGAGTGCGGAGCGCCGGGGCTCCGATCTCCGAAGAAGAAGTCGGGGACCTTTTGGACCATCTGGCTGTGGAAGCCGACAGCTTGTTTGATGATGCAGAATCCTTCCTTGGCCGCCTTCATCTTCGCCATGTTCTCGGCGTAGTCGTCAGGAGAGACGCCGTGCATTTCGAAGCGGACGCCGCCGTTGTAGACGCGCACCCGGTCGCGGACCTTGCCTCCCAGCAGCTTGTAGACCGGTACGCCGGCTGCTTTGCCGGCGAGATCCCATAGGGCGATCTCGATGGCGCTGACTGCGCTGCCCCAAGGCTTGAAGCTCGCCATCCGGCGGATCTTGAGCATCACGCGCTCGACATCGGTGGGATCCTCTCCAATGAGGTACTGCTTGTAGAAGAGCACGTGAGGCTTGAGATAAGGCTTGGTGGCCTCGGCCTCACCATAGCCGCTGATCCCCTCGTCGGTCACGATGCGGACAACGGGGTTGTGGCCCAGAATGGTACACTTGAGATCGGTGATCTTCATCTGATATCCTCCTATCAAAGTGGTCGGAGTGTGGATGCTGCAGGCTCATCGTATCACACCTGAACCCACGGCACAATCGGCCAGGGCCGATTTACGTTTCCTCCTACACCAGGTATACTACGGCGGTGTCTCACCCTCACCTCCCTCGGGTTAACGAGGGCCAACTAGCATAGGATGATAGATGAGCAAGAGGAACTTCATTGTTGCGGGTATGCTTGTCGTGGTGGCCGTCGGATATCTCATCATCTCGAGCACGGGGAGTACGGCCAGCTTCTTCCTCACAATCGAGGAAGTGCTGGCGATGGGGGCCGAGGCGCAAGAGCGTAGCCTGACGGTGTCGGGAGCGGTCATCGGCGACAGCATAGCCTACGATGCAAGCCAACCTCAGGTGACCTTCACCATGGTGCAGATCCCCGGTGATCCAAAGGCGGTTGAGGCTGCCGGGGGCCTGGCGACAGTCCTGCACGCGGCGGTGACAGACCCCAACGCTGCGCGCCTCGATGTTGTGTACAACGGAGTGAGGCCGGATCTGCTACAGGATGAAGCCCAGGCGATTGTGCGCGGGCGTATCGAGCCGGATGGCAGACTCCACGCCGACGAGCTTCTCCTAAAGTGCCCTTCCCGCTACGCGGAAGAGATCCCCGAGCAGATCGAGGACTAGCGTGTTAGGCGATCTGGGTTCCATCCTCACAGCTCTGGCTTTCGTCGCCACCGTCTATGGCGGAGGCGCTGCTTTCGTGAGCATCCGCCGCAGTGACCCCCGTTGGTGGGAGAGTGCGCGCCACGCACTCTACGGAGCAGCGGCGCTCCTGGGCCTCGCCATCGTCGTCTTAGTGCAAGCGTTTCTGAGCAATGATTTCGGCATCAGGTACGTCGTACAGCACTCATCGCGCGTGCTGCCTGGGTATTTGAAAGTCTCGGCGGTATGGGCTGGGCAGGAGGGTTCACTGCTGCTGTGGAGCTTCCTACAGGCCCTGTTCGCCGCGCTGGCGATTGGGCGGCCTGGCGAGCGCGTGCGGTCCCTGGCGCCCTGGGCCGCGGTTGTGTTGGGCGTGATCGGGGCCTTCTTCATCGGCGTGTCCTTGCTGCTAAGCAATCCCTTCGCGATGCTGCCTGCGATTCCTGCCGATGGACAGGGCATGAACCCGCTGTTGCGTCACCCGGGTATGATCTTCCATCCCCCGGCGATGTATGTGGGCTACGTCGGGCTGGCGATTCCCTTTGCGTATGCGATGGCCTCCCTGATTGCAGGCGGCAACGTGCGATGGACGACGGGGACGCGCACGTGGACTCTGGTGGCGTGGTTGGGTCTGAGCCTGGGCCTGCTGTTGGGTATGCGGTGGGCCTATGACGTCCTGGGTTGGGGCGGATATTGGGGGTGGGACCCTGTTGAGAACGCAGGCCTGATGCCGTGGTTCACGGCCACAGCCTTGCTGCACGGTGCCGTGATGCAGGACGAGAGGCGCGGTTTTCGCATCTGGAACTACGTCCTGGTCTCGCTCTCGTTTGTGCTGGTGCTGTTCGGAACCTTTGCCACGCGCAGTGGCGTGATCCAGTCGGTTCATGCCTACGCGGCCTCTGACCTGGGCGCGTACTTCTTGGGCGCGATTGTGGTGACCCTCGCAGCAAGCGCAGGTTTGATCGCCTATCGTGGTATCGCTCTCAGGTCAGAAACCTCGACCGAATCACTCATCTCGCGCGATGGACTCTTCTTCCTCACCGTTGTGCTGTTCCTGATGCTGACGGTGTCGGTGTTCGTGGGGAGCGTGTTGCCTACGCTCTCTCACATGCTCACGGGTCAGAGCTTCGAAGCGGGGCCCGCGTGGTTCGATCGCGTTACGGGGCCCCAGTTCGGCGCGCTCGTTCTGCTCCTGGGCGTGTGTCCCTTGGTCGGACGCGCGGTGGCGGTTGTGCGTCGGGTCAGACAGTGGGTGTGGTTGGCGGGGATCGGCGCTGCTATCGGAGCTATCGCGCCGGCGCTCGCTGGGTTCACCGACCCGATGTCGCTGATCGGCTTCTCTTTGACAGGGCTAGCCGGCGCCACGGCCCTGATTGAGTTTGGCGAGGGTGCCGTGCGGCGGGCACGGAGCACAGGTGAAGCACCACTGAATGCGCTGTGGGCACTCTTGCGCAACCAGCGCCGGAAATACGGCGGGTACCTGGTGCACCTGGGGGTGGTGCTGATGGCTGTGGGCGTGCTCGGCACGCGGCTCTATCCCTTCGAGCGCGATGTCGTTCTCGCGTCGGGTGAGCCGCAGCAGGTCGGCGATTACACGCTGGTCATGGACATGATGTCGCAGGAGCGTGTCGACGACCACGTGAGCACCTCGGCAAGTATCAATGTCTACGATGGCACCGAATACCTTGTCACGCTCGTTCCCAAAGTCGACCGCTATGACAACTACGATCAGCCCTACTCGGTTCCTGCTCTGAGGCCGGCCCTCAAAGAGGACCTGTACCTCATTCTATCTGGCTGGGACGGCGCAGGTACCAGCGCGACAGTGAGGGTCGTGGTCAATGCTCTCGCCAACTTCCTGTGGGCGGGAGGGCTGGTGTTCCTGGCGGGCGGCGCGATGGCGCTATGGCCGCGGTCTGCGAAGGTCTACTGGAACGTCCTGGCAGGCGTAACGGCTGCCGGACTGCTGATCGGTTCGGGGTGGTCGATGTGGGGTGCTCCACACGGCGCAGTATCCTCAGGCGGTCAGCGGCCTGCTGTCGGGCAGCCAGCGCCCGACTTCCAACTGGCACTGCTGGACGGGAGCGCGACGAGCCTGGCCTCGATGCGAGGAGAGGTGGTTGTCTTGAACATCTGGGCTCCCTGGTGTCCAACCTGCCGGAATAACCTGCCCGTGTTGGAGGATATCTGGATAGCCTATAGGAATCGCGGGGTGGCGTTTGTCGGCGCCGCTTACCAGACCGATAGGGCAGACATGGAGGAGAGTGTCGATCTCCACGGGTTGACCTATCCCGTTGGCCTCGACGCGGGAGACCGCATCGCTGAGGCATACGGCATTACGGGTGTTCCTGAGACGTTTGTGGTCGATGCAGAGGGCCGCATCGCATACGTTCATATTGGCCCAGTCGCGGAGGCGGTGCTTCGGGCCGAGCTGGATGCGCTGTTGGAGGGGCGGCAGTAGCTATGGATATTGGAGCGATTCTAGTTGGCGCGGCCGCGGCGATTCTGCTGGCTGCCTACATCGCGCGTCCCTTCCGCGGAGGCACCCCCCAGGCCAGCGCCGCTGATCTGGACGCGATGATCGAAGGATGGGTGAGCGAGGCACGGAAACCATCGTCGCGTCCTGCGGCGCCAGCAGCCCGGGCGGAGGCGACGCGTTTTTGCCACCACTGCGGGCGGCCTGTGAAGCCCGACCACCGCTTCTGCCCGCATTGCGGTACCCGGCTCGACGAGGACTGACCCCGTGGTGCCAATGGGTCCTCCTGTTGACACCGGCGTTGGGGGTCGTCCCGAACGCACGTCGCGCGTCTCTCCGGGCCGTGCGTTCTCCTGGCTAGGGCTCGGCCTGGCCATCGGGGGACTCCTCTTGGCTGGGGCCTTTTTCGGTCGGCCGCTGGCGTTGGCAGCGCAAGACCAGGCGCAGGCTGACATCACCGTTGACCAACTCCACATCTTCCTTGTGCCGACCGGCGAGAGCGTGCGGGTCTCCGAATACTATCTGCTGGGGAATTCGGGGGATTCGACCTACACAGGCGGGGCTCAGGATCGTGATCCCGAGGGTCATCCGGCAGTCACGGTTGTCTTTCCTTTGCCGGAAGCGGCGTCCAACGTCCAGCTAGATCAGGTTGGTGACCACGACCGCTACTTGCTGCTCGAGAATGCCATCGCCGATACGCAACCGATCTCGCCCGGCGTGGCCACGGTGGAGGCACGGTTTGCCTATGAGTTGCCGCTGGGGGCTGCGCCCACGTTTGCACACACAGTGCCCCTGCCCGTGCAGTCGGCCGTGATCCTGGTGGTGGGCGATGCCTGGGAGCTGCAAGGCCCAATTCTGATGCCGATGGGAGCGATGGAGGCCGAGGGACAGCGTGCTCAGGCGTACACGCTCGGCCCGCTGGAGGCGGGTGACACGATTGCCTTCTCGGTGGTTGCGGCTGCGGCATCCACGGAGGCCGGTGCTGTAGCCGGAACGGAGGTGGTGCCAGTGGCGAATCGTCGTGGCTCTGGCACGTTGGGCGTCGTCTGGGGGGTGCTGGCGGTAGGGGTAGCGGCTGTTGCGGCGGTGGGGCTGTGGCGCGCGAGGCCTCCCGCGGGTGAGCGCCCGCAGGGGGTGCCCGAGGCGGTGCAGCGTTTGGTGGGGGAGATCGCCGAGCTCGATAGGCGGTTTGATGCTGGCGAAGTCGACGAGGCTATGTATCGTGCGGCACGCGATGCACGCAAGGCAGACATCCACCAACTGGTTCAGCAACGCGGCGAGTCCGAGTCCGGCAACGGCACACATGCCCTGAACTGAGACCTCTGCAATGGCAGAAAACGCACCTCCCATGGTCGTGATCGAACAGCTCAGCAAGGCCTTTGGGCCTCGCGTGGCGCTGGATCGTATCGATCTGGAGATCGCGACCGGCGAACGTGTGATGCTCGTGGGGCCGAATGGGGCAGGCAAGACCACGCTGTTGAGAATCGTGGCAACGCTGAGTCGACCTACCGCCGGTACGGTCAAGGTGGCGGGGGCGGATGTGTCGCGTGGGGGCGGCGATGCACGCGGACGCATCGGTTTCCTCTCGCACGAATCGCTGCTCTATGAGGATCTCACAGCCCGGCAGAACTTGCGGTTCTACGCGCGGATGTACGGCCTGGGGGACATGACCGCGCGGATTGAGGAGCTGCTAGCCAGGGTGGGCCTGACGAGGCGTGGCGATGACCTGGTGCGCACCTTTTCGAGGGGTATGGTTCAGCGGCTGGCGGTGGCCCGGGCAATACTTCACCGCCCTGGCTTGCTGCTGCTGGACGAACCCTACAGCGGCCTCGATCCCGTAGCCGCGGAGTCGCTAACGGCGCTGCTGGCTGCGCTGGTCGAGACGGGATGTACCTTGCTCCTAACGACCCATCACCCAGCGGCGGAAGGGACCTTGACGGAACGCGTGGTCGTGCTGTCTGGCGGGCGTGTGATAGAGGACGGACCCGTGGGGGACGTGGCCAGCTTCCCGTCGCGTTACCGGGCACTTCTGACCCAGACAATGTCGGCGTAGGGGCATCTCGATGCGCACGCAGAACTGGGCGCGGCAAGTCTGGGCCATCGTGGTCAAGGACATCGCGGCCGAACTGCACACGCGTGAGATACTGAGCGCGATGTTCGTGTTCGCGGTGACGGCGATGCTGACGTTCAGCTTCGCGCTGGATCTGCGCGGTGCCGTGGGAAGAGACGCGGCGCCGGGCGTAGTCTGGACCACGATCGCGTTTGCGGGCACGCTGGGGCTTAGCCGGTCCCTGGCACGCGAGCAACAGACGGGTGGGATCGCAGGCCTGCTGCTCGCCGCCGGCGACCGGACCGTGATCTTCTTCGGCAAGTCGCTGGGGAACACAGCGATGCTGCTGATCCTGGAGATCGCGTTGTTGCCCCTGGGCACGGTGCTCTTCGATGCAAATCTGCTGCGTCCAGAGATCGTCCTGGTGGTGATCCTTGGGACAATCGGCTACGCCGTCGCCGGCACGTTGCTGGCAGCAATTGCAGTCAACACGCGGGCCAGGGAGGTCATGCTTCCGATTTTGCTCTTGCCCCTGATTGTGCCGCTGATGATCCCTGCGGTTCAGGCCACAGCGGGTCTGCTCGAGGGGTTGGCGCTAGCGGAGGTCAACAATTGGATGCGGGTGCTGGTGGTCTATGACCTGCTCATCGTCGCCGTGGCGATGCTGACATTCGAGTACGTGATCGAGGCATAGACGCCACCAAAGGAGGATCATGAGACGGCGGTTGCTGAATTGGGTACTGGGTGTCGGCAGTGTCGTGGCGTTCGTGGGGGCGCTGGTGATGGTCTTTCTCTATGCCCCCCGCGAGGCCACAATGGGCGAGATCCAGCGCATCTTCTACTTTCACGTGGCGTCGGCCTGGGTCGGGTTCTTTGGATTCTTCATCACATTTGTGAGCGGCGCTCTTTTTCTGGCACGGTCCGAGCGGCGGTGGGATATCCTTGGCCTATCGTCGGCGGAAGTGGGGTTAGCCTTCATCACGATGGTGCTGATCACGGGATCGCTGTGGGCGCGTCCGGTGTGGGGGACGTTCTGGACCTGGGAACCCCGGCTGACCATTTCGGCCGTACAGTGGCTGCTGTATGTGGCGTACGTGATGTTGCGAACGTCGACAACGAGCCAGGAGCGTGTTGCCCGTTTCGCTGCCGTCTACGGCATTGTGGCGTTTGTCACAGTGCCGCTATCGTGGTTCGCCATACGCTGGTGGCGCACCATCCATCCGCAGATTCTGGCCGGGGGCGAAATGGCGCTGACCCCGCGGATGCTCCAGACTCTGTTGGTGTCGCTGGCGGCGTTCACATTGGTCTATGCCACGCTGGTACGCCAGCGGGTGCATCTGGAGGAAGCCCGCGATCGCCTTGCAGGCCTGCAAGCAGGCTGAAGGGCAGACGGAGGTCTCTATGCCCATCTATCTGGTGCTTGCCTATGTGATCTTCTGCGGCGTGCCGTTGGGCCTGTGGGTCTCTATTGCCTGGCGACGACGCGTGATCGGAAAACAGTTGGAACAGCACGCGATGCCGGGCGAAGCGCTTGTGCTGGATACCAACGTCGAACGGATACGTGGCTGACGAGACAGCTGCGAGTGGGATCGCCAGCCCAGGACGTTTTTCAGTCGTGGGTGTCCGTCAGTTTTCCGCATAGGAGTAGAATCGGATTTCAGTCGTTTAGTTATTGACACGGCTCTGCTCCTATGCTACAATTTACACGTGTAAGGTGGCGCGCGTAATCCGATTTACGTAGTCCTTACGTTCCCAATCGTGTTTCCAAAGCCGTAGTCGGCCCTATTTGCGCTGTGTTTGCCTACTGTTACGTCATATCATTACGACGTGACGATCGCGTTCGGAACTGACCTATGACAAAACGCCCCACACAAGCTGACGTCGCACAACTAGCCGGTGTATCGCGGGCCACGGTGTCGTATGTGCTGAACGACCGCACTGATGGTCGGATTCCGATAACGGACCAGACGCGCCAGCGAGTCCTCGATGCGGTAGCGGCGTTGGGGTACGAACCGAATGCCTTGGCCCGGAGCTTGAGAGCGGGCACCAGCCGGACGGTCGGCTTCCTGATGCCCGCCGTCCACAACCCTCACTATTGGAGCATCCTCGACGGCGCCGAGGAGGAAATCTCAGCTCGGGGGTACCACTTGCTGCTGATGACGGCCAACCTTGACGCCGAACGCGAGCGGCGCTGCCTGGGATCGTTGTTTCAGCAACGCCTTGACGGCCTGATTCTCATGCCGACCTTCATCGACAAATTCGCCGACGAGATGGAGATGCTGTCTGAGCGCACCAGTCCGGTGGTGTTTATCACGCCGGTCGAGGGCGCCGATTGGGTCTTCCCCGACATCCGTGCGGGTGCGGAGGCGATGATGGAGCATCTGTTGCGGCTGGGACACAAGCGCATCGGATTCATCAATGGGGTGGCACGGCGTCACCTATCCCAGACCCGCGAGGTTGTGTACCTGGAGAAGCTGCAGGAGGCACACCTTTCTGTCGACGAGCAGCTCATCGTGCGGTGTGGCCATCTTGTCAGGGATGCTTGTGAGGCAGCTCACAGTCTGCTCGACCTGCCCGACCCTCCGACGGCCATCTGGACGGTCAACGATCTGCTGGCGATCGGTGCCCTGTGCGCGATCCACGCCCGCGGGCTCAGAATCCCTGAGGATGTGGCCTTGGCCGGGTTCGATGACATCGAGCTGGCCCAACACCTCTATCCGCCCTTGACGACGGCCCAGATGCCCGCCCATCAGTTGGGCAGGCGGGCCGCGGAGTTTCTGTTCGAGCGGTTCGCGAACCCCAGACACGAACCCATGCAGGAAGTCCTACCTATGCAGCTTGTGGTTCGCCAGTCGACGACTGGAATCGCTGCGTCTGGGCGTTCGTAGGCTTTGACTGGTCCACAGGGTGGCCGCGCACCGCTGGATGGCTGCAGGCCGCCGGAAAGGAGGAGATGAGGAGAAGAACTAGCGAGAACCTAATCCAGGAGAATGGAGACCGCAGGTCCCCGACTGTCGTGTGCGTTGTTCTGCTTGTACCCAACGTCTGTTATCTAGGAGGAAGAAACGATGAAGGCTAAGGCCAAACTGGTTTACAGCCTGCTTGCGTTGAGTTTTGTGCTGATGCTGGGCCTGATGTCGGCCTGCGGCGGCACGCCTGAGGTCATCACTCAGGTGGTCACCCAGGTCGTCAAGGAAACCCAGATCGTCGAGATCGAGGGCGAGACGGTGGTCCAGGAAGTTGAGGTGGAGCGGGAAGTTGAGGTCGTCGTGACCGCGACCCCTGAGCCCATGGACCTGGCCATGAAGTCCATCACGCGTGACCGCACGGTGATCTTGGGCGCGTGGGAGTTGGCTTCGCAGCTGGTGGGCACGGACGCCTTCAACCCGATTCTCAGCGCTGTCCCGATGCGGACGAACTACGCCAAGTGGGTCTTCGAAGCCCTGATGTACTACAATATGACCTCGGGTGAGGAGTATCCCTGGCTTGCCGAGAGCTACGAACTCGATGACGACTACACAGGGATCACCATCTACCTGCGCAAGGGCGTGACCTGGTCCGATGGCGAGGCGTTCACCTGCGACGATGTGAAGTTCACCATCGACGCGAATATGACTGTCGAGACCGCACGGTACCGTGGAGACTTCACAAAGTGGTTCGAGAACGTCACCTGTGTTGACGACTTCACGCTCAAGATCGACTACACCGACGCCAACCCCCGCATTCATCAGAAGCTGTTGATCGGGTGGGAGAACCACTTCGTGATCGTGCCTGAGCACATCTTTGCCGATAAGGACATCGAAACGTTCACGAACATCGATCTTGGCAAGGGATGGCCCATCGGCACCGGTCCCTACAAGCTGGTCTTGGTCTCGCCACAGCAGGTCATCTATGACCGCCGCGACACCTGGTGGGGCGCCGAGACGGGCTTCATGGACATGCCCGAGCCGTTGCGCATCGTGGGCACCAACGCCGCGACCGATGAGGCGTATGCGCAGCTCTACATGACCGACAAGCTCGACTATGGTGGCTTCGCCCTGATGCTGGGCAGCTTTGAGGCCGCACGGGACAAGAACCCCACTGTACGCTCGTGGTTCAAAGAGGGCCCGCCCTATGGCGCGCCTGATGGCTGTATGTACCAGTTGCAGCTGAACAACAACAAGTTCTCGGACACGAACGTCCGCCTGGCGCTGAACTATGCTCTAGATCGCCAGGAAGTGGTAGACCTGGCTTATCAGGGTGCCACGTTCACGAAGGCGGCGCCTATCTCGGAGTATGTGATGGGCGGTTGGGGGGACATCGTCGGGCCGATCATCGACAAATACGAGCGCGACGCCCCCAGTCAGGACAAGGTCGACGAGTACATGACGGCAGCCGGGTATGCCAAGAACTCCGACGGGTACTGGGAGAAGGACGGCGAGGTCTTGGAGTTCACGATCACTGTTCCCACATCGTGGGCCGCGATGGGCCCGGTCCTGGCTGAGCAGTTCACCGAGGCCGGTTTCAAG
>Ga0123333_10002829_pt1 | contig 17307 bp, 14 predicted proteins | sample BioC12SIPDNA_3_FD_89957 | JGI IMG/M metagenome (GOLD analysis project Ga0123333, IMG submission 89957) | Anaerobic biogas reactor microbial communites from Washington, USA - Biogas_R2_B C12 SIP DNA | ecosystem: Engineered > Bioreactor > Anaerobic > Unclassified | place: Washington, USA... | reverse complement strand
TGAAGCCCAGACCCTGCAGCACCTGGCGAATGCGCGTCTCGTAGGCGTACCCACCGTCGTGCTCGAACTGCTGCTGGAGCTGCCCGTAGCGTTCCATTAGCTCGTCGAGGGCGCTGCTTTCGGCGTGGCTCATCGCTTCGGCCAGCTCGGCCAGCCGGGCCTCGCGGGCGCGCAGATCGGTGAACGCGGTGAGCATCTCCTCCCACAGCGCGTGATGCGCGATCAGGTCCGGGCGCTGGGGTAGGAAGCCGATCCGCAGCCCTTTCATGTGGCTGACGACGCCCGCCGACGGCTCCTCAGCCTTGATCAGCACGTTGAGCAGGGTGGTTTTCCCGATGCCGTTCGACCCCACCAGCGCGATCTTCGCGCCGTGCGGAATCTCGACCGAGATCCCCTCGAAGATGTCGTGAGCACCGTAGGATTTGGCGAGGTTGCTCGCGCTCAGAATAGCCATAGTCGTACCCAGTGCGTATGTTTCGCTGACAGCCCAGCATTATACCATGCGAACTGGCTGTTTCAGAGACCGGGTTGTGCGGTCGCTCGTCAGATTTTAGGAGATTTGCGGCTGGCGCGGTAATGCGGACTCAGCGGCTGGACCATGGTGGATCGGGCAGGGCTGCCACCGGTCCGGCAGCCCCGCTTGCATGCAGCACGGGTTAGTCGCCCGGCTCGGCCCCTACCTGCACGCCCGCCAGCGCCTCCAGCACGGTGATCACGGCGCTGTTGTCGAGGTCGCCGTTGCCCATGCCGATCATGGCCTCGTACATCTGGTGGGTGAGGGCGGTCAGCGGCACGGGGACCGCATACGTGCGGCCCGTATCGATCACGATCTTGAGGTCTTTAGCCTGCATATAGGCCTTAAAGCCCGGCCCCAGGTTCCGCGTGAAGATCTTCTGCGGCTTGTTGTCCAGCGCCCAGCACTGCGCCGCCCCACGGCTGATGGCCTGCACCACGCGCTCGGGATCGACGCCGCTTTTCTGCGCCATGACCAGCGCCTCGCCCATGGCGACCATTGTCCCGGCCACCACGATCTGGTTGGCAACCTTGGCGATCTGCCCGGCGCCGCTCTCGCCGACCCAGGTGATGGTCTTGCCCATCGCCTCGAAGAGGGGCAACGCCTTGTCGAAGGCTTCCTTCGGGCCGCCCACCATGATGCTGAGCGTGCCCGCGCGCGCGCCGATATCGCCGCCGCTGACCGGCGCGTCGAGCGCCAGCACGCCGGCCTCGCCCAGCTTCTCCGCGATGTGGCGGGCGGTTTCCGGCTTGATCGTGCTGTTGTCGACGAAGATCAGCCCCGCGTGCGCGCCCTCGATGATCCCGTCCGGGCCGAGCGCGACCAGCTCCACGTCCGGCGAATCGGGCAGGTTGGTGAACACGAAATCGACCTGCGCGGCCACTTCACGCGGCGAGGTGGCTGGAATAGCGCCCTCGCTGGCCATCTGATCGACGATCGCGCGGCTGCGGTTGTGGACCACCAGCTCATGGCCCGCTTTCAACAGGTTGCGGGCGATGCCCGAGCCCATGATCCCCAGGCCAATATACCCCACACGCGCCATGTGATGACTCCTTAACGTGAACAGCGGATAAAACGACTGCAGTCCCGATCATACCGCCGTGAGTGGCTGGGTCCAAACCCGGCCCGTGCGCGGCGGCAGACCGGCGCGAGCGTCAGGCGCGTTTCCACGGCGGCGTCTCGGGCAGGTAACGCTCGAACTCCGCGATCAGGCCCGCCTCGTAGTCGCCCGCGAAGGTTCCGGCGAAGAAGCGTTCCATCGCTTCCTCGTAGAACCGGCGCCACGAGTGCTCCTCGTCGCCGGGATTGATCGGGAAGAACAGCGCGTTGTTGGCTTTGGCGGCTTTCATGTCGCCCGGCGCGTCGCCGATCATCAGGATGTGGTCCGGCGGGTATTTGCCAGACGCGGCGAGCTGCAGGTGAACGGTCTTGCTGCCCATTTCCTGCCCGGCGATCAGCCGGACGTAGCGGGCCACATCGTGTTCGTTCCACTCCTGCTCGAGCGCCGAGCAGGGCGTGGCCGAGACGACCATCATGTCCGCCCGGTCGAACATGGCCTGCAGGCTTTCGCGCACGCAGGGGAACGGGCTGACGCCGTGCACCATATCCGCCACCGACGTGTTGATGGCCGTCGTCCAGGCCAGCCCGCGCTCCAGATCGGGATCGCCGGGGTGTTCCTGCATATAGCCGCGCAGGCCCGCGTCGCTGTGCGGGTAGCTGTTCTGGGCGATGAACGCCCGCAGCGAGTCGGCCTGGGGGATGACCGTGCCGCGCTGGATGATCTCGTCGCGCTCGCGCAGCAGGTCGAGCACCATCATGAGCGCGGGCCAGCGGTTGATCCCGCGCCATTTCGAGTACAGGTTGACGAACTCGGCGGCCTGCCGCGCGTACTTGGATACCGGCTGCAGCCCCCAGTGCTTGATGGTGTTGGGCGCGAAGCATTCCTTGTGCTTCAGTTCCATCGTGTCGAACGCGCAGCCATCGGAGTCGATGCCGACGAAGAACGCGTGCTGGGGCTGAAAATCACGTAGCGGCTGAGCTGGATCGCTCATGATAATCCTCTCTTTTGTCTGTTACTTGCGGTAGTTCTGCGGCACATAGGCCGGCAGCACCTGCCGGGCGAAGACGTGCTCCAGGCGCGCGAAGCGCTGGATGCCGTCCACCAGCGGAATCGAGGGCCAGTCGTGGCCGATCAGCGGGCGCGCGTAGCGCACGAAATCGTCTGTGACGTCCACCTTGCTCTCGCTGATCCACGCGGCCGGGAACTTGCGCTCCGAATTGGCGACCTGTTCCAGCGGCACCTGCGCGAACGCCGGGGTGTAGATGTCGCCCGGCTGGCGCAGCGTGGTCGCCATGAAGCCGTTGTCGCCCGCGGCGGCGATCTCGACCGCCTTGCGCCCGACCATGTACGCTTCGTCGAGATCGACGGTCGAGGCGTAGAGCATGGCGTGGCGCTGGTCGGTGCCGGGGATGTTCGTCCGCGCCGATCCGGGCACGGGCAACCCCTGCGCGTTCAGGTAGTTGATCACGGCCTGCCCAACCTGGATTTCGCTGGCGCCGAACTCGGTGTGGCCGAAGGAGTCCCTGCGCGCGCCGATCTCGCCGACATCGAAACCCTCGCTGACCACGACCACCGCGCGGCCATGTGCCTTGAGCGTATCGTTGACCCTGTCGGCCAGCTCCGGCAGCGACAGGCCCGCCTCGGCCAGGCAGATCAGCAGCGGCATCTCGCGGTTCGGATCGGCCAGGCGCGCCGCAGCGGGGATGAACCCGATCTTGCGGCCCATCGCCTGGATGACCAGCACCGGGTCCGCCGGGCTGGAGCCGGCGTTCTCTTCGTTAGCGTTCTGGATGTTCAGCGCCCAGTAGCGGGCTACGCTGCCGTAACCTGGCGTGTGGTCGATCAACTTGAACTCGGTGTCGCCCACGTCGTTGTCGATGGTCTTGGGCACGCCCACCGCGATCAAGTCCAGGCCGCGGTCGGCAGCGAGCCGGGCGACCTTGTGCGCGGTGTCCATCGAGTCGTTGCCGCCGATGTAGAAAAAAGTGCCAACGTCGTGCGCCTTCATGACCTCGATGACGCGCTCGAAGTCTTCCGCCTGGCCGGACTTGAGCTTGTAGCGGCACGTCCCGATCGAGCCTGCCGCCGGGGTGGTGCGCAGCAGAGCGATCTCCTGCGGGCTTTGGACTGAGAGATCGAGCAGCTCCTCTTTGAGCACGCCCTCGATCCCATGCCAGCCCGCGTAGACGGTGCCGAACACATCCGGCATGGCGCGGCAGGTTTCGATCACGCCGCGCAACGAGTTGTTGATCACCGGTGTCGGACCGCCCGACTGGGCGACGATCACATTCTTTGGCCTGTTCATAGCTCCCTCAAAGCTGATAGCGCCGGGCACGCCTTCCGCGCCCGTCAGTCTTCCCATTCCGTGTGGAACACGCCGGGTTTGTCAATGCGGCGGTAGGTGTGCGAGCCGAAGTAATCGCGCTGAGCCTGCGTCAGGTTGGCGGGCAGGCGTCCGGTCCGGTAGGCGTCGAAATAGGCCAGCGACGCGGCCAGCCCTGGGACCGGGATGCCGTGCGCGACCGCCGTCTGGATGACGGCGCGCCAGGCAGGCAGCCGGCTCTTGATCGCGCTCTGGAACGGCTCGGCCACCAGCATGTTGGGCAGGTCCGGCTCGGCGCGGTAGATCTGCCGGATGTCTTCCAGCAGGCGAGCGCGGATGATACACCCGCCGCGCCAGATACGCGCGATGTCTTCCAGGTTCAGGTTGTATTTGTATTCGCGGCTGGCCGCCTGCATGAGGGCGATGCCCTGCGCGTACGAGCACAGGATCGCCGCATACAGCGCCCCCCGGACCTGCTCGAACAGCGCGGCGCGGTCGCCGGTGAAGGCCGCGTCCGGACCGGCGAAGATCAACTCAGCGGCGAGGCGCTCGTCGCGCAGCGCGGAGATGATGCGCCCTTCGACGGCGGCGTTGATCGTGTGGGTGGGCACGCCCAGGTCCAACGCGTTCTGGCTGGTCCACTTGCCGGTGCCCTTTTGCTGGGCTTCGTCCAGGATCAGCTCGACCAGGGGCTGTCCGGTGTCCGGATCGGTCCGGCTGAAGATGTCCGCTGTGATCTCGATCAGGTACGAGTTGAGCTCGGCCTGGTTCCACGCGCTGAAAGCCTCGTGCAGCTCCTGGGCCGTAGCCCCGGCAACGCGCTTGAGGATATCGTACGCTTCGGCGATGAGCTGCATGATGCCATATTCGATGCCGTTGTGAACCATCTTCACGTAGTGGCCCGCCCCGCGCGGCCCGATATGCGCCACGCACGGGTCGCCGTCCACCTTCGCGGCGATGGCCTCGAACGAGTCCTTGATCAGCGCGTAGGCTTCGGGCTGGCCGCCGGGCATGATCGACGGGCCGCGCAGCGCGCCTTTCTCGCCGCCCGACACGCCGCTGCCGATGAACAGGAAGCCCTCTTGCTCCAGCGTAGCCGAGCGCCGCTCGGTGTCGGCGAAGAAGCTGTTGCCCAGATCCATCAGCAGGTCGCCCCGGTTCAAATGCGGCTTGAGCGAGTCGATGGCCTCATCCACCGCGCTGGACGGCACCAGCAACATGATGCGTCGCGGCTGCTCGAGCGCGGCCAGAAACTCGGCCACCGTGGCGAAGCTGGCGAGCTGGCCTTCGCCGGCGTGCTGCTCGAAGGCGGCGCGCTTGCCGGCGTCCAGGTCATAGCCCGCCACGCTGAAGCCGTGTGACACAAAGTTGCGGGCCAGGTTGCCGCCCATTACGCCCAGCCCGACCATTCCCAGATGATAGGTCGTCATAATCGGTCCTCGTCCTCCATGCCTCGTGAATCAAAATTACACGCTTCACTGCGTTTTCATTCGGTACAACGTCTCGCCCGCTTTGGGCACGTAGACCACGCCTTCCTCCTCGCGGCCCTGCCAGTCGCGCACGTCGATGCTCGCCGGGTCCAGGTAGCCCAGGTTGATCGCGGCGCATGCTTCCGGCGGGATCTGGCTGGCGAGCGTCACCCGGATGCGCGGCGTTTCGATCCCGTTGTCATAGGTGCCCGCCCCTTTGAGGTGCGTGCTGTGGGCCAGCACGCCGAGCGGTACATCTGAGAAACGGTCCCACTGCTTGAGGAAATAATCCCGCACGTGGTAGCCCACGCGGCGGATATGCGCCCCGTGCACCTCGCTGATCTCGCGCAGGTGCGGCGCGTAGACGATCACCTCGCCGCCGTCGGCGATACCCGGCTCGAGCTTGTACATGGCTTTGGCGCCGGTCCACAGCTCGTCATACATGGCCGGGGCGTGGGACAGCACGCGCCGGTAGGGCCGGTCCAGCCAGACGATATGGCGCTGGGCTGAAAGCTGGGCCGAGGCATGGTGCGCCTCGAAAAGCGAGCCGATGTGGATCCCCGCCAGCGCGCCGCCATCCACCACCAGCGCCATGAGCGAAACCGGGGCGGGGAGCATATCGGCGGCGGCGTGGATCATGCGGCGCATGGGCGTGTCCTCGATGCCGATGGTGTGCAGCACCGTGATCAGCGCGCCGAGCCAGTGCGTGACGTTGATCATCTCCGGCCCGGAGATGCCCGGCCACAGGTACTTCGCGCCGCCGGAGAAGCCAACGACCTCGTGCGGGAACGTCGGGCCGATGATCAGCACGTGGTCGGCCTCGACCGCGGCGCGGTTGATGCGCACCGGGACGTCGCCGCCCAGCGAGGGATGCCACACCTCGCCCGCCAGCGCCTTGACGCGATCCTGTGTGATCGTCCCAATGGTAGCCAGCGCGTCCGGGTTGTCCCAGGCATGATTGAGCAGGCGGATGTGGCTGAAGGTCGTCGCCCGTTCGCCGGGCGTGATGCCAACCAGCGCGTTGAGGGCCTCGTCGCTCAGCGGCAGGTGCGTGCCGAGCGCGACCATGACGTCGACCTGGCGGGCGTCGCGCAGCGCGTCCACGACCAGGCGGAACAGCGGCGGCAGCGGCAGGGTGCGCGTGCGGTCGGGAATCAGGACCAGGACGCGCTGGCCGGTGAAGCGCCCCTCCAGCCCGGCGAGCACGGTTTGCCGGATAGCGTCGTCAGACAGGGTGCCGGTCGTCGCCTGGGCAGCAGCAGTGAGCATCGGTCACACTCCTGAATAGGCGCTGAAGCCGCCGTCGATGGGCAGCACGACGCCGGTCACGAATGAGGCCGCCGGGGAGATCAGCCACAGCACCGCGCCGAGCAGGTCATCCGGATCGCCGAAGCGCCCGCTGGGCGTGTTGGCCAGGACCTGCCGCCCGCGCTCGGTAAACTCGCCGGTCTGTTCATCGATCAGCAGGAAGCGGTTCTGCGTCGTGAGGAAGAACCCCGGCGCCAGCGCGTTCACCCGGATGTTGGGCGTGTATTCCTGCGCCATGTGAACCGCCAGCCATTGCGTGAAGTTGCTCACGCCGGCCTTGGCGACGCTGTAGGCGACGATGCGCGACAGGGGCCGGTCGGCGGACATCGACGAAATGTTGAGGATCACGCCGCTGTTTTGTTGCGCCATGGTGCCGCCGAACACCTGCGACGGGATGATCGTGCCCAGGATGTTCAGGTTGAACACCCACTGGATGGCATCCGGCGGCAGGTCGAAAAAGGCCAGGTCCGCGCTGGTGGTGGCCTGGACCTTGTTGCCGCCTGCGCCGTTGATCAGGATATCGACACTGCTGAAGCGCTCGATCACCTGGGCGGCGGCGGCCTCGACCGAGGCGCGGTCGAGCACGTTCGTCCCGATGCCGATGGCGTTCGGTCCCAATTCGGCCGCCAACGCCTCGGCGGCCACAGCGTTCAGGTCCAGGATCGCGACATTGGCGCCTTGTCCGGCTAGCATCCGGGCGATGGCGCTGCACAGAACGCCCGCGCCGCCGGTGATGGCGGCTGTCTTGCCGGTCAAATCGAATATATCTTGGGTAAGGGTCATCATTCCTCCAAAGTGTGGCTTCCTGGGGCAGGTTGGGCGCACGACTCGCGGACGACAAGCTCGACATCCAGTAGCGTCAGCGGCGGGTTGGACGGCCCCGTACCGTTCATGCGCGCCAGCAGATAGTCCATGGCGAGGTGGCCCTGGCGCGAGGCGGGAATGCGCACCGTGGTCAGCGGCGGGTTGACATAGCGCGCGGACAGAGTATCGTCGCAGCCGGTGACCGACAGGTCTTCAGGAATGCGCAGGCCCCACGCCCGGCAGACGGCGTACACTTCGAACGCGACCGCGTCGTTGAAGGCGACGATGGCCGTGGGGCGGTCGGGCCGGTCGAGCAGGGTCTCGATGGCGGTCCGCCACTCGTCTGTATTATAGGTCGGCTGCTCGAGCTGGATGATCAGCGATGGATCGAGCGCCAGGCCGGCGCCAGCAAATGCCTGTTCGAACCCCTCGCGGCGCATCCGGGCCGGGTAATAGAAGGGCGCCGCCAGGTTCAACAGCGCGATGCGGCGGTGGCCCAGGTCCAGCAGGTGGCGCGTCGCCTGGGCGATCGAGCTGACGTGGTCGAACAGAATCGACGGCGCGCCCAGCCCTTCGGCGCGGTAGTTGCACACTACCAGCGGGATCTCGCTTTGGGCCAGCTTGAGCACGTGCTCCGGGGCGGAACGAGGCGAAATGTACAGGATGCCGTCGACTGCCGTCTGCTGGGTGATCTGTTCGATGTACGCCTGCTCGCGTTGGGCGTCGCCGCGCGTGCTGCACATCAGCAGCGTGTAATCCGCGGTGATGGCGGCATCTTCGACGGCCTCGACCACCTGGTTGATGACCGGCTCGGAAATGGTGGGGATCACGATGGCGATGGTGCGCGTTTGGTTGGTACGGAGGCTGCGGGCGGCGAGGTTGAGCCGGTAATCCAGCTCCTCGATCGCCGCCAGCACGCGCGATCGCGTCTCGTGGCTGACCAGCTCAGGGGTATTCAGGGCGCGGGATACGGTCGCGGTGGATACCCCCGCCAGCCGGGCGACATCTTCCATTTTGGCGGGCATAGCGTCGGGCTTGCTCAGGCTAATGGACGGAAAATGACAGGTACTGTAATCGATTACATTAAACACCAAGCGAGCGTGTTTGTCAAGCGGCTCGGTCCATGGGGTGAACCTCAAATCTGGGGCGAGTTATGAACCACAGAGTACACGGAGAGCACAGAGAGGGCTTCAAAGAGAGACTCTCGAAATGCCCTACTCTCTGTATCCCCTACGACCTCTGTGGTAAGCCTTCTGTCCGGAACCTGATACGCACACGGCCCGTGACGGCCCGCCCGGCGCGCGGACGGATCAGCCGCCTTCGAGGATGCGCTCGCGCCGTTTCTGTTCTTTCTGGCGATCTTCGTTGTTGAGGATGCGCTTGCGGATGCGCAGGCTGGCCGGTGTCACTTCGAGGAGTTCGTCGTCCGACAGGAACTCGATGCAGTCGTCCAGGCTGAGCACGCGCGGCGGATTCAGCCGCAGTTCTTCGGCGTAGTTCTTGGTATGGATGGCGCTCAGACTCTTGGTCCTGGTGACGTTGATCGCCAGGTCCTCGCCGCGGATGTGCTCGCCGACGACCATGCCTTCGTAGACCTCGGCCCCCGGCGTGATGAAGAACGTGCCGCGCGTCTGCGCGTGAGTCAGCGCGTAGTTGCTGGCGGTCCCGGCTTCCCACGCGACGAGGCTGCCGAACTGGCGGCGCGGGATCGGCCCGGCCAGGGATGCGTACCCGTAGAACAGCGTGTTGATCTGGCCCAGGCCGCTGGTCGCGCGCATGAAATGCGCCCGAAAGCCGAGCAGGCCGCGCGTGGGCACGATGTATTTCAGATAGGTGGTGCCGTTCTGGCTGCGCATGTCGTGCATCTGGCCGCGCCGCGCGCCGAGCAGCTCGACCACCGTGCCCACCATGTCGTCGGCGATCTCGATGTGAACTTCCTCGACCGGCTCCAGTGTCTCGCCGGTGTCGGGATCGGTGTGATAGATCACCTCGGGCTTGCTGACGTCGAACTCGTAGCCTTCGCGGCGCATGGTCTCGATCAGGATGCCCAGGTGCAGCTCACCGCGCCCGCTAACGATGAACCGGTCGGGCTGGCCGCTGTCGGCCACGCGCAGTGCGACGTTGCTGCGCGTCTCGTCGATGAGCCTCTGGCGCAGCCGCCGGGATGTGCCCCAGCCGGCCTTGCCCTCGCGCCCGGCGAGCGGGCTGGTGTTGACGCCAAACGTCATGCGGACGGTCGGCTCGTCGATGGCGATGGCAGGCAGCGCCTGTTCCACAGCGGGATCGGCGATCGTGTCGCTGATGCCCAGCTCGTCGAAGCCGCCGATTGCGACGATGTCTCCGGCCCGCGCCTCCTCGACTTCCTGCCGGGCAAGGTTATGGTAGGTGAACAGGTAGACGATTTTGCCCTCTTCGCGCTCGCCCTGCGGTGTCAGGCGGACAGCATTCATCCCACGTCGCATCACGCCTGACAGCAACCGGCCCACGCCGATCTGCCCCTTGTAGTTGTCGTATTCCAGCGTCGTCACCTGGAGCCGGGCCGGCGCATCGGGATCGACCTGCGGGCCGGGTATCTCGGCCAGGATCGTCTCGAAGAGAGGGCTCAGATGCGGCTGCACAGAGTTGGGGCTGGCCCCGGCGTGACCCTCCAGCCCGACGGCGTAGACCACCGGGAATTCGGCCTGCTCGTCGGTGGCACCAAGCTCGATGAACAGGTCGAACGTCTCGTTGAGCACGTCCGACACACGCGCGTGGGGGCGGTCGATCTTGTTGATCACGACGATCACGCGCAGGCCGAGCGCCAGCGCCTTGCGCAGCACGAAACGCGTCTGCGGCATGGGGCCGTCGACGGCGTCGACCAGCAGCAGCGCGCCGTCGACCATATTCAGCACGCGCTCCACCTCGCCGCCAAAATCGGCATGGCCAGGTGTGTCCACGATGTTGATTTTCACGCCGTTCCAGGTGATAGCCGTGTTCTTCGACAGGATGGTGATGCCGCGCTCGCGCTCGAGCGCGTTGCTGTCCAGGATGCGCTCGCCAGCCGTAGCGGCGTCGCGGAAGACTTTCGCCTGCTTGAGCATGCCATCGACCAGGGTCGTTTTGCCGTGGTCGACGTGCGCGATGATGGCAATGTTGCGAATGTCGTTTCGGATCACAGAATGTCCTCAGGACTAAGATAGCCGGATAATTTTGCACTAAAATCGGCGGCTTGTATAGGCCAATTTGACAGAAGCGGGCGAAGTGCCTACTCTTACCGGCCAACGACACAGGAGTCGCGGTCTCTGGCGAGCGTGAGATATGCCACAAGAGTTTAACACCGGCGACATCGTGCAGATGCGCAAGCCGCACGCCTGCGGCAGCGATCGCTGGCGCATCTATCGAGTGGGGGCCGACATTGGCATCCGCTGCCTGGGCTGTGACCGGCGCGTGATGCTGCCACGCCGCAAGTTCGAGCGCGGCCTCAAACGCGTGCTGCCCGGTGGCGAAGGCGAGCCCAGATGATTCCCAAGCGGGTGGTCTTCCTCATGTCCGACACCGGTGGGGGGCACCGCGCCGCCGCCGGGGCGATCCGCGCCGCGCTGGAGCGCCGCTATCCGGGCGCGTACACGTTCGAGCTGGTCGACGTCTACCGGCGCTATACCCCGTTTCCCATGAACCTGATGCCCGAAATCTATCCCCGCTGGGTCAACTGGGCGGCGGCGAGCTGGGAGCTGAGCTTTCGCCTGGCCGATGGGCGGCGGCGCAGTGCCCTGGTGATGGCCGCGATCAATCGCTGGTGGGGGCGGGGGATGCGCCGCCTGGTGGATGGACATCGCGCCGATGTCGTGGTCAGCGTCCATACCCTGTTTTCGCGCCCGGCTATGCATGCCTACAACCGCTGGCACCTGTTCCGCCCGCCCTTCGTCAGCGTAGTGACCGATCTGGTGTCGGCTCACGCGTTCGCTTACGAGAAAGACGCGGACCGCTGCCTGCTCCCAACACCGGCAGCGTATGCGCGCGGGCTGGCGCTGGGACTCGAGTCGGGCCGGTTGCGCGTCACCGGCCTGCCGATCCATCCGCGCTTTCTCGATGGTCTGGCGGCCAAAGCGGATGCGCGCCGCCAGCTTGGCTGGCACGCGGATCGCCCGGCGGTGTTGGTCAGCGGCGGGGCCGACGGCATGGGTCCCGTCTTCCAGATCGCGCGCGCCATAGACCGGCTGGGACTGGATATCCAGCTCGCCATCGTAGCCGGGCGCAACCGCCGCTTGAAACGCCGGCTCGAGGCGGCGGCGTGGCGCGGCCCGACCTTCGTCTACCCGTTTCTGGACAGCCTGGCCGGACCGATGGCCGCGGCGGACGTGCTGGTGACCAAGGCGGGACCGGCCACGATCTGCGAGGCGTGCGCGGCCGGGCTGCCGATGGTGCTGAGCGGCGCCGTTCCTGGGCAGGAAGATGGGAATGTGACCTACGTGGTCGAGAACGGCGCGGGCGTGTACGCTCCGTCACCGGAACTGGCCGCCGCCGCAGTCCACGCGTGGCTGGCCCGCGGCCCCGCATTTCTGGCGGAACGCGCCCGGTGCGCGCGTGCGCTGGCGCGACCGGACGCCGTCTGGCAGATCGCCGATGAAATTCACCAGCAGGCACACAGGCCGCCGGTGCGCACGCGGCTAGGGGCGCAGCTCGAAGCGCGGCGGCCCGCCCTGCGGCAGGCGCCGGAGGACGGGTGGGTGCTGTGACCGGGCGCCGCTAGCCGGACCAGTCGCGCAGGTAGAGGAAGTCGTGGCCGATGCTGCGGCGGCTCAGCTTGGCGACGTTGGGCATCGTGCGTTTGTAGTGGTTCAGCCGCACCTGCCGCCAGATGCGCTCCACCAGGGGACGGTCGAACCCCTCGGCGACCACCTCATCCACCGTGTAGCGCTCGTCGACCAGCAGGTAGAGCAGTTGGTCGGCCAGATCGTACGTGAAACCCAGTTCCCCCTCGTCAGTCTGGCCCTCCCACAGATCCGCCGACGGCGCCTTCTCGACGATGGCCCGCGGGATGCCGAGCGCCAGCGACAACTGTCGCACCTGGTTTTTGTAGAGGTCCATAATCGGCTGGACAGCCGCCGCGTTGTCGCCGTAGACGGTCGAGTAGCCGAGCAGCGTTTCGGTCTTGTTGCTGGTCCCGATCACCAGCCCGCCGAAGGCCGCCGACTGGTCGTAGATGACCACCATCCGCATGCGCGCCATGATGTTGCCCTGGCGCAGCCGGTTCGCGTCTGGGAAGCGCACGAGCAGCGGATCGACCATCGGCGTGATGTCCACTGTGTCGCAGCGCACCCCTAGCGCGTCCACGATGACCTGCGCATCGTCGAGGCTGGCTTGCGACGATGCTTTGTACGGCATCCGCACCGCCAGCACGTTTTCCGGGCCAAGCGCCTCGGCGGCCAGATAGGCCGAGAGCGCCGAGTCGATTCCGCCGCTGAGCGCGATCACGGCGCGCGAATAGCCCACCTTGGTGATCGCGTCGCGCAGAAACTTGACCAGGATGGTGTGCGCCAGATCGGTGTTGATTTGGAGACGGGGCAGAATGTGGGTCGGAGCGGTCATCATTCGTCCTCACAGGCGGGGACATGTGGTGCGTCCCCAGGGTGGAGCCAACTCAACGATCGTGCGCGCGCTGCCGGTCCAACTCGTTTTGCAGCATGGCGACGGTAGCCTGCAGGTCTTCGATCTGCCCGGTCAGGCGCAGGATAATCTCCACACCGGCCAGGTTCACGCCCAGATCCTGGGTGAGCCGGTTGATCTTGTGCAGCCGTTCGACCTCGCGCTGCGAATATAGGCGGATGTTGCCGGCGGTGCGGCGCGGCACGACCAGCCCGATCTGTTCGTAGTTGCGCAGCGTCTGCGGATGCAGATCGACCATGCGCGCCACGACGCCGATCGTATAGCAGGGTTCATCACGCGGGATGCTGCCGTTCATGATCGCTCTCACCTGCCGGGCAGGGCTAGGGGCGCACCCCAAGCGTCACGTCGAGATCCAGCGTTTGGCTGCCGCGCACGATGGTCAGCACGACCGTGTCGCCGGGCGAGGTGTTCTCGACCAGGTAAGCCACCAGATCGTCGATGTCGCGCACCAGCATCCCGTTGATCGCCACGATGATGTCCCCGTTCACCGGCCACGGCACGCCGCGCACGTTCACCGTATCGGTGCCGCCCTGCAACCCGGCGCGGGCGGCAGGCGAGTCCGGCTCCACCCGGTCGATCACTACACCGTTACGGACCGGTAGATCGAGCTCGTCGGCCACGGCGGCCACGCTCAAACCGGGATCGTTGGCCGGGCTGCTGATGCCGAGCCACGAGTATTCGGCCTGCCCGGCGTCGATCAACTGCGGGACGATGCGCTTTAGGGTGTTGACCGGCACGGCGAACGCGATGCCCCGGAACCCGCCGTTCTCGGTGCGGATCGCCGTGTTGATGCCGATCACGTGCCCGTAGGAGTCGAGCAGCGGCCCGCCCGAGTTGCCGGGATTTACGGCCGCGTCGATCTGGATGATCGACGGGTTGCTGTAGCTCTGGTAGGTCTGGTCGAGCAGTTGCGCCGAGGGCAGCGAGCGGCCCAGCGCGCTGACGATGCCGACCGTCATGCTGCCGTCCAGGCCGAAGGGGTTGCCGATGGCGATCACGCGCTGGCCGACCTGCAGCACGTTGCTGTCGCCCAGAATCACCGGCACCAGCGGCGTGCTGCCCGGCTCGACCTTGATCGCAGCCAGGTCACTGTAATCGTCGACGCCGACGACCTCGGCGTTGGCGACGTACCCATCGAAGAAGGTGACCAGGATCTCTTCCGCATCGCGGACGACGTGCGAGTTCGTCACAATGTGCCCCTCGGTGTCGAGCACGAAGCCGGAGCCGCTGCTGTCGATGACGTCGCTGGCGATGTGAAAGCTCGACACGACTTCGATGTTGACCACCGACGGGTTGACCCGCTCGTAGATGTTGGTCAGCAGCGTGTATTCGAGATCGGCGCTGGCCACGACGTCATCCGCGATCGGCGTGGCGGTGGACAGTTGGAACGGGTTCGGCTCGCTCCATGTGCTGGGCCGGTAGTTCGCGTTCTGGATGTCTGCCGCCGACGGTTGGGCAGGCTGCTGGCGCCGGACGGACGTGCCTGGCTCGTCATCGGGCCAGAAGACATGGCCGACCGTGGTGAACACGAAGGCGACGATCACCACCAGCGTGACGGCGCCCGTCAGCGCGCCGATCAACAGCGCGCGCGCCCGGCTGCCCCGCGCGAACGGCCCCGCGGGTTCGTCGGTCTCGTCAACGAGGTCCAGCTCATCGTAGTCGTCAAAGTCATCAAAGTCGTCGATATTCCATCCCATGCTGGTTACCCTTCTCATCCATGACTCTATCGAAGCGCGGCTCACATCCCGCGGAGTGATTCTAACTGGCGAAACAGCGCGATCTCTTTTTCGCTCAGCCCGGTTGGCACCTGGACCAGAATGCGCGCGTACAGGTCGCCAAAGGCGCCCGGCTCGCGCAGGCGCGGCATGCCCTTCCCGCTCAGCCGGATGACCTGGCCCGATTGGGTGCCCGCCGGAATGTGCAGCGAGCCCGTGTGGCCCAGCGTGGGCAGATCGACATCGCCGCCTAGCACCGCCGTGTAGAGCGGTACCTTGAGATCGAGGTGCAGATCGTCGCCCTCCCGCCGGAACTGCGGGTGATCGAGGATCTGGACGATCACATCCAGATCGCCGGGACGCCCGCCCGCGTAGCCCTGCTGACCCTGGCCGCGCAGCCGGATGCGCATCCCGTTGCGCGCGCCCGCCGGGATCTTCACATTGAGCTGGCGCTGCCCCGCCTGGATGGTGCGCACGGTGCCCTGCCACGCGTCTTCCAGGCTGACCTGCACGGCAACCTCCAGGTTCTGTCCCTGGATGCGCTCCCGCGCGGAGCGCTGCTGGCGGCTCGACGGGCTGCCGCCGAAGATATTGCGAAAGAACTCCGAAAACAGGTCGCCCGCGTTCATGTCGGCGTTGGTAAACTCGACGCGATACCCGCCCGGCTGCCCGCTCGTCCAGCGCGACCAGTCGAAGCCGCCCGGCTGCCCGCCCATTTTCTGCCACTCGCGGTAACTGCTGCCCAACTGGTCGTATTTCTTGCGCTTTTTCTCGTCCGACAGCACCTGATAGGCCTCGTTGATCTCCTTGAACTTCTCCTCGGCCTGTTTGTCCCCGGCGTTGAGGTCCGGGTGATGCTGGCGCGCCAGCCGGTGATACGCCTTCTGAATATCCTTCTTGGAGGCGTTGCGGTCCACACCCAGGATCTGGTAGTAGTCGCGGTATTCCATCTCAGGTGCCTATCTGTATAGAATGACCATCGCCAACCTGGAAAGTACGATACACTCACTTGAGACTGGCGAATACATGTTAAAGGGGATTCTAAACATTTAGCGATCCCGAGTCAATGAAGTTGAGTGATCCTTTGGAATGTCGGCAACTGCCTGAATGTTGGGGTGTTTCCGGAGGCAGCGATCCGGTAGAATAGAATCGTCACATGGGGCGAGGAGTTGAAGGACATCCATGAAGCGCACAATCATCATCACTGTGGGTATCGCGCTCCTGATCGCGGTGACGATCACCGGCGTGGTGAGCGCCGCTCCCAACAGCCAGGACAACCGGCGGCTACGGTGGGATCGCTTCGACGTCATCATCGACAACGTCGCCACCAGCGAAAACCGTTTCGACGTGACCGAAATCTACGAGCTGACCATCGAGGTCGGGCCGTTCCGATTCGGTACGGCGGAAATTCCCATGGACCGGCTGTTCGACATCGTGAATGTGGCTGTCTACGATGGAAACACGGCGCTACAGGCGTCGTGCAGCGGCGGGCCGGGGACCTACTGCGCAACGAAGAGCGGCGATACCTTCTCGCTCACCTATTACTTCCTCCAACGCGCCGAGAGCGGCGAGCGCCGGAGCATCCGGCTGAAATACACCGTGATCGGAGGGCTGCGCTCGTATGAGGATGGCGACCAGCTTTACTGGGTGGCCGTGCCCGGCGACCGGCCCTTCCCGGTGCTGGATTCGCGAGTGACCGTCACGCTGCCATCCGACCGCCCGCCGCAGGTTACGGCGAGCTACCCCGACACGTGGCTCGAGACTATCGACGGCACGACCATCACCTGGGAAGCGCCGGGCAGGCTGGGCAATAACAGCGATATCGAGGTGCGCGTGCAGTACCCGCACGATCCGGAGATGTCCAAGCCCGGCTGGCAGGCGAGCTTCGACCGGATGCGCTGGTACGAGGACAACCTCAAGCCGATCGTGACGGTGGTGCTGTTGGTCATCGGCGCGCTGATCGGCCTGGGCGGATCGCTGCTGGTGATCATGCGCTACCTCAGCCACGGGCGCGACCCAGAAGCGGTCGTCGTGCCGGAATACCTGCCCGAGCCGCCATCGGACGAGCTGCCGGGCATCGTTGGCGTACTGCTCGACGAGCGCGCGGATATGAAGGACATTCTGGGCACCATGCTCGATCTCGCCCGGCGGGGCTATCTGGTGATCGAACAGACGACCAAGGGTGGGGTCCTGGGCATGTTCGAAAGCACGGAGTTTCACTTCCATCGCACGGACAAGGACTCGTCCGATCTGCGCGGCCATGAAACGAGCCTGCTGCGCGGGCTGTTTCCCGGCAACCGCCAGGACACGGAGCTCTCGGACCTGCGTAACAAGTTCTACAAAGTGATCCCCGGCATCAAGGAACAGATGTATCGCGACCTGGTACGCCAGGGTTATTTCGCCCGCTCGCCCGAGACCACGCGCAACCTCTGGCTCTTCGGCGGCATTGGCCTGCTGGCGCTGGCCGG
>Ga0123333_10002826_pt1 | contig 17316 bp, 13 predicted proteins | sample BioC12SIPDNA_3_FD_89957 | JGI IMG/M metagenome (GOLD analysis project Ga0123333, IMG submission 89957) | Anaerobic biogas reactor microbial communites from Washington, USA - Biogas_R2_B C12 SIP DNA | ecosystem: Engineered > Bioreactor > Anaerobic > Unclassified | place: Washington, USA... | reverse complement strand
GGACAAGCTGTGCCTACGGGATATGCGTGGGACAGCGCAAGTAACGAGGCCGTTGCCGCCAGCCATGTGACCCTGGGCGCCTATGACGTGGTCGACTGGATCCTCGGTGAGGAATCCACGGTTGAGGACTTCTCTTTCAACGCCACGGAGCGCGCGCGCGTCACGGCATACGTGAATGCCGGGAACGCGCTGATGGTCAGCGGCTCGGAGTTTGGATGGGATCTAGTTGGCGCCGGCACAGATCCCAGTTTTATGCGCACCGTCCTGCGTGCGGATTACGTCGCAGACGATGCCGCGACGTATACCGCGCGCCCGGTCGCGGGCGGAGCCTTCCAAGGACTGAGTGACCTACACTTCGATGCACCCGGTGAGTACGATGTCGACTACCCGGACGTCCTCGCTCCGTTCGCGGGTGCGCAGACAGCCCTGACCTATGCGGCAGGGGTGGGGGGGACGGCAGCAACTCAGTACGCCAACGGGTGTCAGAGGCTGCTTGTGCTGGGGTTTCCCTTCGAGGCATTGCGACCTGCTGAACGAGGACCCGCTATGGCCGCAGCGCTCGCCTATCTGGATGCGTGCGGGGGCATCGATACGACGATCATCAGCCCAACCGCCAACGGTTACTACAACACAATGCCAACCGTGAACGGAACGGCTACGGGTTCTGGCCTCACAAGTGTGCAAGTGCAGGTAGTGCGTAGCAGCGATGGGCTCTACTGGAACGGCAGCGCCTGGACCGGTTCGGCCGTGTGGCTCGGGGCGACAGGGGTGCAGGCCTGGTCTTACGTAGGCCTGCCCGCGCTGGCGGACGGGCGGTATACCTTGCGGGCGCGCGCCGTGGGGGTCGCGGTCGACGAGACGCCTGCTGAGGTCGTCTTTACGCTCGACCGGATCCCACCAGGTCTGCCCAATCCATTGGCCCCCGCGGAGGGGAGCCTAATCACGACACCCGCTGTCGTCTTCTGGTGGACCGTGCCAAGCGATAGCGGGTCGCCTCTCTCATTTGAGTTGGCGATAGACACACGGACCTACACCACGGCTGTGACGCCCTATGTAGCTGCTGCGAGAGAGGGGACCCATGCCTGGCGCGTGAGGGCAGTCGACGCCGCAGAAATGTGGGCCCCTGGTGCGATTGGATCAACTTCGAGGTCGACGTGGAGGAGGTGTTCGTGCCGCTCGTACATGGCACGCATTGATGACGGATCAGCGCTATCTGAACCTGAGTTCGTCCGACTCGGGCACCTTCGACCAATCCCAGAGCCAGTAAGCCAACCCTCCCCAGGGCTGCCAGGGTTCGAAGAATCGCTGCACGTCCTGGCGGGAGACCTCGTCCGCGATCTGCAAGCGCTGCTTCAGGCGATAGCGGGCTGCAGCATCCGTTGGGACGTAGTCGTAGCGGCCGATGTTGAGCATAAGCAACCCCATGCTCGCAGGCCCGAGATGCAGGGTGTGAGCAAGCCGGGCCTCCAGCTCGCCAGAGGATATCGGACGACGGACAAGCGCCTCGACGTGGCGGTCGTGTTCGGCAAACACACGGGCAACCCACGAAAAGGTTTCGGCCAAAGCGGCCCCAAACAACTCGTCGAGCAGAGCTGCATTGTCGAGCACGTGGGATGGCCTGGGAAAGCTGTGCAGGGTGGGGTTGGCGGGCAGCGGATCGCCGAGCCGGTTGACCAACGTCGCAACGCGGTCGCGGTCAAGCGTGCCATCGACGCGCCAGGCAATGGCGGCAGCGGTAAGGACATCCTCGTAGAGCGTAGCGCCACGCACCAGCCGCGCTCCCAGGCGCGAGACCGATTCGAGCGCTGGCGAGCGACGCGCCATGCGCAGAAACGCCTGCAGGTTCTCCTCGAGCCGCAGTAAGCGCCATACCTTCTGGCTGGCCTCCTCTATCTCCTGGCCCGAGAGATGGGGATCGGTCTGCAGCACCAGGCCTGCAGGGGCCTGGTACACCGTCAGGCCTACTGTGTGATCGGTGCCAAGCGTTTCGATACGCTGGAGCTGATCACCACTGCCCAGGACGTGGTATGGCGGGTACAGGAACCACCCGGATCGGCGTACGACCTCACGCAGTGAGAACGTGTCCGGTACCGATAGTAACCAGTGCATTCTGCATCGCCCCCTGTCTATCCCTAGCATACCACCAACGCTGGCGACAGGGGTTTCTAGCCAGTTACAGTTTGGTTAAACGAAATCAGCATGCTGTGGGGCCGAGACGGCGACCTGAACCGCCTCGGCCCCACGACGCAACGGACGCAGGCTAGATCTCAGTCAAGACCCGCTAATGCCAAGCCTCCCTGTAGGACGGGCTTTACCAGTTTGCGATCGGTGACCTCGCAGTAGATGCGGATGATCGGTTCCGTACCAGAGAAACGGATCAACAGCCACCCTTTGTCACCGAACTCGTATTTGAACCCATCGGTCGTGTCGCGCCCAGTAAGAGCCAGCCCGGCCAGAGTCTCGGGGCACTCGCCCTCCAAGCGGGCTCGCACCTGGGGCCGTTTCTCAGAAGGGAAGCGAACGTCGATTCGATCGTAGTAGTAGGCCTGCCCAAGCTTGTCGAACAGGGCCTGAACCAGTTGCGAGGGGGACTTACCAGTCTTCAGCATAAAGTCGAGGAAATAGAGGTTTCCAAGGATACCGTCGCGCTCAGGGACATTGCCGCGGAAAGCGTAACCGCCGCTCTCTTCGCCGCCAATGAGCGCGTCAACTTCCACAAACTTCGGTGCCACGTACTTGAACCCGACTCCGGTCTCGTAGATCTCGACGCCATAGATCTCAGCAAGCCGGTTGAGCATCGACGTTGTCGAAATCGTCTTCACGATGGGGCCGCGTTCACCGCGGACCTCCAGCAGGTAGTAGGCAAGCAGGGCATACGCGCGTAGCTGATCGATGTAGACGCCATGCTCGTCACCGATGCCCATCCGGTCCGCGTCACCATCACAGATCAGGCAGACATCGGCACCCAGTTCCACCGTGCGGGCGAGAGCAGGATCAATGTTGGGTTCAATCGGCTCCGGCCGGGTCATACCGGGAAAGAGCGGGTTATGGTCGGCATGCATTTCCCAGATCGTGTTGGTGCCGTTCCCCAGGAGCCTGGGGAACCATCCAGCGGCGTTCCCCCACATCGGGTCGACCAGGATCTTGCGACCGGCATGGCGCAACTGGTCGAGGTCGACCAGTTCGCCCAGATGGGCAATGTATGCCGGGTCTGGATCCCAGCGTCGAACCAGCCCTTTCTGCTCGGCTTGATCGATCGCCATATAGTTCACATCCTCACCAGTCTCAGGGATATGGCTCTCAATCTCGGCAAGGCCCTCAGGCGCGATGGCCGCGCCATCGGCATCACGGACCTTGAAGCCGTTGTCGGTTGGCGGGTTGTGGCTCGCCGTGATGTTGATCGCGCCGCCCGCCCCACGCTCCTTGATCGTGTAGCTGACAATCGGGGTGGGGCAGTAGCGATGGGTCAACCACACGCCGATGCCATTGCCAGCCATCACCTCCGCCGCGGCAGCGGCGAAGTCGTTCGAGGCGAAGCGACGGTCGTAGCCGACGACAACACCACGATCCGCCAAGCCGTTCTGTTTTAGGTACTCGGCAAACCCCTGCGCGACGCGCCGGACATTGTCGAAGGTGTATTCTTCGGCAATCCTCGCCCGCCAGCCGTCGGTCCCGAATCTGATCTTGGCCACAGCTATCCTCCTTCGCTCACGTCAGTCATAAGTCGTGCTCTTGTCTGAGAAGCGCCAAATCGGCTTCTACCATCATCTGGATGAGGCGTGGAAAACTCACATCGGGCGCCCAACCGAGCACCGTGCGTGCCTTCGCTGGATTGGATACCAAAAGATCAACCTCGGCTGGCCGCATGAAGCGCGGGTCCTGTACAACATAGTCCCGCCAGTCCAGCCCCACGCACTCAAACGCGACCTCACACAGCTCCTGGACAGCGTGCGTTGTGCCGGTGCCCACGACGTAGTCCTCGGCATGGTCTTGTTGTAGCATCAACCACATCGCGCGAACGTAGTCGCCAGCAAAGCCCCAGTCACGCTTGGCGTCAAGGTTGCCGAGCGCAACCTTATCGGCCAACCCAAGCTTGATCTTGGCAGCGTTGTAGGTGACCTTACGAGTGACAAACTCCAGTCCCCGGCGTGGGCTCTCATGGTTGAAAAGGATGCCAGAACAGGCAAACAGGCCGTACGATTCCCGGTAGTTGACCGTAATCCAGTGTCCGTAGACTTTGGCCACCCCGTACGGCGATCGCGGGTAGAAAGGCGTATCTTCCGTCTGAGGCACCTCTCGAACTTTGCCGAACATTTCCGAAGAACTGGCCTGGTAGAACCTGATTGTGGGATCTACAGCGCGAATCGCCTCGAGCATCCGCGTGACGCCGAGAGCCGTAACGTCTCCCGTGAACACAGGCTGTTTCCACGATGCAGGCACAAAGGACTGCGCAGCGAGGTTGTAGATTTCGTGCGGCCGGCAGTCGGCAATCGTTGAGATCAGCGAACCCTGATCCAGGAGGTCAGCGGAGACCAACTCGATGTCGTCCTGTATGTGCTGAATGCGCGAGAAGTTTATCGTGCTGGTCCGCCGGACCACCCCAATCACATCATAGTCGCGATCCAGCAGAAACTCTGCCAGGTAGGAGCCGTCTTGCCCCGTGATACCCGTTATCAAGGCACGTCGTCTTTCCATAGGTTTGCGCGCCTCCTTTTCGCTAGTCATCAGGCCCTTGGCGGGTGGAGGGCTCTGCAATGCGCTGCTTCACACGCCGGCGCCACTCCGCAAGAACATCGGAGATCGACTGACTGAGTGGTATAGCAGGCTGCCAGCCTGTATCAGCGTGGAGCTTCTCCGCGCTACCGTAGATAACGGGAACATCAGCCGGACGGTAGCGATCAGGGTCAGCCTTTACCCGAATCGCGACGCTGGCCAACGCCAAGAGCTGCTCCACGATCTGTGCGATCGAGCAGGGGACACCTGACGCAACATTGTAGACCTCACCCGGGCGACCGCGGCGGAGGAGCAGCTCGTAGGCCCGGACGACATCGCGAACATCAGTGAAGTCGCGTTCGGGCGTGAGGTTACCCACGTAGAGTGTCGGTTCCCTCAATCCCAGCTCGATCTCCGCGACCTGGCTGGCAAAGGCCGGCAAGGCAAATCGGGCCGACTGTCCCGGCCCGATGTGGTTGAAGGGACGAACACGAAGTACCGGCAGCCCATAGCTGATGAAGTACTGGTATCCCATCACGTCTTGCGTGACCTTACTGACGCTGTAGGGGTTCTCAGGGCGCAAGGGGTGCATCTCGTGAATCGGCAACGCATCTTCACCAACGCGACCATACTCATCGCCTGATCCGATAACGAGGGTTCGCGGGCTGAGCCCCAGTGCCACACACCCCTCAAGGAGATTCACCTGGCAGAGGATGTTGGTCTCCAGTGTGAGCCACGGGTCTCGGTAGGCCGTAGGAACGTGGGATTGCGCAGCCAGATGTACAATCGCGTCGGGCTTGACGTCGGAAAGCGCGGCTTCCGTAGCCCGGCGGTCACGCAGATCCAGTTCGACCAGGATTTCGCGAGGGCGAACAGCAAGGTCCGGCGGGAGCTGTGGAAACGCGGTGCCGACAACGGCCCAGTCCGTTTCAGCGAGAAGATAGTCCCGCAGGTGCGTGCCCACGAAGCCCGTCGCACCGGTGATCAGTACCCGCATGCCTGTGCCTCTTCCTTCAGCTCGTTGCAGTTACAGGCGCTTGCCGGAACTGCCCATGGTCGGCCTCCGGCCCGCCCCTCTGACACCATTATAGCCTCAGCGCGACTGCAGCCAACTGCTACGTCTGCGGGAGCCAGCCGGGACCGGCACCGTCTACCAGTTCACTCGGGCCGCCAGAGTAGGCTGTCAGCGCCAGACGACCTGCGTCACGCCGCCTTCGTCGGTCACAGCCTCTTCCACTAACTCCTCGACACGCGCCTCACCAGAAAGAAGGTCTTCCACCGCCAACAGGCGAACGTCGCCGAGCCTAACAAACGCGATGGTCGTCCCGTCCGGGCTCCACGTCCATTGGGGCAACTCGATGCCTACCGCGGCGTCGTGGGACAGCAGCAGCCGTTGGTCGGAGCCATCCCGGTCGATCAGGTAGAGCGCGTAGAAGCTCGTCGCGCTCTGGTAAGGTATGACAGCGCGGCCAAACAGCACGCATTCGCCGTCAGGTGAGAACCTTGGCGTGGCCCACATGCCGGACTCGGTAGCAAGCGTGGCGCTGTAGGCACCAGCAGCTTCGAGCATCACTATGCTGAACACCGGGCTCTCCTCAGGCGCCTCGGTCCCGTTGGGTATGTGTACGGCGCCTGCGAGGAACTGCCCATCAGGCGACCAGGTGAGTGCAGGATTCCATGCCCAACTGCTGAAGGTGCGAAACCCCGGAAAGCGGATGAGCTCCGCGCGTTCGCCGCTCGCAATCTCGACCAGACCAACACTCTCCGGGCGGCTGTAGGCGATCAGGTCACCTGCCGGCGACCACGCATAGCGTGTGCCCCACCAGCCATATCCTCCGCCGGCCTCAGGCTCGAGAACCTCCCGCCGCGCAGTCAACAGGTCGTTTTCGGTGAGCACAGCTCTCCACAGATCGTTTATGCCCCGCCAGCCGGGCGCTGGCTCGACGACTTCAGCCGTAGTCCACGCTAGTGCGCGATCGTCCGGCGCCCAATCAGCCCAAAGCACGTCCTGAAGCCCCAGCGCGACGGGGTTGGGCGACGCTTCGGTCGTGCGCACCAGCCATAGCCCATTGAGGTGATCGGTCTCTGTGGCAGTGCGGGTAAACAACAAGCGCTGTCCATCATGGGAGAGGCTGAAGACCCTGCCGTCAAGGTCACCCAACTGCGTTAGCCGGCGCCGTTCGAAGGAGCTACGACGCATGACCCATGCATCTTGGTTGCCGAGATAGGCCAGAGTGCCCGTGATAGGGGTGTTCATCAGTTGCGGCTTGGCACCGATCAGCCGAATCTCGTCGCGGGGCTCCTGGACGATCGTATCGCGAAGCAGCACGCGTTCCGTCTCCTGACCGTCTTCATAGGTGATGCGGTATTCGCGCTCCTGGGTCCCCGGATGGCCTGACTGAAGCAGACGAGACTCCCCATCGGGCACGGTGGCGTCCCGCACCACTTGCCGCTCGAAGGGCAGGGTCTGCGTGACCGTGTATGTTTCTTGAAGCACGCGGACAACGCTCACAGTCATGCCGTCGTGGATCGCAGTGACCTCCGCAGGCGTAACCCTATCGAGGCCGGAAAGCACGACGCCAACTTCGTCAAGTAGGGCCTGAACGGTGGTCGCATCCGTGTCCAGACGCTGCCGTGTGCCATCGGCGACGAGCGTCACCCGGTTTCTATAAGGTGGCATAGTGGGGGGCGCACACGCAGCCAGTACGCTCAGCAATAAGATGACTAAGGCAAGCAGAGCGCGTCTCACAGCCAGCTCCCCTGCGTATACCCGTCCTGGCATCACTCGATCACGCCGGCGCACCACGTGAAGGTGTGTGCTCCACTAAGCAGCCCAGCCACATCCCAGATCAAGCCGCTGGACAAGACGCCGATTTGAGTTGCTAGCCCCGTGGCATCCGCGTAGAGAAACGCGCCGCCATCCCTCGACCAGAGCGCCGTCCCGTCAGCCCCGGGTATCAGGGCAATGGGGTAGGGACCTCCTCCCGAGGGCAAGGCGTAGATGCCGGCGTAGGACGCTCTCCCCGCTGGCTGCAAGAAAGTCGCGCCCAAGTCGGGCACCACATTCAGCGATCTCGGGCGCATTGGCGTCCCCAAGACCTCGCACACCGATGCCGCGACGCCAACAGGCTGCGAGGGCGAACCAGCATCGCGCGCAACTGCAGCTGCAACGCACCCCTGTGCGGGCGTGTTCCACGCCACCCAAAGCTGACCCAGTTCATCCCAGTCGGTCTGGAGCTCGCATGGGGCAACACAAACAGGGCTGGCGGCTATGGGCACATCGGCAGCCTCCACCGACAACAAGACCAGCGCTGGGCCCGCACCCGCGTCCACCTCCACCAAGACAGACTGCCCGTCAGGCGCCCACGCACGAACGCCCACGATCGTGTCATCAGTATGGCCCAGGAGCCGAGGGTCGCCAGGCTGGTCAAGCCCAATCCACCAGATGCCGCGGCTGTCGGCGAGTACGACCGCGTTCTCATCGGGTGCCAGCGCAAATCCGAGGCAGGGCCGATCGTCAAGTCCTCTACAGAAAGCCAGATGCTGCTGACGGAGCGTGGGATTGCTCACATCGAGCATCATCAGGGTCCCACTGCTCTGTTCCAGTTGCGCCGAGGATAGCGTTGGCTGCACATCCCACGCCAGATAGAGCAGACGCGGGCCATCTGCCGTGAGGTCCATGTGGATCCCGTCCTCATCGATGAGACGACCGGCGGTCGACAGCAGGGTATGCTCGCCAAGTACCCGGTCCAGGACAAATGCTTCGCCAGCCGCCGTTATGGTCACCACGTAGCGTCCGTCGGCACCGACGGTGTAGTCTGCCACAGCCTGGCTCTTGGCCGTATCGGGCACTCGCACTGCCACAGGCGCACCGCCCTCAGTCGTGCACAGCCACAGTTGCCCTTCGCGCAGGAAGAGCAGATCCTCCGGAAGCGCAGGACAGATATCGGCAGGCACAGCCGTAGGCGGCAACCTCAACTCGGGGGGGAGTGTAGGCGAAGGGGTCAGCGTTGGCGTCGCGGTAGGGGTGGGCGTCGATGTGGGAATCGGCGTCGGCGTGGCCGTTGGAAGGATCGGTGTACGAGTGGCAGTGGGCGTGGGAGCTGGCGGCGAGGGCTGGCAACCTAGCAGGACGAGGGGCGCTATCACAGCCACGAGCACGGCCCACACGACGGGACGTCTCGGGCGAGGGGAACGGGCGTTCCGGCGATGATGCGCACGCCGGCCACTCACCTGAGGCGGTGTCGACACATTCGGGCTTCTCATACGGTGCCGCAGCTCCTGACCAGGTCCAGGGCGTCCTCACGCGAGCGGACCTCGCCGACCGCTTGCGCCTCGCGTACCTTCTCCAGAACTCGGCCGACCGCAGGCCCGCGAGATATTCCAAGCGCCATCACGTCCCGGCCGGTAATGAGGAGTCCGGGATCGATCACTTCGGAGTGCCGATCAAAGTAACTCCGGAGAAGTACTTGCGTTGCGGCCACCTGCCGCGTCCAACGCGCTTGCCACTTCGTGGTTCCGTCGCCAGGATGGGCTCGCCATAGGGCAATCGTCCTTGCCAGCGCAAGCAGAACAATCCCTATACCAGCGTCTCCAGACGCGCGGAAGTAACGATACACTGCCCGGCGCACAAACGGGCTATCCTCATCTGATTGAGTACGCAGTACCTCTGCCGAAAACTGCCCAAAAGCCCCTGCCTCGCGCACCACCGTGGCCACAAAGTCAATCGCTGACCTGGAGAAGCGCAGTTCGAACATGCGGGACTCGGCGCAACCGGCCGTCTCTGCGCGTGACGGTGGCGCAGCGGCCTGTGTAAGAATGGCGGCACAGGACCTGCTCAGCAGCGCGGCCCACTTGAGCAGATCGCACCGGGTGAGCTCAGCACTCAGCGGCTCGGATAGATACGTCAAGAGACGGGTCTGAAATGCGGAAAAGTGATCCACAAGAGCTGCCCACCGATGACGGGGTAGAGCGCTGCGGTGACGCTCGTGAGGCAGTGCGCTGCCGCTCAGAACCGACACGATATCGATCAGGGCAGCCAGCGTCGCCAGCACCAATTCCCACTCTCTGGGTTTCGCCAAGTCCAGAGCGCCGGCAGCCGCAAGGCGCCCAGCTTCGGGGACTACGTATGCGAGGAGCCCCAATGACCGCAGGCATTCCAGCCCCTCGGGGGCCTTAGGCAGCGCCATGATCTTGACCAGCTCGGCGTGAACGCGCTCTGCTGCGATCGTTGTAATCAACTCACCATGCGCCGAAACGCGCGCCAGGGTCGCCGGCTCGATCTCAAACCCCCGCTCGGTCGCAAGACGGACCGCGCGCAGCAGCCGAGCAGGATCGTCTCGAAAACACCGGTCGCCCGTCATACGGAGGCGATGCACCGCAAGATCGCGCTGTCCACCCAGGGGATCAACGAGCCGCCCGTCCAGGGTCAGCGCCATTGCGTTCACTGTGAAATCCCGCACGGCGAGGTCGCTCTCGATATCTGGGCCGCGCAGGTCCGCGAAATCCAATGTCACGGGCTCGCCCGTGCCGGGCGAACTGACCAACGCCCGTCCCGTACCACGGGTCACGTCCAATGGATAGTACGCGCCGCCCAGCGCATCGGCCACCGAGCGCGCGAGGGATAGACTCCCACGGGCAGCCACGAAGTCCCAGTCTCGCGGGGCACGATCCATGAGCAAATCTCGCACCGCACCACCGGCAAGCCAGATACCCTCGGCCGGCAGGAGATCACGCAGGAGCTCCAAGGGCCACGCAGGCAAAGCGATGTGCGGCGGATGGGGAGAGATCCAGACCGGAGACACGTGTCCTTTCGGCCGTACGGAAGACGCCATGCGGCGAACCTCAGCGCTGGACTCCGCGACGGCTACAACGCTCTTGTCTTCGGCCAGCCCTACCCAGCGCCCGCCGTAATGTGACAAGTCCGGCATTCATCAACTCCAGGGTCGGCTGAGGACCGAGGTATACAGCATAGGTGCGGCGCCTCTCGATGATGCGCCGCACCGATCAAGTCAGAGATCTCCGAGCAACCGCGAAAACCCTCTCAGGCCGCTAGACGCGCGTCTGATACTCACCCGCGTCCGTATCAACGCGGATGACATCGCCCACCGCAATAAAGAGTGGCACCTGGACCTTTAGCCCTGTCTCGCACACCACGGTCTTGTTGGCCCCAGTGGCTGTGTCGCCAGCCACCGCCATTTCAGACTCCACGACCTCAAGTTCGACCGTCGCAGGCATCTCCACACCCAGAACTTCCGTGCCATAGACCGTCAGCGTGATCTCCATACCATCCTTGAGGAAGCCAGCCCTCTTGCCCAGCTGATCTGCGTGCACACGCTGTTGCTCGTAGGACTCGGAGTCCATGAAGTAATAGTACTCGCCATCGTTATAGAGATACTGTGCGTCGCGTCGCTCTACCGCGGCATCTTCGAACCGGTGACCGTCGAGGAAGTTTCTGGGAATGATCGACCCGGTCCGCATATTGCGAATCTTTGTACGGATAATGGCGTTACCACGGCCCGGCTTATAGTGCTGGTATTCCAGCACCTCAAAGAGCTCGCCATCCAGCAGGAAGGTCGTGCCCTTGCGTAACTCATTGGCATTGATCATGGGGCCTCCTCAATCTCTCGTCTGCGAGTCTATTATATGTTGAGGCCCTCGAACGTCAAGGTACATAGTAATCCAGCGCGGCAGGCGACATAATTTCTATAGAGCACGGTGCGACTTGCTGCAAACCACTTTTTTATGTATAATCGTAGATAAATCCCTAGGAAGGAGCGTTCCGATGCGCCGACAACCACTTGCCCTAGTCTTGATCGGTCTTTTGATCCTTTCGGCCATGTTGGCAGGCTGCCGAAGATCAGCAGCCCCGCCGGTGGACGAGCTAACCCCGGAAGAGGAAGCGACTGCAGCGATGCAGGAAGCGGAGGACAACACCGACGACATGGAATCACCGGTCGCCACAGTAGCACCAACGGCAGAGGTGACGGAACCCCCGACCGAGGAAACTGCGGAGACTGTCGAGACTGTGGAACCCACCGTCGCTCCGACGCCTACGACTCAACCGGTGGTCGAGCAACCTGTTACGGAGATCACCACTGAGCCGACGGCTGCCGCGCCAACCACAACGACGGGTACCGCGTGTGGCACCTACGTCGTGCAGCCTGGCGACAACCTCTTCCGAATCGCGCTGCGTCACAACCTTACCGTTCCCGCGCTAGCGCAAGCGAACAGCATCACCAACCCATCGCTGATCAGTGTGGGCCAACAGATCACGATTCCGTGCGAGGGCGGCAGCACGCCCACGACTCCCGAGCAACCCACGACAGGCCAGTGCAAGACGGTCTACATCGTCCAACGGGGCGACAACCTGTTCCGAATTGCGCTGCGGTTCAACTACAGCCAGCACTACCTGGCTCAGATCAATGGCATCGAGAACCCATCGCTCGTCTACGTTGGGCAGAGTATTTGCATTCCCTAGGGTGGGGGGGGTAGTCGGCTAGGCGACTAAGGTCTGATGATTCGGGTTCACAGCCTCGGAAACGACCGCGTCCGGCGGGTGCTGGCGTTACAGCGCAGCACCCGCCGTCGATTTCGTGAGGGACTGATGGTCACCGAGGGGCTGCGCCTGGTAGCCGAGGTGGCGCGTTCGTGCGTGCCGATCTTGGAAGTGTTTGTCACATCGGAGTATCTCCGCGGCACCCCCGAGGCCGCCTCTCTGGTAGACACGCTTGCCCCGGCAGCGGTCATTGTCGAAGTGTCCGACGAGGTGATGGCGGCAATGGCAGAGACGGTGACGCCTCAGGGGATCCTCGCGGTGTCATCGATTCCCGATCTTGCTCCTGTTGCAGGAGAGGCTTTCACGCTCATCCCGGACCAGGTTCGCGACCCGGGGAACCTCGGCACGATGCTCAGGACTGCGTGGGCTGCAGGCGTAACTCAGATCCTGCTTCCTCATGGGACCGTAGACTACACGAACCCGAAGGTCGTACGGGCCGGTATGGGTGCTCACTTCCACCTGCCAATCCACACACTGGATTGGACCGAGATTTGGGAGCGCCTGGCTTCCGCGAGGGTTTGGCTCGCAGAAGCGAGACGCGGGCAATCCTATGAAACGGTTGACTGGCGTGGGGAAACGGCTCTGGTCGTGGGAGGGGAGGCGACAGGCGCCGGCAGAGGCGCGCGTAGCGGCGCCGAGTACGTACACATCCCTATGGCACCTGGTGTCGAATCGCTGAACGCTGCAGTAGCAGCGTCCATCCTGCTCTTTGAGGCCTACAGGCAGCGGAGAGGAGCGTAGCCGACGTCAAGTCGCCCGCAGTCTGGTCTGGCGAAGCCCAAGTTTGTCCAGCGCCGCATCGATGATGGACGCGTGATCGAAGGCCAGAGGCGGCAGGCCCGCAAGAGGCCACCAGCGCAACGCCCTGGCATCATCACCGGCTTCGGCATCACTACCACCCGAAAGCCGTGTGACGAAAGCCACCGACACGACCCACCCCCGGGGGTCGCGGCCGGGCTCCGCGAAGACCCCGACCTCTTGCAGCGCCGTTACCGCCAAGCCCGTCTCTTCCCGGGCCTCACGCATCGCCGCAGCCTGCGGCGTCTCCCCCTCGTCCACAAAACCGCCCGGCAGGGCCCAGTGCCCCGGAAAGGGCGGGTGTGCCCTCTGAATCAGCAGTATCTCATGGCACTCGGCCGATGAGCAGTCAGCATAGTTCGATAGACGCAGAATCACAACGTCGACCGTCAGTGCTGGGCGCGGATATTCGTAGCAGTACGGGGCAGCCTCAGACATCGGAATCGACGAACAGAGACTCGTCCTCGTCGTCCTCTTGGGTCTCTTCTGCGGCTGTCGGGGCCTCTTCGTCTCCCTCTTCCTCAGAAGACTGCTTCAGAGCGTCCGCACGCTCGGCAAGATCAGCTACCAGCGTCCGCACCGCGGTCAGTGATAGTACCGAGACGAATCCCGGATAGACCGTCAACAAAACCGGTAGCACGATCGATAGGACCAGGGCCAGAATCGAGACAATCACCAAGATCAGGGTCTGGATTGGATGCAAGATCGTCAGGAAGAGGCTGTTCCGCAGTACGAGGAGCATCCGTGGCTCCTCCAGTTCCATTAGGAAGGACTGAGCATAGAACACCACGCCGGTCCAGAGTAAGCCCAGCACGATCCAGATGGGAATGAGCCAAGTCGTGACCGAGGTCGGGAAAGGCGAGACCTCGGGCGTCGCGTAGAACCACAGGTTACTCGCCAGAATGCCGTAACCAAGAAGTACGATCAGGAAAAGCAGAAACGCGCGCCCTCCGAATTCCTTCACTCCGCCCCAAATCAGGCCCCAGCTAACGCCCATGCCGCGCACAGCCCGCTGGCCGACTATGTAGACACCCGCGAGGGCAAAAGGCCCCGGGATGATCAGCAGCCAGCAAGCGGTGTGGATCAGGCCGACAAGGAAGAAGAAAAACAGCTCGTCGTAGAAAGCGACTGCTGCTTTGCCGATAATCCGGAATACGCGCATAGTCCCTGCTCCTGTTCTTGTGGTAGTTACGTTCGGGCACTTGTGAGAGAGGTTTTGGCCAATCAGTCGACGACCCGGCAGACCAGGCCCTTCAGGTAAGCACCCTCCGGGAAGGTCAGTGCGACTGGATGGTCGCTCGCCTGCATCATGCGCCGCACAATCTGAACCGATCGACCTGTATCGAGCGCGGCGCCGAAGACGATTTTCTGGAAGAGATCGTCGGAGACCGCTCCTGAGCATGAGAAGGTGAAGAGCAATCCTCCTGGCACCAGCAGGTGTATCGCCTGCATATTGATGTCTTTGTAGCCGCGAGCCGCCCGCTGCACGTCGCGCTGCGTAGAAGCGAACTTGGGCGGATCAAGCACGACCAGATCATAGCGCTGCCCCGCATCGCGGAGCCTCCGCATCACATCAAACGCGTCGCCGGTGATGTCTTCGGCCCGTGTGACCGGGAGCTTGTTGAGCGCGAGGTTGTCTCGCCCCAGTGCCAGGGAGTCGGCGGATGTATCGACGTTGGTTACGGCACCAGCGCCAGCCGCCAGGCCATAAACGGCAAAGCCGCCCGTGTAAGCAAAGACATTCAGCAGTCGGGACGATGTGTTGGCCATGGCACGCCGGGCCAACGCCTCACGCAGCGACTGCCGATTGTCACGTTGGTCTAGGTAGAAGCCGGTCTTGTGGCCGTGACGGACATCGACGGTAAAGGCAAGCCCGTGCTCCGATATCGTGATCCGCTCGGGAGGCGGTGTGCCGCGCAGGAGTCCTGACTCGCCATGCAGCCCTTCGCGCTCGCGTACGTCAACATCGCTGCGCTCGTAGAGCGTACGGGGTTCGAGCAGGTCCCACAGAACGTCAGCAAAAAGCGGACGCCGGGCATCTGTGCCGGCAGTCAGGTACTGCACCACAACCGTGTCGGCGTAGCGATCAACGATCAGGCCGGGCACGCCGTCAGACTCCGCGTTGACAAGCCGGCACGCCGTGGTATCTCCTCCCACCAACACGTCGTTCCTGAGTTGCACCGATGTCTTGATCCGGGCGCGCCAGAAGTCCGGCCCTTCGGGGACAGGATCTTCAACCCAGGAGACTAACCGCACGCGAATCTGGGAATTGGGGCTAAAGTGCCCCCACGCCAGGAATCGCCCCTGCGCAGAGAAGACACCGACCAGATCGCCGCCAGACGGCGTGCCTTCCACACGGGCAACGCTCCCTGAGAACACCCACGGATGACGCCGCAGGACGGAGGCCTCACGCTGCGGCTTGAGAAACAACTGGGCACGGGTTTGGCTCACTGATCGGCCTCCTCGCCGACCAGTGACCTCAACGTTGCCTCGAGGGCAGCCTGTTCGGCGCCATAGCAGGCCCAATCACCGGTGCTGAGGCAGGCCTGCGCAGCCTGATAGTGCTGCCAGGCACGTTGGGCCAGCTCATCGAACGTAGACGTTGCACCCGGCTGCAGAGCGACACCGGAAGCAGTGCCGAAGATCTGAGCTAGCGACGCTTCCAGGGTCGGCGTCATTGTTACACCATCGGCGTAAGCAACGATGATCCGCGTCAGCTCGGGAAGCTGGCCCGACTCGGACTCTAGATAGAGGGGCTCGACATACAAGAACGCCCCGCTGATCGGGATTACCAGTAGGTTCCCACGGAGCACGTGTGAACCACGCTGGTTCCACAGAGACAACTGCTGGGCTATGAGGGGGTCCTGGTCTATGCGACCCTCTACCTGCAATGGGCCGTAGACGAGCCGGTCCTTGGAAAGCTTGAAGACACCCAGCTCGCCGTAGTTGTCACCGTCACACCGTGCATATAGCCAGGCGACCATGTTCTGTTTCTGGCTGGGAACGAACGGACGGATCAGCATGAACTCCAGCTCGTCGGAGTCTGGCAAGCGCATCGTCACGTAGTAGGGTTCCATAACCTGCTGGGAGGTCTCAACCAGTTCCTGAGGGATGTCCCAGAGATCCTCTCGGTTGTAGAACACCTGTGGGTCGCGCATATGATAGGTGGCATAGAGTTCGGACTGGATGCGAAACAAGGTTTCCGGGTACCGCCAGTGTGAACGAAGCGCTTCAGGCATGGCCTCACGCGGTCGGAATATGTCCGGGAAGATGCGTGCATAGGTCGCAGCCACGGGATCGCCAGGATCAATCAGATAGAACTGGATCTCACCTGTGTAAGCATCCACTGTCACCTTCACGCTGTTGCGGATGTAGTTCACGCCATTGGTCGGCTGGGCGTAGGGGAAGTGCTCGGTCGACGTGTAGGCGTCGAGCAGCCACATCAGGCGGCCATCGACGATGACGGGATAGGGGTCTTCGTCATAGGTGAGCATGGGCGCGATCGTCTGCGCACGATCACGGATCGTGCGGTGGAAGAGGATGCGACTGTCGCTTGAGAGGGCAGAGGAGAGCAGCAACTGCGTGCTACCGAACCGCGTGGCCAGCAGCAGGCGTCGCAGTGCGCTCCCCAGCCGCACGCCGTCGGGCCCACCGTATGTCGTGTAGACATTGGCATCGCCTTGAGGGAAGTCGAACTCCTCCTCGGATGTGTTGATGACCACGTACTCGTGCGTGCGCTCGCCGAAGTAGATCGCGGGCTGCGAGATCGACAGCGTCGGGTCCTGGCTAACGGGCGGAATGTCGCGAATCAGCAGATCGGGGAGTCCGTCGACGGTCACGCCGCTGGCGGCGTTCATCGCCAGGCCATAGCCATGGGTGAAAACGAGATGCCGGTTGACCCACGTTTGCGCCTGTTCGGCCAACTCGTCAACATCCAGCTCGCGCGCGCTCAGCATAACCTGAGTCAGCGCCCCGTCCACAACGTACCGATCCACGTCGACATTGTCAAAAGTGTAGTAGAGACGAATCTCCTGCAGTTGGCCATAGGTACGGCGCAGCGGACGGTAATCCCAGAGCCTGACATTGCGCAGCACATCGGCGTTAGCTTCCAAGTCGTTCGCGTCGATCTCGCCGCTGGCGGCGTAGTCGCGTTCCTCAACACCGTCAAGTCCATAGGCATAGCGCGTATAGGTGATGTTGTGCTCGATGTACGGCTGCTCATAGAACGACTCGTTCGGCTCGACCGT
>Ga0123333_10002822_pt1 | contig 17329 bp, 16 predicted proteins | sample BioC12SIPDNA_3_FD_89957 | JGI IMG/M metagenome (GOLD analysis project Ga0123333, IMG submission 89957) | Anaerobic biogas reactor microbial communites from Washington, USA - Biogas_R2_B C12 SIP DNA | ecosystem: Engineered > Bioreactor > Anaerobic > Unclassified | place: Washington, USA... | reverse complement strand
TTCTGCTTATGCTGCTCCGGCGTTGTCGGAGGGTGTTTCTTGGCGCGCCGTTCCATATCGGGTTGCTGCTGGCGTATCTGTGGTTGAACGAGTACGAGATCCGCGACCTTACGGTCGTGATCGAGGGCAAAGCTTCGGCTATGCCAGCGCAGGCGTTGTGGCCTGTGCTCATCATGCCTCGGTCCGCGCCATAGAGGCACAGAGCAGATGCGTATCTTTGGTGCAGTGCGCTTTGGTAGATTCCTGAGTGGTGGAGGCGGATGTGTTTAGGTCCCAAACGATGGTCAAAGTCGAGCTCGTCGTCCCAGAACACGATATCGTGGCGACGACGGAGGCGCTGGCTGCCTCCCATCTTTTCCACGTGGCGGATTCGGAGGAGCGGGAAGCGGAGATCGAAATCCGGTCGGGCTCTTGGGCCGAGCGCGCCAGCACATACATCGCACTGGAGCAGCGGATTGTTGACGTCATGGCCCTGCTGGGCGTGGAACCAGGTGGGCCATCGGATGACGCCCTACACTTGATCAGCTCAGATGTCGCGGCGCGCGATATCGATGCCCTGGAGCAGGAGGCTATAGGGCCGGTCCAGGATCTCAAGAGCGCTTGGGAGAAACTGGATCGACTGCGCCACCTTCGCGAACAGCTCCTTCCGCTCGTCGATCTGGATGTGGAATTGAGACGGTTCCAGGAGTCTCGCTATCTCTTCTCGATGCTGGGCGTGATGCCTGCGGATAACGTTGAGCGACTTCAGACGAGCCTCGAGCACGTGCCCTCCAACCTGATCGTGCTTGGCGAGCTGGACCATATGACGACAGTGGTGCTGTTTGGCATGCGGCGAGATACTGAGATCCTGGCACGGGCAGCACGAAGCGCCTATCTGAGCCCCTTTGAGTTGCCGTCTGAATATGCTGGAACCCCCGCAGCGGTCGTGAGGACGCTCAACGAAAGCATCGATGGCATCCGCGAACAGATCGCCGAGCTACAGGCGACGATCCACCACCTGCACGAGACCCGAATCCGGCGTCTGCGGCACCTTCTGTGGCGTGTGCGAGCAAGCCGCAAGCTTTCCGAGACAATTAGCGCATTCAAGCGTTTCAGGTATTCCTATCTGGTGGACGGATGGGTTCCTGCCGACAGGTTGGCGGAGTTGCGCAGGGAGATCGAGGAAGTGTCCGAGGAGACGGTGATCGAGACTCGTCTACCGACCGTCCAGGAGCAGCAAGAGGCGCCTTTTGAGTTCAGCAACCCGCCGCTGGTCAAAGTGTTCGAGCAGTTGGTCACGACCTATGGCTATCCAAAGAACGACGCGCTGGACCCCACGCCGCTGCTGGCACTGACGTTTCCGCTGATCTTCGGGATGATGTTTGGGGATGTGGGGCATGGGCTCTTGCTGGTGCTGCTGGGGTTGCTGCTCGCCAGCCGGCGGCTGCGGGCGCTCAAGAGCCTGGCGGGGCTGGGCAAGGTCGTGGTCGCTTGCGGTATCGCGGCTGTGGCTTTTGGGTTCCTGTATGGCAGCATCTTTGGCTTTGAAGACGTGCTCCAGCCTTTGTGGCTGCGTCCCCTGGAACGAACGACCGATATCCTGTTGGCATCGGTTGGCTTCGGCGTTGTCACACTAACCTTGGGCATGGTCTACAATGTCATCGACAATGTGCTGAAGCGTCGGTGGGGCGAAGCACTGGTCGACCGGAACGGGGTCGCGGGTATCGTATTCTTCTGGTCGCTCCTTGGTCTGGGCGCACGTTTGCTTAACGCACCCGTTCCTGTCAGTTCAGGAGTTCTCATTCCATTGCTCATTGTGGCCGGCGTGGCGATCGCGCTGGCGGCGCTCCTAGGACCACTGATCCAGGGAGAACCGCTGGAGGGTAGCGTGGGCATGACCGTGATGGAAGGCGCGTTCGAGCTCTTCGAAACCCTGCTGGGTCTGTTGAGCAATACGCTTTCCTACGTTCGTATTGGCGCTTTCGCGGTGGCCCACGGCGCGCTCAGCCTGGTGGTCTTCATTCTGGCCAGGATGGTCGATCCTGCTGAGAACATAGGCTACTGGATCGTGGTCGCGCTGGGCAATCTGGTGGTGATCGGATTTGAGGGGATGATTGTGGGCATCCAGACACTGCGTCTGGAGTATTACGAGCTCTTTAGCAAGTTCTACAAGGCCGGTGGCAGGCCTTACCGTCCTTTAACATTGGTCGGGAACAACGAAAGCTGACATCAGCTTGTGGCATGATCCTGTGGTGGACAGAGGAGGAATGGTGCGATGAAATGGTTGATTGCGTTGGTCTGTGGGCTGATTCCGGCGATCCCGGCCATCGCCTACGTGAGCAGCCGCCGGCGGGCCCTCGTGAAAGTGACCCGCGAGACGATTCTTGGTTTCAGCGTCCTGAACCTGCTGGTAGCGCTGGCGATGGTGGGGGTGGGGGCAACATGGTTGGTAGCGCCTGAGGCGGTGAAGGCTTCAGGGTTACTGCAAGAGGCGACGGCCCGCGATCCGCTGGCCTACATCGGCGCGGCGATCTCTGTGGCAGTGGGGTCTATCGGTGCGGGCTATGCCGTCGCTGCTGTGGGCTCAGCCGCAGTGGGGACAATCGCTGAGAAGCCAGAGATCTTCGGGCGGGCCCTGCTGTTTGTGGGCCTCGCGGAAGGCGTTGCCATCTACGGGCTGATCATCGCGTTCATCATGCTAGGCTGACCGGGTCATGAAAGTGCTCATCATCGGGTCGGCCCCGGCGGTCTGGGGGTTTGCACTCGCGGGGGTCCAAGGCCGGATTGCCGGAACTGCTGGCGAGTTCCATCAGGCCCTCGACGAGGCGTTGCACACGCCTGACGTGGGCATCGTCTTGGTCACGGAGGACGTAGCACGTTACGCACGGGAGCGGGTCGAGAATCTGATGGCGCGCAGCGAGATGCCCCTCGTTGTCGAGATCCCCGGGCCCGAGGGTCCATCGCGGGACCGACCAACTATCAACGACTTGCTCCGTCGCACGATTGGGGTGAAAGTATGAGGCGTGAGGGTACGGAGACGCTCCAAGAAGCGATCGAGGCTGAGGCCAAACGCGACCGCGAGCGCATCCTGATGGAAGCACAGAGCAGGGTGCAGGTGCTTCGGGACCAGGCAGAGGCTGATGCCGAGAAACAGAGGGCGCAGCTGATTCGGGATGCCGAAACGCGAGCGGCGCGGATGCGGCAGGAGGCCACTGGACTGGCCCGGCTCGAGGCTCAGGGCGTTCGGGCCGCCAAGCGAGAGGCGCTTCTGGACGATGTCTTCCGTCAGGCTGCCCGTCGGCTAGGGGAGCTGCTTTCTGCCGATGACTATCGAGAGACTGTGGAAGACCTGGTCGTTGATGCCGTCTCGCACTTGGGAGCGGGAGGCGAATTGACCATCCTGGCCGATATGCAGACGGCCGCGATACTCGATCAGGATACCTTGGCGCGATTGGCCGAGAAGACCGAGACGAAACTATCTCTCGGAAAACCTCTTGCGGAGGGAACTGGAGTAGTTCTACAATCCGAGGATGGGCGGTTGAGGTACGACAACACGTTGCAGTCCCGGCTGAATCGGATGCGCGCGGAGCTACGTGCCTCGGTCTATCGCGTTCTGATGGGGGACGTGATGTGAGCATGAGCGCAAACATCGGCACCGAGGTCAAACTGACGCGCATTGGGGAGCTAATCTGGGTCAACGGGCCTGTTGTGCGGGCACGGGGCTCGCAGTACGTAGGCATGTATGAGGTGGTTCAGATTGGGTCGCAGCATCTCGTCGGCGAAGTCATCGGCCTGAACAGGGCGGAGATCACGATCCAGGTATACGAAGAGACATCCGGTCTCCGGCCTGGCGCGCCAATCTATGGCACGGGTGCGCCGTTGTCAGTTGAGTTGGGCCCAGGGCTGATCACTGGGATCTTCGACGGTATCCAGCGCCCGCTTCCTGCGATGGAGAGGCGGAGTGGCGCTTTCATCGGTCGCGGTATTCAACTCACCCCGCTCTACCGGAGGCAGGCGTGGCGCTTCGTTCCCACGGCGGTGGTTGGGGCCCAGCTATTAGGGGGTGCTGTCATCGGAGTCGTGCCAGAGACGCCGCTGGTCGAGCACCGCGTTATGGTGCCTCCCGGGCTGTCCGGCCAGTTGACGTGGATTGCAGGTGAGGGCGAGTACACACTAGAGGACGAGGTCGCGAAGGTCCGCGACGCCTCGGGAGAGCATCCGCTCACGATGCTCCAGGTGTGGCCAGTGCGCCGCCCCCGTCCTGTCGGGGCGCGTCTGCGGCCTTCGGAGTTACTGGTGACGGGGCAACGCGTGCTGGATACCTTTTTTCCGCTCGCTAAGGGAGGGACCGCCGCGATCCCTGGAGGATTCGGCGCAGGCAAGACGGTGCTGCAACACCAGGTGGCCAAGTGGAGTGATGCTGACGTGATCGTCTATGTGGGGTGCGGCGAGCGAGGCAACGAGATGTCGGATGTGCTGCGGCAGTTCCCGGAACTCCGTGATCCGCAGACGGGTCATCCCCTGATGGAGCGCACGATACTCATTGCCAACACATCGAACATGCCCGTGGCGGCGCGCGAAGCCAGCATCTACACGGGTTTGACCCTGGCTGAGTACTACCGGGACATGGGCTATGACGTCGCTATGATGGCCGATTCGACATCCCGATGGGCCGAGGCGCTGCGGGAGATCTCGGGGCGCCTGGAGGAGATGCCTGCCGAGGAAGGATTCCCGGCATATCTACCGGCGCGGCTCGCCGAATTCTATGAGCGTGCCGGACGGGTGACTACCCTCGGCGGAGACACGGGGTCTGTGAGCCTGGTCGGCGCCGTGAGCCCACCAGGCGCCGACTTCTCGGAACCTGTCACGCAACACACCCGCCGGTTTGTGCGGTGCTTCTGGGCGCTGGACAAGGAGCTGGCGGCAGAACGACATTTCCCGGCGGTGAATTGGCTGCGGAGCTATAGCGGATACGTCGAGGATCTCTCCGCCTGGTGGGAGGGGCAGGGGATCGATGACTGGTCTGATCTGCGTGACAAGGCTCTGGGGATTCTTCAGCGCGAGAGCCATCTCCAGCAGATTGTGCAGCTTATTGGAGCCGACGCGCTTCCCGACGATCAGCGCCTGATCTTGGAGACCGCTCGGTTGCTTCGTGAGGGGTTTCTGCAGCAGGACGCCACGGATGATGTCGACACCTTCGCAAGCATCGAGAAGCAGATCCGCATGTTGGCGCTGATTCTGGAGTTTCACGAGCGAGGGGCGCGACTGGTGGAAAAGGGATGTCCGATCGTGGTCATCCGCGACCTTCCCGTGGTCGATCGAATGGTCAGGATCAAGCATAGCGTGCGGAACGATGCGTTGGAGATGCTCGACGAGACGCGGACACTGTTGAACAAGCAGATGGCTGAGCTGGATCAGAGGTATGCATGATAGGGGCTGAGTTCGGAGCGGGTAGGGAGGTGCTCGGCATCTCGCGGGTCGAGGGCCCGATCGTGATCGTCGAGGGGGTTGAAGGTGTGGGCTATGACGAGGTCGTCGACGTCATTGACCCAGAGGGTCACGCGCGGCGGGGTCGCGTGCTGGAGACCGGCGAAGGATTCGCTGTCATCGAGGTGTTCTCCGGCACGACTGGGCTGTCGATAGCCAGCACCCGGGTGCGCTTCAGTGGGCGACCCATGCGTATGGCAGTCGCTGAGGAGATGCTCGGGCGTGTGTTCAACGGCTTGGGCGACCCCATTGATGGGCAGCCTGACCCTCTTGCCGAGGACTGGGCCGACCTCAACGGGCAACCGGTCAACCCCACGGCCCGGCAGTATCCGCAGTACGCAATCCGAACCGGTATCTCGGCGATCGACGGGATGAACAGCCTGATCCTGGGACAGAAGCTGCCCATCTTTTCTGGCAACGGGCTGCCCCACGAGCAGATCGCTGCGCAGATCGTGCGCCAGTCGGGCCTGTTGGTCAGCGAGGGGGTGGGGGAGTTTGCCGTTGTCTTTGCCGCTCTGGGCATCAAGCACGATGTGGCGGAGTTCTTCCGAGATGCGTTCGCCAGCACCGGAGCCCTGACCAGGGTGGCGATGTTCCTGAACCTGGCCGACGATCCGGCTGTTGAGCGCATTGTCACCCCACGCGCGGCGCTCACACTGGCGGAGTTTCTGGCGTTCGAGAAGGGGATGCATGTCCTGGCCGTGCTCATCGATATGACCAACTACTGCGAGGCGTTGCGCCAGGTCTCCAGCGCTCGGGGCGAGATTCCCAGCCGGAAGGGTTATCCTGGCTACCTCTACAGTGACCTGGCGTCGCTCTATGAGCGGACCGGACGCCTCAAGGGACGCGGGGGAAGCATCACCCAGTTGCCGATTCTTACGATGCCCAACGATGACATCACCCATCCAGTGCCGGATCTGACGGGTTACATCACCGAGGGTCAGATCGTCTTGAGCCGTGATCTCTTCCAACAGGGCATCTACCCACCGGTGAACGTGCTGCCGTCTCTGTCGCGGCTGATGAAGGACAGCATCGGCGAGGGGTTCACGCGTTCTGATCACCCGCACCTGGCTTCCCAGCTCTACGCGGCATACGCCAGGGCTCAGGAGGTGCGTTCGCTGGCGTCGGTCATCGGTGAGGAAGAGCTGAGCTCAGTTGACCAGGCCTATCTCAGGTTCGGTAATGCGTTCGAGCGCGAGTTCGTGGGCCAGGCAACGCACGAAGCACGTTCGATCGAGCAGACGCTCGATGTGGGTTGGCAGGTCCTATCGACTCTGCCCCGGTCTGAGCTCACGCGTCTACGCGAGGAAGAGCTTGAGGCGCACTACCGGCATCGCGAAGCGCCGGGACCACGACGGAGAGGAGAGGCAGGGAGAGCATGAACCCCAGGCAGATGGCGCCAACGCGCAGCAACCTGCTGAGCGCTCGCAAGACGCTGGAGTTCGCACGGGAAGGCCACGACATTCTGGACAAGAAGCGCGAGGTGCTGACAGTGGAGTTGTTGCACATCGCTCATCACGCCACGCAGTTGCAGTCTGAGGTGTGGGCTTTGCTGGCCGAGGCGTACGACGCGCTCGAACACGCCCGGCTGGGGGTGGGCCGTGAGCATCTGGAATGGGCGGCGCTTTCGGTCAACAAGACGATCGAAGTTGAGATCACCCCGCGAAGCGTGATGGGTGTGGTGGTCCCTTCGGTCGAGGGCAAGGGAGGACCGCCGGAGGTCTCGTATGGCATGGGAAACACGATCGTGGCACTGGATGAGGCGGCGCTGCGCTTCCGCGTGGTGCTGGAGAAAGTGCCCGAGCTTGCCGAGATGTTGACCACGGCGTGGCGTCTGGCTCACGATCTGCAGAAGACACAGCGACGCGTGAATGCGCTGGAGCACGTGTTCATCCCTGACTACGAAGAGACGGTTGGCTATATCGAGGGCGTTCTCGAGGAGCGCGAGCGCGAGGAGCTGTTCAGGATGAAGCGAATCAAGTCAAGGCATGAGGTGGCCCACAACGCCGCAGACAAGGCCGTGAAAGGCCAGGTCGATGTGACCCAGACGGGGAGGCTGCAGCCGGAGGCATAATGGAAGTTCCGATTTCGTCGCGCGGGGAGCGTGAGGCACTCACGCCGTTTCGTAGGATACTGGTGTCGATCGACGGCTCGGATGCATCGATCCGGGCGGCCAACACGGCGATCCAGATGGCAGCGGTACATGGTCTACCGGTGATCGCCCTCTACGTTGTCGATGACAGAGCGGTCGAAGAGGTCGTCACCGTTTCGGGTGAGGCACCTGACACCGTTCGACGACAGCTAGAATCGAAGGGTTGGCGCTATCTGGAGCACGTTGCGCGCCTGGCGAAGAACTACGCCGTAGCGTGTGAGCGGTTGGTCCGTAAGGGCAGACCCTATTCGCAGATTGCGGACCTTGTCCGAAGCCGTGACGTGGATCTCGTGGTCGTCGGTGAGTCTCGTGTCCAGAGCGCGCGGCGTGCGCTCGTAGGCGGCCTGACCGATCACGTGATCGAGCACACGCCGTGTTCGGTGCTGGTCGTGAAGTCTGACTGAATTACGGTTGCGGCGGCGGTCAAACTGATGCCGGCTACACTATCCGGGGACCAATGGCCCCTGGGCATCGTTGGGAGGATGGAGTATCTATGGTCAACATCGTAGACAAAGTGGATGATCTGGTGTCGGTTGAGCGTGTGCTCGTGAGCGTGTCGGACAAGCGCGGCCTTAGCGAGCTGATTCCGGGGTTAGTCGAAGTCAACGCCGCCGTCCGATTCTACTCCACCGGCGGGACATACAATGCCATCGCCGGCATACTCGGTGCGGACCTGAGTGCGCGCCATCTCATCGCGGTGTCGGAGTACACCGGGCAACCTGAGACCCAAGGTGGCCTGGTCAAGACTCTGGATTTCAAGATCTATCTGGGACTGCTGACGGAAACGTACAACGACGACCACCGTGCCGACCTGGTGCGGACCGACGCAGTGCCCATTGATATGGTCGTGGTCAACCTCTATCCTTTTGAGGCTACCGTGGCGCGGGAGGACGTGACTGTAGAGCAAGCACGTGCCAATATCGACATCGGCGGCCCGTGTATGCTGCGCGCCGCAGCCAAGAACTACCTGCGCGTTGTACCGGTTGTCGATCCCGCAGACTACCCGCGACTGCTGGCCGCTCTCCGCGACGGCCAAGGAAGGCTAGACCTGACCACACGCTTTAGCTATGCCCGGAAGGCCTTTGCTCATACAGCTGCCTATGACACAGCGATCGCGGCCTTCCTGGATAGTCAGGATCCGGAGGCCATCCCAGGCGCCTATCTACTGGCGTAGAAAGCCTGAACCTGGACTGCTGAGCTCTGGCGGCCCAGGTCATCGAGACCACCCGACCAGAAGGAGGAGCTATGTCTCACAATCTCAAGCAGGCGTATCAGACCATCGTTGACGATCATTTCCCGGAGCGGATGGAGATCAGCTTTGTCTCTGATGGGCGCCGTTCGACGTTGGTCTACGAGAAAGTCACGTGGGAGATCGATGGGGAACGCAAAGGGTTGCGCTACGGCGAGAATCCAGGTCAGGAAGCCGCGCTCTACAAGCTGGTCAACGGTAACTTGACGCTGGGTGAGGTAGTGACGATCGCCCCGGGCCGGTATCTCGTCTCGGACGCCGAGTTGCTGCAGTTTGGAAAGCACCCGGGCAAGATCAACCTGACCGACGTGGACAATGCCCTCAACATCCTCAGGTATCTCTCGAGTGGCCCGGCGGCGGCGGTGATGAAGCACAACAATCCATCGGGCGTGGCGATGGCGGACACGATAGAGGAGGCGTACATCAAGGCTGACCTTGCCGACCACATCGCGGCCTTCGGCGGGTGTGTGGCGCTGAACCAGCCTGTCGACCTGGCAACGGCTGAGGCCATCGCCAAGCAGTATGCAGAGGTCGTTGTGGCGCCCGAATACGAGGAAGGGACGGTGGCGATCCTTTCTGGGCGCAAGAACCTGCGGATCATGCGGATCGGGAACATAGCGCGACTGCACAGTTTCACATCCGAGCGATTCGTGGACTTCAAGAGCCTGATCGACGGTGCCATCATTGCACAGGTTTCGTTCATGCCAGTAACCCGTACCGCTGAGGACCTCATGTTGGCTGAGGCGGTACGCAAGGATACGATCTACAAGGTTCAGCGGACACCGACGGAGGCGGAGGTGCAGGACATGATCTTTGGCTGGATCGTCGAGGCGGGCGTCCTCTCCAACTCGGTCCTGTATGTGAAGGACGGCGTCACCTTGGGTATCGGGGCGGGCGAGCAGGATCGTGTGGGAGTCGCCGTGGTGGCGCGCGACAAGGCCTATCGCAACATGGCGGAGCGGTTGGCTTACATCCGGCACCAGAACGCCTATCGATTCCTGGAGGCGGATGCGCGCGCCGAGATCGACGGTGAAGTCGCAGCGGAGAATGGCGGCCTAAAGGGCGCGGTGATGGTATCGGACGGTTTCTTCCCCTTCCGCGATGGCGTGGATGTGGGCCTGAAAGAGGGGGTGACTGCGGTCATCCAGCCCGGCGGCTCGCTGCGAGACTTCGAGGTCATCGAGGCCGTGAATGAGTATGGGGCGACGATGGTCTTCACCGGTCAGCGCAGTTTCAAGCACTGAGATGGACCGCAAGGACTGGTACCGCACCACGCTGCGATGGGGACAGACGAACATCACCGAACTCGATCCAATTCGCTACGACATCGGGTGGTGGCGTAGCTACTGGAGGCAGACACGAGTTCAGGGGATCATCGTCAATGCGGGCGGAATTGTAGCCTACTACCCCAGCGCGCTCGAGCTCCAACATCGCGCGGCCTATCTGGGCGACCGTGATCTGTTCGGTGAGGTGGTCTCTGCTGCAAGGGAGGAGGGTCTGGTCGTGCTGGCTCGGATGGACTCCAACCGCACCTACGAACCGTTCTACGAGGCTCATCCAGACTGGTTTGCCCGTATGCGGGATGGGTCTCCGTACCGGACCGGCCCCTTCTACATCGCGTGTATCAACAGCCCGTACTACGAAGTCTACCTTCCGGAAGTGCTGCGTGAGGTCATTGAGCAGTACCATCCAGATGGCTTTGCGGACAATAGCTGGAGTGGGTTGTCCCGGGATCAGATCTGTTACTGCGATCACTGCGTCAAAGGTTTTCGCGATGCGACAGGAATGGCCCTTCCGGGGGGCGTCGACTGGGATTCTCCGGCATATCGCGCGTGGATTCGCTGGAACTACGACCGGCGCCTGGCTGTGTGGGATCTGAACAACCTCACAACACGCGAAGCAGGCGGGCCTGATTGTCTTTGGATCGGGATGAACTCTGGTGACATCGTGGGACAGAGCCGCAGCTTTCGAGACTACAGGGCGATCTGCGAACGTTCGGAGATGGTGCTACTGGACAACCAGACTCGGCGCGACGCCACGGGCTTTCAGGCCAATGGCGACATGGGGAAGGTTATCCACGGGCTGTTGGGCTGGGACAGACTTGTTCCCGAGTCGATGGCGATGTACCAGAGCCCCTCGCCGACGTTCCGGGTGGCGAGCCGACCGGCGCCCGAGGCGCGGATGTGGATGGTGGAGGGGTTCGCTGGCACGATCCAGCCGTGGTGGCACCATATCGGCGCCTACCACGAGGACCGGCGTCAGTACCGGACTGCTCCGCCGCTCATGCGCTGGCACGAACAGCACGAGGCGCATCTCGTGGGACGACTCCCCATCGCCAGCGTGGGTCTTGTCTGGTCCCAGGAAAACGTGGATTTCTACGGTCGGGACGATCCGGAAAACCGAGTCAGTCTGCCCTACTGGGGCATGGCCCAAGCGCTGATACGGGCGAGGATCCCCTATCTGCCTGTGCACGCAGACCACATCGAGCGTGATGCAGGTACGTTGGCCGTTCTGGTACTGCCCAACGTTGGTCTGCTGACGGACGCGCAGAGGGATGCAGTCCGGCGATTCGTGGCGCAGGGCGGGGGGCTGGTCGCGACGGGTCAGTCGAGCCTCTATGGTGAGTGGGGCAAGGCGAGGTCTGATTTCGCCTTGGCGGACCTCTTTGGCGCGCACGCCACGGGCGAGCATGCCGGTGAACTGAGCCCCGCGAACCTGGCTTGGGATGCTTACTCGCACCACAGCTACCTGCGGCTGCATCCCGAGCTACGGGCGCGCGTGGCGGGCCCCATCACAGGCGAGGAGCCATCTGCGCTCTCGGCACGCCACCCGGTTCTCGCGGGGTTCGAGGAGACCGACATTCTGCCGTTCGGCGGGCGACTGGAGCGCGTGAGGCTCGACGCGAGGTCGGTGGCCCCTCTGACACTGATCCCGCCCTTCCCGATATATCCCCCGGAGACGGCCTGGATGCGCGAGATGGACAGCGGCGAGGCCGCGCTGGTGGTCAGCGAAGGAGAGGGACAGGGGCGAGTCGCCTATCTGCCGACCAGCCTAGACCACGCGTTCGCCAGACACAATCTGCCTGACCACGGCGACCTGCTGGCCAATCTGATAAGGTGGGCCGCAGATGGGAGAATCCCACTCAGTGTTGTGGGGCCTGGTCTGCTCGACTGTCATCTGTATCACCAGGAGGACCGGTTGGTTCTGCATCTGGTCAATCTCTCCCATCCGGGCGCGTGGCGCGCACCGCTGCACGAACTGGTTCCCCTGGGTCCGTTCGAGATTGCGGTGCAACTGCCAGCGAGTGTCGAGGGCCGCACTGTCAAGACGCTTGTCGCAGAACAGACGTCTCCCCTGACCGTCGAAAATCGCTGGGCGCGCTTCGAGGTCGCCTGGATCGTGGACCACGAGGTCCTGGTGATTGCCTGACTGCTTGATGCGGTGAAAGATCGATCACGGGCCGACCGGGTATCAGGTCGGCCCGTGTTTCATCCGGCGAACCCGGCCCAGAAATCCTGTCCCTGGTCCGGTTGGTCATCATCCAACTCGCCGCTCCGATCAGCGAGCTGCTCGCGAAGTCTCGCTACGGTTGACGCCAGGGCAGGGTCTCCGGCCAAGTTGCGTACCTCCCAGGGATCCTGTTGCAGGTCGAAGAGCTGTGTCGTGCGCTGACCCTCAACGACGTATTCGATGAGCTTGTAGCGGTCGTCTTGGACCGCGCGTTGGCAGTTGCGGTAGGCGAACCAGAGAGACTTACGTACCCGTGTGGCTTGGTGATGCAGTGCAGGCACGAGGCTCCGTCCCTCGACCGTGTCGGGGATTGGAACCCCGGCAAGATCGCAGAGCGTTGGGTAGATGTCGAGCAGATAGGCGTAGGTGTCAGTTCGATGGCCGGCGGGAATGCCTGGGCCGCACATCAGCAGAGGTACGTGCAAGCTATGGTCATACAAGTTCTGTTTGCCCATGAGCCCGTGGCGCCCAATGGCCAGCCCGTTATCGCCGGCAAGCACGATGATGGTATTGTCTCTCCAACCCCGGCGGTCCAGGGCCTCCAGGATGCGTCCGATTTGCAGATCAAGGTGCGAGATCATGGCATAGTACTCTGCGTTGTGACGGCGGATCTCCTCGGGCGTGCGCGGGAAGCCGGCAAGCAACTCATCCCGAACCGTCAGTTCCCCGTTGTCGAATGGGTGCTGGGGCGCGAAGTTCGGCGGCATGTCGAGAGAGGCAGCGTCGACCATGTCGAGGAACTCGCGGGGCATGGTGCGCGGGTCGTGGGGAGCCATGAACGACACGTACATCAAGAAGGGCGCAGCATCTCTGTAGCTGTTCAGGAAGGCGACCGCGGCTTCGCTGAAGAGCTCGCTGGAGTGTTTCCCCGGCTGCACGTGGTCAACGTGCCGGTAGGTCACCTGGTTGGTCGCAAATGGATCGCGTATGAAGGGACGGGCGTTGTCGTAGCGCCCGGTAGGGTCGAAGTCGCACGCAGGCACGTTCCAGTGGTCATCCATACCGCCGAAGAAAATCTCGGCACCTGCGGTGAAGCTGCGAGCGTACGCGCGTGGGCCGTTGTGCCACTTGCCGGTGCCGAAGGTGACGTAGCCCGCGGCCTGCAAGGCTTCGCCGAGGAGGGTGTGTTCCTCAGGAATCGCCTGCCCTTGAGCTTCGAGATGATAGAGGGTTCTTCCAGTCATCAGCATAGCACGGCTAGGCATACAGACCGCGGGGCAGGAGCCCCCCATGATGTAGGCGTTGGTGAACGCCATGCCGCGACGGACAAGGGTGTCCAGATGCGGCGTATGGATCTCAGGATTGCCCAACGCGTGGATGGTATCGAACCTCTGGTCGTCGGTAAACAGGAACAAGATATTCGGTCGTGTTTGTTCTGGCATGCTCGGATGGCTCGCTTTCGTAATGGTCAACCATGCCTCAGGGCCAAGTGATGATCGAGTGTGCCCAAGCATACTGCAGGCAGCGGGGTCTACAAGCCAGGGCGCCTCTGTGCATTTCGAGTGCAAGCGTATATAATGAATGTGAGTCCTGATGTAGGATCGTAGTGCGTTTGGGAGCCCCTTGCGGCTCCAACCATCGATAGGAGGGTTCTATGGATCGACAGGATTTCATCAAAATGCTCAACAAGGACCTTGCGGACGAGCATGCCTCCATTCTGCGATACCTGATCCACGCTTATCAGGTTGGTGAGGCTACCCCCTTCGGTTCGATGCTGCTCTCAACTGCGCGGGAGGAGATGTGGCATATGAACTGGTTGGGGGATGAGTTGGGAGAACTGGGCGAAGAGCCGGATATGAGGCAGGGTGAGTATCCTCACGATCCTACCTCAAACGCATCGTTGCTGCGCTCGTACATTGAGTGGGAGCGCAATCTGGTGACGGTCTACGATGCTCAAGCCGCTCAAGTCGACAACCACGAGATGAGGCGCATCCTGCAGCAGTTGGGATGGGAATCGGTGACGCACCTGCGCCGGTTCCAGGAATGGCTGGAGAGACTCGGGCCCGAAGGCGAGAAGCCGTTCGAATACGAAGATGAAGGGTTCTCGGCGGCGATGCTTGGACGGTTCCACAAGGAGGTCGACCAGCACTACAAGCTGGTGTTACAGCACCTGCGTCACGCGTTTGTGTTTGAGGAGGCCATATGTCCCGTCGGTAGCGAGATCGAGCTGTCGGCAATGCGCCACATGAAGCATCTGTCGCACTTCGCCGAGACGCTCGCGGAGTCGGGCGAATCCCTACCCTTCGACTATCCCGGCATCGATATGAGCACCGATGTGGTCGCGGCGCTGTCGGCAGACCTGGTGTTGACGAAGGAGGCGCGCGAGCGCTTCATTATGCTCGGCCAGGAGCCCGAGGTCGAGGCGGCTCACGAGCTAAAGGTCGAGATCGACAATATGGTCACTCGCAATGGGCTGCTGGCAACGGTCGTGCAATCGCTGTTGGAGGACGTCAAGGAAGCGCCGGAGTCGAAGCCAGCTGCGGAATCTGAAGTCGCTGCTCCCCAAGCCACTCAGCCCGAGCAGCGCAAGACACTCCCAACGTTGACTGTAGGTAGCTTAATCAAGAAGTCGGATCTCTAGAGAGACAGGAGGATACCATGGCTGACTACTTAATGCGTGACGCGGCACCGTTGACCGACGAGGAATGGGCGCACCTGGATAAGGTGGTTGTGGAAACGGCCCGGCGATTCCTGGTGGGCCGACGCTTTGTGGAGATTCACGGCCCCTACGGTGCAGGTCTGGAGACTGTACCCGTGGGCACCGGTGAGGGTCGGAAGCACATCGAGCTGACCGGCATCGAGGAATCCTTTATGCTCTATTGGCGGGACATCGAGGCCAGCCGGCAGATGGGTGTTCACCTCGAGCTGGGATTGGCGGCGCAGGCAGCGATGGCGTGTGCGCGGGCGGAGGACGAGTTGATCTTTGATGGCTTCCTCAAGGCTGCCAACACGAGCGTCGCACTGGGGGACTGGACCCAAGTCGATGCGCCGTTGGCGAACGTGGTGGAGGCAACTCAGAAGCTCTTCGCTGATGGCTTCTTCGGGCCCTATGCCGTGGTGTTGAGCCCGGTGCTCTATACGCAGACACAGCGAGTATCGCGGGGCATGGGGCGAACGGTGGGCAAGCTGATAGCCGAAGTTGCCGATGGCGGGATGTTCCGCTCGGCGTTGCTGAAGGACGGGCAGGGGCTCGTGGTCTCGTTGGGTGCTTACAACTTCGATCTTGTTGTTGGGCAGGACCTCATCACGGCCTATCAGGGCAATGAGGGTCTCGACCACAGCTTCCGTGTGCTCGAGACGTTGGCGTTGCGGATCAAGCGCCCAGGCGCCATCTGCAAGTTGGAGGCATAAGCGGCGACACGTTCGAAGGGAGGACCGGCTATGGCTAAGCTAGCCGAGATGAAGTGTATGCCATGCCAAGTAGGTGCGCCCACGCTGAACGAAGATGAGATCGCCATACTGCAACACGACGTTCCCGGCTGGGAGGTCGTGGAGTATGAGGGGGTCAAGCGGCTCAAGCGCACGTTCTCGTTCAAGAACTTCGCCGAAGCGTTGGCATTCACCGACGCAGTGGGGAAGATGGCGGAGGAACAGGGACACCATCCCCGCATCGTGACGGAGTGGGGCGCGGTTACTGTGACGTGGTGGACGCACAAGATAGGCGGGTTGCACCAGAACGACTTCATCGCGGCTGCCAAGACCGATCAGCTCTATGAGTAAGCGGTTCAGGGCGGCGTGAGACCGCGCATAGGAGTCTGAAGTCTGACCCTTTGCGGGATGTCGAGGTGGGAACTGGGGCGTCGCCGAGGGGCGGCGCCCCAGCCGCATGTGTCCGCAGGGGGGGCGATGCGCGGGGGCTGCGTATGGGACACAGCCCAATAGCGGCTATTCGCCGCGCTACAACAAGCGGAGCAACCAGGTTGTGTACTGGGTGCGCATTCCTGAGAGCTGACACCCCGACCTGTACTGGACGCTGAAGACCGACCTGGCCCAGCGCCTGCTCGACCGCCTCGAGGACACCGTCGCAGGGCTGGGGGAACACGTGTTCGCCTGCCTCAAGTGGCAGGGGCTAGGCGCGATTAGCGACCTGGTTTGAGCTCCTGGTGACCGGGAGCTCTGTTGGCCTCGGCCGGCAGCAGCGTCAAGCGCGGCGACTCGAGCCGAACCGGCTCCGGGTTGAATTCGGGGCACGGGGATCCCGCGGGGCTCTCGGGGGGGGCGTGGGCAGACGGCTCGGCGTCACGTCTGGCGGTCTCACGATGCGTTCGGAGGTAACTATGAGCGGTGAGACGGTGTTTAGAGCGCTTTTTGGCCTATCCTTCCTCTTCATGCTCGGCATTCGCTTGTACTACCAGTCGAAGGTCCTGCACAACGAGGGCAAGCTCGAGGTTAGGGAAGGCAGCGTGAGCATCATCGCCGGGAGCCTCGCAGCGCTCACGGCGATCGTGTTTGGGGCGGAATATCTCTTGTTCCCAGAAACCTTTGCGTTTGCATACGCGCTCCGCTACCCAGGTTGGCTGAGATGGCTGGGAGTCTTGGTCCTCGCGGGCGGAATCGTCATCTTGTGGGTCGCGCATCACCATCTTGGCAAGAGCTTCCATTCGCTGGTGGTAACCAAAGAGAACCAGGTGCTGGTGGAGACGGGACCGTACCGCTGGATCCGCCACCCGATCTACACGGCGTATCTCATGAACTACCTTGGCGGAGGTCTGTTGTCCAGCAACTGGGTCCTGACCGCTGTGCCCGTGTTGCTGTACGTGATCCTTGTGGTGACCCGCATGGGTAAAGAAGAAGCTGTTATGCGGGAGCGATTTGGCCAGCAGTACGTCGAGTATATGCAGCGTACCGGACGGTTGGTGCCGCGCATCCGGTAAGGCGAGAACGCCCATCCAGTTAGGTGTTCGCTCGCACGATCACTCTACTGGATGGGCGTCTCTTTCTAAGCCCCCTGT